>Ga0209367_1011772_pt1 | contig 11557 bp, 9 predicted proteins | sample WorMetLIZISLAND2_FD_187412 | JGI IMG/M metagenome (GOLD analysis project Ga0209367, IMG submission 187412) | Marine gutless worms symbiont microbial communities from Max Planck institute for Marine Microbiology, Germany - Olavius geniculatus... ... | reverse complement strand
CAAACCCCTGTCCAGGGGCTCTGCCCCTGGACCCCGCTGGAGGCTCTGCCCCTAGACCCCCCTTATAGGCTCGCGCTCCGCGTGCTCGCCATGCCCCCCACTTGATTGCAGCCCGCCAGCTGGTGGAAAATTGACTAAGTGGCCCGCGGTGTCAAAAAGGTTGGACAGCACTGACCTAGGGGTTCGAAAATTGAACTGCTAAAATCTGCATTTAAAGCCGAAAATTTCCTACGCAGGTTGTCTTGGCCTATTTCCGACCATTTCATCGCAATTCACTCTTAAAATGTGTGCTGCAGCCAAAAATTGCAAAAAATTCACTAAAAACCCTTATTTTGGGGGTTCAAGGTCATTCAAGGTCATCAATGTTGATAAATCTAAAAAGCCTGTCACCAGTGCTTGTTATGATAAGCAAGCATGTATGTACATATCTGCAACTGCCTCCACACTAGACGAGCCAACAGCGGCATATTAACGTCTTTTGGAAAAAGGGGATACCACTCTTTGACACCCTCATTCGAGGAAAACCCCTTCACACAAAGACGCAAAAAACTAGAGTCCTTGTGGCAGCCCACGGTGAAGACTTTGTGATCCTAGCTTGCATCGTTTTGATAAAGCTAAAAAGTGTGACAGACAAACAGACAGACGAACGGACACCAAGGCCAAGGCCATGGCTGAGACGCGTGAAGCATAGCTGTTGTGCAAAATAATTCATCACCAAAAGCATGTTACATACAAGCTTGAAGTGGTAGCAGACTAGCATAAGCTAACGACACCACGGTGCATTATGCGGCCATCCATTGCACACACCAATAAACAAATGGACATCCAAAGCAGCTGGCAGATACTACAGAGAGTCATTGAACTGACCAGGAGTTGAACTTGTGACCTTTTGATACCGAATCTAATGCCCCAGCAGCCAAGCTTGCAGAAAGCACTGTATAACACTGATACATCATCCATACTGCTGATAGTCTAGTGCTCAATGTTCATACCTTGAGATACTCCTCAAGATTGTCGAGCATCACACGTATGTCCTTGCCACCCTTCTTCAGCTCAATGTGTGGATATCCGGGCAGCACAAAGTCCAGATCAAGATCTTCAATGGTTCCACCACCGGACAACGTCAGACTGCTCATCGCCAGCTGACGACTGTCGGCCGTCTATTCAAACAAACAAACACCAACACATAGATACAGTTGCACCGTGTATGTCAATTCAACACAGTGGGTGGTGTACAAAAAGTGAAAATACATGCTTAAAACACTTAAGTAAAATGAGTGACAAAAAACAAGACTCATAAGTTCAACACACTTACATGTGACTTGTCGGCTTCGATGCGTTTCTTCTGGCGCAGAACGTCTGTAAGTTGATTGAAAGACATAGCGAAGACAGGACAGATGTGCTTCAGATCATCAGTTTGCAGTGTGTGCTCACGACCAAGCATCCACTTGTAGAAAACCTCGCTCAGCGGCAAGTCCAACTACGAAAAACAAACAGTGGCAAACTGGCAAGGTGGCAGCCCAGAAAGTCATTTTATTAACACACAGCAACATATGATCAACTGCGTAAACAATTAGTCTATGATCATGTAAGCTCTAACTGAATAAGAATAACTATAATAATAACACTAAAGACAAAGAAAAATATGATGATAAAGACAAAACACATATTTGTGAAAAAAATTAAACTGACTTCAGAGAGGCTGAAATGTTAACATTTATTGATTTAATGCTTAATTCAAATTAATGTTTAAATTCTGAAATTTAATGCTTGCAACATTCTTTAGCAAATTCTTATCATGCTGCAATCATGCTAAATGTCACAATCTTCCAAACGTGCCATGACCTTGAGACGCTGCTTAAAGTCCTCCTTTATGTTAGTCTCCTAGACCCCTAACTGATGAACTTCACCTGCTTGTTCGCATGTTTCAGCAAACATAAAGCAATACAATCAACAGTCACTCACCATCCTGCTGTCCATCAAGGCTTTAGCCATGAACTTGCCAAGAAATCGGAACTTGGACTTGACCTTGTTGACGTGTGACATCTTTGCATTGCGGGCGAGCGGCGCAGGAAACAGTCCGGTTGAACTGAAGACATAGGTATATCCATCGTCACGCAGTTCGCTGCTCTTGACCGGATCTCCACGCCATAGCTCCAGGTCCACATTCTGCATCTCACGTGAAACCAATGCATAGAACTCCAGCGTAGGACCAAGACCCGTGCCGACCTGCAAATCACACCAGAATAAGCACCAATGACAGATGCACCCGTAGCAACCACGGAGACAGCTACCAGTCCTAGCCTGCAGAATAGCATGTCTCTTTCTGTCATTCTCGGTCAGGAGGGGGGAGGGAGGGTGATGGGTCACTGCCCCGATCTTCTCAACGAAACTCCACAAACACTGCAGATCGGTCTGAGATGAGAAACAGCCTTCTAGCTCATCAGAGACAAACCAGCATTAACATTGAACTTATTAAATGGCTGCTGAAAACACTGGGCGACTTCACTTTTTGACTTATACTTTCGCTGAGCCTAAACTTCGGTCTAAGTACCTACTTAAGTCAAAAAGTGAAGTGATTTCGTTGAGCGAAAACATGGCGACTAACACAGATAGTTTAGTAAATTAAAACAGTCTGGTACCAAAAATAAACACCGTAAGGGCTACACAATGACGTAAGACGTTACGTAATTACGTCATTTGCGTGCGTGGCGCAATTAAATAAGCAAGTCCAAGCGTAACTGGTTGATTTATTTTCTGTTAGTTTGCCGGTTTTCCGCCATTTTTAATCATTTAGTTAAACTTTGGTCTAAGTAGAGACTTTAGCGTTAAGCTTTAGCTTTGGCTCAGAGAAAGTCTGAATCAAAAAGTGAAGTCGCCCACTGTTCAGATTTTGAAACCATGACGCATAGTTTGTATTTTTTTTTATCAATTTGCTTCCGCCTTTTTTCTCGTTTTTTAAAATTTCTATTTTCACTGTGTGTGTTGTGTTTTGTGTTCTTTCTGTTTGCTTTTATATTGTATGTTCTGTGTTGCTGCCACCATGGCAAAATAAAGTTTTCATAGTAATCAACTTGACGTTAAATCAGCACCTCTTAATTTCTGTGGCTTACATAATCATGAGACTACTCACAAATGACTGCAAGAAACATCATAAACGTGACTCCGAATAACACCACCAAAAAACCCAATCTTTACAAAAGGCACGACACAAACCTCATTCTCATACTGTATCTCCAAGATTGCTCGAGATGCTCCGAGATCATTGAGCACCTTGTCTGCCTGCTTCAGAATATCATCTCTTGAAATCACACTCTGCATAACCACAACAAAACACACATTATCTTAGTCTCATGAATAGAACACCCTCCTCACAGACACAGACAACATGCTTATATTCATAACACTTATTCACATGCTGGGCTTCAATAAATGCAGACGTATACCACCAAAAACAAATAGAAATTAAACAAATGTACAATGGACATCTAAACAGAACAAGAACTCTTTTGTGGTTCTGCTAACGAAACCTATCTATGACCAACCAGGCGTGGTAACGATCAATCATGCAATTAATCGTTAACTTTTTAAAACAACTGATAAATGTTTTCAATTGATAAATGTTTCACAATGACAGTGTGAACAGTGTTGCCATTGATATGCTCAGAAATTACAGTCATTACTGACCACAGAACAATCAGCAACAACGAATGAAAAGCTGCATTATTACCTTCTTGCGTTCGAGTCGAGGAGCGACGCGCTCAGCACTGTCACTGGGTGCATTCTCATGAGCAGCGTCCTGCAGTCGATGCATTGCACGATCCCGATCAAACGACGTTGCATAGAACAACGCAAGCCGAGTGTCAAATGGCAGCAGGAATGGGCTGCAAACAATGACAAAACACACAGTGAAGCACAGCAAAACACTATCACAGGCGCACGTTAGCGCAGCCCTGAGCTAATGGCGACCTGCTAAGTCGATGGAGAATGGCAAAATTCGACCCCTCGCAGGTCAGAGACCCCTCAACCGATCGCTAAAAAATTTGAAACGGGTGATAACATCGACAAGATGATCGACGATCCCCTGTGCAAAACTTCGAGCAAATCCGTCCATTGGGGGCTTCTTGGCAAGGAGTGAAATATAAAAAAAATTTCTTATTTAAATACACCTTTTTTAATGACTGGCCTACAGGTCAGATCGATCGGTGGATTTTTATGCGCAATGGCTCAAACGATGCGGTCACATGTAAGGGTGTGCCTTTTAGGGGTACAAAATTCAAACTTAATATCTAACCCCTGAAAAATCCCCTTTATATCTCCATAACGATGCAAGATAGATGCATAGTCATCATTGACCACCAATAAAAAGTGACCACAGCGAGTCCATTAGTCACGTGACCGATGACATCACACGACCCCAAACGATCAAGGTCGTGACCCCAAAATCTTTGAAACTTTGCATCTTCATAGCTGAGCAGGACAGATAAACTATTATTCACAACCTACAATAAAACATAATTTTAGTAATAAAACAGCAAATATAAATGTACAAAACATCAGTTTATATGCTTGTTAACGGCGACGTGCAATGACTGACACTTCGAAAACAGCAAAAAATCATAAAAAGCTGATATCATTCAACATCACATTGACAGGCGATGTGATGGTGAGTGATATCATCTTTTTATGATAACACACATAAACCACCACCATTTTACTGGTTCATCAGAATCAGCTAGTGTTTGCCAACAGGTCTTGACAGCATAATACATAAATATCATATGTCCTCCAAAAGTAAACATACAAAGAGGTTGATACACCAAGATTACTTTTAGCTTTTACAAGCAAACATTGGTTTTTTCCGGATTTAGTTGTAGTTGTCTGCATTACACAGAAGTACAGATAGAAATGTAATAAACCATGAGCAGCACTTAACTAACAAGGACTACAATCCAAATAGTAACAATACGTACCACGCTTGACCAATCTGACTCAGCCACTGCGGCATGTTGCCGGTCATTATCACAAGAGGATCCTGCAGCTGCCGATTGACTTTGGCTGTCAGCTTACTGCTGATGAACTCCTGCTGACCCAGCAGAGGAGCAGCCAGTGCTTTCTGTACACACAGCACCAGACAGCACGGCTAACACATTTAATTCTATCTTACAAGCAGCTAACTGAAACAACATAAACTTAGTCACAATGGTAAATCCAAATTATAAGTAGCGGTTGATGCAACCAAACACAATAATATACCATCATGACTACTTTTTTACTGATTAAAAAACAAATTTTTCCCTAATTGCTCCAGGTTAAGCCAGGTTCCTCAATTTGTAACAAAGTTGCCAAAAAACTGCAGATATACATATTGCTGCACAGTGACATATAAGCCATTCTGCAAATATTCTAAAATGCCTTCAAAATATCCACTGTCAAGCACAGCATACAACATACATCGAACAAGGTGTCCCAGTGACAGCTCAAGCCCTGCAGAAGTCGCAGAAGAGCAAGCACGTCCAGTGAGGGGTCCTTGATGGTGACATGTGATGGCAAAGATGGACTGATGTAAGCTTCCAATGCAGACATGGAACATGCCGAGAGTGCTTCAGACGATGTGTTGCCTCCACGCATCAGCTTGGAATTGTTCATCCGACGACGATCGGACTTTGTCTTCTTAGGACTCACCGAGCTGTCAGGTTGGCGACCAGTATCACTGGCAGCACGGAACCTAGCAACGGTCAATTCACAGAAAGACAATCAGACTTTCAGCCTACACTGAGCTATCACACAACATCAAGAATGTTTCACAGTTCAAATTTTTTCAAACTTTCTCTCTCTTTGGTAATCTGCTCATTCAGCAAGTTTGCGACAGTCTCTACTGAATACTTGCCAAATGCACCCATCTTCAGCTACTTTCTTTAGATCAGTACAAATCTTACGTTCTACCAAGTTGTCTACCATCTTTATCCATCTTCTTTCTATTGTCTTTTCAATAATATCCTTCATTCTTTTTAAACTTAAAGATTACTTTGATTTAATTTTTTTTATATCTTTGTATATTTGCATACAGTGTCAGGAACACAGTCACCAATTGGTGACAGAAGCTTAACAACAGCTGGATCACACCTGTGGAACAATCTGTCGATCAAAATTCAATAGATTCAAATTCAATCAATTCGATTCAAAATTCAATTCAAATTCAAATTCAAACATTACTTATAAAAATTTCAAACGACCACTGAAGACGTTTCTGTTTGTTTGAGGCTACAACATAATGTGACTTTTTTGCTTAAATTACTCCGGATAACAACACACTTACAACTTATTTTACTCACTAAATCAGGTGCAAATGACAAAGCACTCTGTGTTAAGTGCCTCTGTATCTTTGGACTCCATGATGCATTGGTGCTATATAAATTCTGTTCTATTATTATCATTATCGTTATTATCATTATAATGCAAAACACGGTAGAATAGACCAGATAGTATGAGTGTTGATCCAGATAGATGCACTGCCAAACAGCATCTCACTGTCGGTGTCTGTGTCGTTGCCTTCATGCTCATGGACACGACTAAACTGTTTGACAGCCTCGTAGACGGTCATTGTGTAGGGCAGAACATGGTCTCCAATCAGCAGCTCAATGCGGTGCCGACCACTACCGTGCGATATTGACATTGCAGCCTGTCAGCATCCAGAGTACATAGCAAACAATGCACACACCAGCAATCTTCAGTAAAACCACATACCTCATTTCATGCTTTTTTTTCAGCAACCATTATATTCACATTAAATGCAGCTGGATTTGACTGGTTATCACCAATTCAAATGGGGCCCAATGTGGAACATGCTAATAACCTATGAACAGACCGAACACTTAACGCTTTGACACTGTTGGTTGATTAACCTGAAGGCATAATTTCCGCTCCAATAATTCACAGCAGTTCAGCAAGACTGACGGAACAGGAACTGATCAATGAACATGTCCCTTCTATGGCGCAATCAACAGCATCAAAGTACCATACTACCAGCAAATGCTATCAGCACCGTGATTTCAAATACACTTCACAACTAAATAATACAAAATGCATCAACAGAACAACGGTTTGTTTATAATCCGCACACTCGTTACTGTCTGCATCATCCTGATTAGGATGATAAATATGACAACAAGTAGATAAGTGCTGCCTCTGCTATAAGAAAACAGCCGACTTACCATAGTATCATCGATGTCATCATCAGAAGCATCATCATCGTCACTGCAATCGTTGTCAGCATTCTGCAACACACATTCAAACAACTATGTCTAACCATACGAAACTGCTAAAAAAACAAAGTTCTGCTCAACATCTAATGCTAAACTGACATCAGTAACTACAACATTCTTGTTGTGCACATGCTAAACAAGGCCACTAATTAGCTATAATTTTTCTTTTAGTGCTCTGCAATTTTTCTTTCGTAACATTTTAATCTGCATAGTAATTTTCATTTACTTACATTGTTAGATCTGATCTTGTGCAAGTTGCATCTGCCAACTTATGAATGAAAGAAATATGACGACGACGATGCTAAACAATATAAATTCCGGATACCTGTCTGATACGTCCGTAGCCACGCATGACAAGATATCGTTCGATGGCTTGTACTAGAGCGAGTGGGTCTATCTTGACAGGACCACCATGCCACTGCTTCAGATTGGTGCAGGACGAATGTCGCTGAAGGTTACACTGTAGAAACACACACAAACAAGTCCCTGCATGGCCTAACTCCGCCATATCTATCACAAGACCGCCAGCTCGTCAACGAGATGGCCCAAGTGGAACATCAGCAGGGCCCACAGTTTTCCGCGGCAAATTTTGCTACATTCCGCGGGCCAGTTCGCAAAATTCCATGGCTCACCATGGCAAAATTGTTTAAATTCCGCGGCTGTCCATTTGTGAATAAACTGAGCTCTATTCTGTGCATAAAATTCAGTTACTGAAGGCTGGCATTGTGCTCAGTTATGCTAGCAACATTCAAAGAAAATTATCAATCTTTTTTTCTTTTCAAAAGTGCAGTCTGTCAAGTCGAATTGTGTTTATTTATTATTGCGTGCCGTACTGCGATGCCAGTAGAACTCATCTTTAAGCAGGTTAGTTTGATCTTTTCCATCTATTTAGTTACGTTGTGAAGCCAACTATCATACTGATCATCGGTCATTGCTCAATTTTTGCAAAATTCCATGAAATTCCATGGAAATATCAAAATTCCACGAAAAAGGGCAAATTCCTAGAGTGTTAGAACCTGGAGAGACTGACCTTAAGCTGATGAGTGTCAAAGAACTTGAGAGCATTGGAGCTGCGTCCTGATGTGCCAGAACCTCCTGGCAGGTCATGAACCTTCACTTGAAACTGCACAACACACAACTCCTCAATACTGCATAGAGTCACATACCAGCTACAGAAATCAGGGCACTAAAGAAGAAGTAGATTTCGCTCATCCCCTTTGTGGAGACCTTGAGTCAGCGAGGGTTAAACCGAATTAAGCTAGCATAAACCCATGTCAGCCAGCATCAAGTTATAGAGGTAAGAGGGTCGACTGTTATGCAGAACTTGCTGTTTCTTCCCTAGTGGCGGCTGTAACCATTACGAATACTGCCTACCCACAAAAAGATGACCAGTCTACGATGGCTCAGTATTAGCAGTGTACAATGAAAACTTCAAGTGTGAATGGTCAAGTACTTATGCATTCAGTGAAACTTTTATCAATATTTGCTGAAAAAGCTCAAACAAATAGCACTGATCGTGTGCTTGTCAGTAAGGATGTGTTCTAATACACGACTAACAATGCGAAAAGAAGAAACATGTTTACAGACCTGTTCCAGATGATGGAAGCAGTTGATAAGCTTAGTGATGAGTGACGAGAACGGTCGCATGTTACAAGATGCAGTATCAAGCGAAGTCTTAGAATCATCAGCCTGAACACAATGCATTGGATGCATCATAAAGGGTTAAAGGGCACATAAAAAGAGCTCTTTATACGAAACCCATTTTAGAGCAACAGAGCTACGATGACATGGAGTCACTACAAAGACACCACAAACAGTTTAAGACTCAAAATAGTTAACTAAAAGTACAAGAAACAGTAGCAGGATACCTTTGTTCTAAAACCGGTATTATCCTGCTACTAGAAACTTACTCCTAATGTTTAAGACAAACAAGAAAGCAGGGCTAATGCAAAGGGAACGTGTAACAACAGTGCATGCATGAAGGCTCACTGCAAACAAAATCTAAGCTCACCAATCTCAGCAATCGACATGATGATGACAATGAAGACTAGCATTTATAGTTATGCATTGACATTCGCTAGAGGACGTAACTGGTATGACACATCAGCTACCACTTGAGCGGCTGAAAGTGTGCATTTTGAAGAGGTGCCCCTCTTTGATGCATAGGCTTCCTTAAACATAAAGAGTCACGACTTGGACCGTTGAAATCTATGTTTAATGCTAACAATTTTTTACACAAGGTGTCCTGCCTATCTGTAGTGATTTCGGCACAATTTGCTCTTGAAATGTGTCTTGCAACCAAAAAATTGCCAAAAAATCCATAAAAATTCCTATTTTAGTATTCAAGGTCATCAAAAGTCACTGCTTTCGGTGCCAATCACAAGCACATGTACAACTTCCTATTAGTGATTAACAGTAACCTAGGCCCTATCTCACACTGCTTCTGAGATATTGGCTAAAAATTGCAAATTTTCCCTACCCCCCTCTTATTTAGCACCCTTGCTCCGGGTGACCCCTTTCAAATTTATGGAAAAGCTTTACAGATCCTGAAACTAAAGTCTTACAGGCATGTGATAGTAAAGATTTGGTGATCCTAGCTAACAACATTTTTGACTGATCCATCTGTGTGACAAATGGACAGTCAGAATTGCGATGACTAAGATGCTACAGCAGTAGCTGCAGTTGCATGCAAAAAGAAGATAAAGCACAAATACAATCAAGTCGACTAACTGGTAAGCTGAGAAAGATGCGGAGGAACTTGCGAAGTCGATTGTCACGGAGTGTGGCATCGCTGCTGGTCAGGTACGACATAAGCGCAGTGACAAGGCCGCTGTGGATGAACTCGAAAGGTGACATGTCGGTATCACTCACTATAGTAGCCACATGCTTCAGACTCGCAGTGTCCTCACCTGACTAGCAACGTCAGCATCACAACAACAGTGCAGAATGTGAAACTGGTCCATTAATAATTCCCACACACAATGTAATGAAAATTATATTATTTCTATACTGCAAAGTGAAATTATGCAAGAAAAGTGCACGCATCTGGCCTTAACCCCAGCCAGGCAGGACGATAGTCAAACTACTTACCCAGTAAGGATGAAAGGCTGAGTTGACATGGGTGGTTGGTTGTGTACTAAGACAGTTTACCTGCCTGCAGACAGACATCACTCATCAGCAATGCTGACTGCCAATAGGCAGCTGATACCTAGTAACCACTCAGCTAGTGCTACTAGGAAGGTACAGCTGTGTTATAACAATATGAAGAGCCAAATCTGGAACAGTTAGGCTGCCTGGAATGATAGTTCCCAGAAGGCCTTATGTTTTACAACAGCTTTTATTTATTTCTTCAGATTTTCAATGCAAGATCTAGGGGGTCCCTCGGTTGATCGCCGCAAAATTTTGCCACAGGGTCGGAAGCATGTTCAATTTTATAATCCCGGTCCAAAAATTTGAAGGTCTTTGGCCAAAAACATGCTCATTTCGGCACGACTGCCAACCACCTCCGACTATGACCATGAATATCTCCAGAACAGATAGAGATATCCAAAATTGAAAAACTAGGTGATCAACAGCATTTTCTTCTGCATTTGGCAAAAAAGTTTGGTGAACCTTGGTCCACTAACTACAAAAATTTAGAGGTGCAATCATACCCACAAAATTGACTTTTTCGGAAGACCATATTTTGGCCCCGAAATGATGCTGCACCCCAAAATTTTCACACACACTATAGAATGACCAAGTCTTGTTAGTGCACCTTGCACCAGGGATGGGGCTTCCACCAACATTTTTTAACAGAGGGGTCAAAAATTGGCTTAAAATTTAGCAAATGGGCTTCAATAACTTTAGGAGAAAAGGGTGTAACCCCTCAAAACTTTGTGATGTGATGTACCACAATGTGGGGTTAAAAACTGGGGTACAATGTTTAGAGGGCTCCACCCACTAAAATTTGGGAGAGCAAAAAACGTCCAAAATTTCGCACAATTTCGTACAAGTTTTAACTATGACCGCAAATATCTCTGGAAAGGATAGACCTATCAACAAGGGGTTAACAGCTTTATCAACAGTGATCCCTCCTGTGTTTAAGAAAATATGGTAAACTTTGGTCCACTAACAAAAAAGTTACTGGAGCTCACCCTTCGTCGACAATGCACATTTTGTGTATGCTACAGAACGATTGCCTTGACAAGCCATCTCGGCAAAGTGCTAATGATGATCCTAACAGAAAGACTGAGGTCACAGATAGAAGAACACATGGCGGACGAACAAGCAGGATTTCGCAAAGACAGGAG
>Ga0209367_1011769_pt1 | contig 11557 bp, 11 predicted proteins | sample WorMetLIZISLAND2_FD_187412 | JGI IMG/M metagenome (GOLD analysis project Ga0209367, IMG submission 187412) | Marine gutless worms symbiont microbial communities from Max Planck institute for Marine Microbiology, Germany - Olavius geniculatus... ... | reverse complement strand
TGCGTCGGTCTCGTTCAATGGCCGGGGACCGCGCCTTCGGTGTCACTGCACCACGCCTCTGGAACAGTCTGCCGACAAACGTCATCTCAGCAAGGACACTGCCAGTTTTTAAGAAACATTTAAAATCGTATTTGTTTAAAATGTCATATAATTTGTAACTGCATCTACTTATCCTGGCCCTATTTGTATATTGACAGTAATTTTTGTAACCTGTCCTTGAAGCTCTGCTTACGGCAGGTTAAATTTGTCGTTTGTAATAATAATAATAATAATGAATAAGACTAGCGTGGGTGTTCGGTTGTATAGATCAGGACAGCTGCAAGCCACTGACTATTAGCGGACGGACGCTAAAAAGGCATTGCGTCTGAATGTCTGGCCGCGTGCATTGCAAAGGCGTTCGTTGTAGTGTATAGATCACTCGAGTCTTCTTCGCTTCTGCGTGGTAGGTGGCTATTTCTGCCTGCACTCTCGGCAGTCAAGTGCTCATCTGCTGACGTAATGTTTCGCATGCTGGCAGTGGCAAAGCGCGTAAACTATGGTGATTCTGTGCCGTATTGTGGGTTTCCTGTGATCCCTCAAGAGTATCTCGGGGTGTGGGTTATCGACGGTGACAGGCGGGTGCATGGGATGTGTCGATAGGTGGGAGCTAATTAAGTAAAGGCGGGACATCGTCGAGTGAGACTCCAGAGAGGTACGTAGATACCACATTCCGCCACATTGCCGCTTTGCTCTGCTATGCTATGCGTCAGCCGATAGCATTATTCCTGTACCTCTTTGACAGTTCGCTGCAAAATTACCTTCGTTTATTCGCAAACTACTTCTAGGGCACTTGCTGTAGAGCAGTCTGTGATTGCATTTTTGTGTCCGTTTGAGAGATCGCACTGCCGATCTTTATCATCATATCTGCAGTGGTATAACTGGTTGTTAACTTCACGGATGCACTCAAGCATGACCAAACGAACGACAGTTTAATACCCCGTTTACACGATCAAGCTGGCTTGACGAGCTGGCGATATGTTAGCTGGACGAGCCAGCTGGATATTTGCTCGACGTTTGCTTGACGTCTGCTCGATGTTTGCTCGATCGTGTAAACGGGGTATGAGCTTACGCCACAGACCATCGACGACCATGGAATAAGTGTGCTTTTTACACTGAGTTATCCTACGCCACACCGTGGTTTGACGTACAATACACACGTACAATAATACTTCTATAGGCCTAATTGCAATTTTCTCAATCTCAATTTTCACAACGCAGGCCTGAACAATTTGCTTGCCTATAGGCTACTCACTCCTCTACCTCGCTGCCACCGCTGGGCTGCGGCTGAAACCGAGAAACAAAAAGAAAACCATGTACACGAGGTGGGTATAGAAATCCACTTTCTATACACTGCACGGTACCGCACGCAATTTGCTCATCATCGTAGGTACAGACATAGATTCGGGGGAAATACCTTCTGCTTTGTTTCATCGTCTGTGTACATTGCATGGATGAGCGGCTGCGGCGTGCGGGCGAAAGATAAACCCTTGTGTTGCAGCAGCAGCAGCCAATGCTGCATGCCGCCGTGGCGAGTTAGCTCGGATCTGAGCTGCGCAGAACATTCCTTTCCTTGGCATCAATCAGCAGCCATGGCATACATATCTCGTCAGCCCGGCAGGTGCTGTAATCATCACGACTTACGGTCGGGTTCGCTGCATGGTTGGTTTTCTCCACCCTCGGTCTCCGAGCGCATCTGCCAGTCTTCTCGGCGTCTAGGCAGCTGCCGTTGTTTACAGATGTTAGACTCGTTCCGTCGCAGTAGCAAAAATAGTGTCTGCTGCGTCATAACAGCGGCCAAAATTGCGCCGTTGAAAAAACTCGTGTAGGCCTTCTGTTCACTGGGCCTACTGCGTAGGTCTAACTGAATGCAACAACTTTGCAGGCTGTTTTGACCCAGATGTGTGGAGCATATTTTTCTCAATAAAGCTGCAGTTCCGAGCCGGATTTTACTTTTTATCACAGTAGGCCTAAAGTAGCTATTTCAAACTTCGCACACCCAAAAACAAAAGAAAATGTAACCAATTGTGTTTTACATCTAACACCACACCCTGATACCATAGCGATTAATTTTGTACCAGGAACCGGGCACCCGGAACCGGTTCCAAATTACCCGGTTTTAAATCCGGGTAATTGGTACCCGTTTATGCACTGATTACTGATAAAACCGATGCAAATCTCGCTAGGGCCTACTTACAGCATTTGTGACGAAGTTCAGTACTGCAAAGAATATTCAGCTTCAGCCATTTTTATTGACGGACTATACATATGTAGGCTTACATAGGCCTATTTGGTATTACAGACGCATTATAGAGTTTCTATATGAAAAACGTAACTTTGTGAAAAAAATATTGGGTAAATATATTTGTTGGCAGGCTACACGTGACTTCAATAGGCCTATCGTTTTTCCTTAACTTTGGATTGCGGAAGTCCGGTGTTACCAAGGTAATTGCAACCCGCCGGGTACTCGGTTTTTAAAACGGGTAATGCTGCAAGTCACTACTATAGCATTCTGTCCAACTTCCTTGACGATATAGGACTAATACACTAGTTTGAGGCGCTGCCAGGTCTATAAATTACCCTGATCGTGATTCTGCCGAAAATGTCTTATTCGCAATATAATGTAGCCGTGCTCAGTAACGTAAACAAGACTAGAATATACCCCCGGTACTTCTAAATACGGCCATTCTCCGGGACTGTGCATGGCGCGATAAGCTATGGCTTTCTTTTGTTCAGTTTTCGCTATACAGTTTTTTGCCGAAATTGCGGATTTTGAATAATTGCTTCACCCGAAGCAAAAAGAATTTGCAGCCTATTATTATGATCAGTTCAAGGTCAGGTAGCCTACCGTACTCGGATGAATTTTTTAATTACGAGCGTTGTAGAAAATAAACATGTGATGAAATGTGTCGCAGGAGCCAGTCATCGAAGGTTCAGAGCTGCTAGCGGCAGACAGCGGCTATCCGCCAGACCAGACTTCACCCTCGGCGGTCAACACGGACGTTGGCGGCGACAACAAGGAAGAGGTAGACTACAGGGCGATGGCGTGCGGCAGGGACGGCGTCAGCTTGGCACAGAAACTGCACGACGAGTTCCTTGTGTGTAAGATCTGTCTGGAAGACTTCCGCAATCCCAAGTGCCTCGAGTGCATGCACACGTTCTGCGAACAGTGCATCGAGAACCACGTCTTCTCCGAGACCAGCTACAAGAAATATTCCGACTACCGTACGTATGTGCACGTGTTTTACGTGTTCTAGTGGCATGGCTTTGGCCACCCTGTCGTGTTTACATGTAGGCTTATAGCTAGAATTGTTAAAAGTGCATAGACAAACAAACAGAAATGCAGCTTAAAAAGCCACGGCTGTGTGCCAAGTTGGAGAGACAGCGTTTTCTTATACGCCGGTCCACACACGTGCATGTGACCAACTTCCTTGTCCGCAGCTACTTTAACAAGTGATATGCTAACGCCAACGGGAACGCGCAACAGCTGCGATGCATGTCTGAAAGCCCAGTAAAACAAAGTCTAAGTCAGTCGCCAGAGGCCGCCAGACGACAGGCGGCTATAGTGTTTATAGTGTTTTACTCGTACTCACCAGAGGACGCCACCTATCGTTCTGCCAACGCCGTATATCGGCTGGATATCGCAAATTTTCCTTACCCCCTCTCATTTAGCGCCCTCGTTCGGGGTGACCCCATTCGAATAGAAAAGCTTTACGGTTCCTGAAACTAGAGTCTTCCAGGCAGCCGACGGTGAAGATTTGGCGATCCTAGCTTGCATCGTTTGGACTGATCCACCCGTGTGACAGACAGAAGGACAGAATTGCGATGGCTAAGAAGCGCAACAGCAGTAACTGCTGTAACTGCTGTTGCGCATAAAACGTCTCAAAACTCGCCTTTTAAAATTCGGTTTTAACGAAACGTTTAGGCTATTTTGACATTTATCCTGCGCGATAGCGTGGTTTTTCTCTGTCTGTGCGCTATAAATAGGCCTATGGGTATACGTGACTTAAAACGATGGTGATATTGATGAGTTGTATGTAAACTGACACACACACACAGGAGAGTTCACGTGTCCACTGTGTCGCAAGAAGTCTCAGATGCCATTCGGCGGAGTTCGTAAGCTGCCTGACAACCACCTGCTTAACGGTCTGATGACGTCAGTGAGTCGTCGTCGTCCTCTGTCGCACTGTCTGACTACTGGCGCCTGTGACGTCTGCCGCCGACCCATCTACTCCCCAGTCACGGTGAAACTACTTAAAATCTGTAGACTAGCCTATTAAATCTTTTATAAAATGGCAAAGACGCAGAGGAAGCTATTCACTGCGCATTGTTCTTTCTTCGTTGCGCTACGTTGCCGTGTTATCGTCGACGTCGATCATATAACATTGCTGCGTATAACCCGCCACTCAATTCGCGATGACATGGCTCGCGACGGATCAGCCGTTGATTGTAAACCGGAACAGTAAAAATAATACGATTCCACTCTAAACAGGCAGGTAATAGGATACTTTAAAATCTTTCATTTGTCAGAAATTTTAGCAAACAACACCACAACAGTAGCCTAGCACAAAAAAAGAAAAAAATACAATGTACAGGGTGTTCCAAAAAAACGGATACCCAGTTTTATTTTTGGGATAAAGGTGCGGTGGGTGGGGTGGAAGAACTTCACGTTTACGCGCCATAAATTTCTGCTTGTAACAGTAAAAGAATGGTTAAAATCGGTGCTGAATTACCGAAGTTATCCCAAAAATAAAATTGGGTATCCGTTTTTTGGAACACTTTGTATACTTTTAACTAGCAAAGAATACATAGTCGTATATTCTAGAGGTCTTTTATAATTTAACTAAATTGCGCACACCAATAAAATTATCGTTATCGTTGTTTGAAAGCTTCGTCTAGTTTTATTGTGTAACCGCGTGTTAGTCGGGCGTAATGAACACGAGTTCGTCGTCCGGTGCAGCTCGCTGTCTGGACTGCTGTAAGTCGCTGTGTTCCGGCTGCGCGGCGGCACACCGCCAGACGCCCGTCACTTCGACGCACTCTCTCTACGACCCTGACCTCGTCTCGGCCGTCCTCCAAGACCCCGACGCTCTGAGTTGTCTGGAACATCGGAACGAGACGGTCGGCTACTACTGCGTCGACTGTGAGCGCTGTGTCTGCGTGCTGTGTACGTTCGACTGCGCTGAGCCGGGACAGTCACATCATCAGCATGACATCGTGGACTTCAACACTGCTGTCAGCAGGTCGGCCGCGTTCAGTCGCGTGTTTAGAAATGTGCAGCAGCTGTGACGACGTACGTTTTTTTCAGATAACGATCGAACTTTTGGTAGGGCTGCCGTCCGTCTGTCCGTCTGTTCGTCTGTACGTCCATCGTCGTCGTCTGTAACGAATGTACTCTGGTTAACGGGTAGGTCTTACGGGAAAAACATTTTTGCACGAGTATTAGCCCTGTGTTATAAACCTAGGCATGCAAAATTGCAGTCATCCAGCGCAAGGGAAACATTTTCAAATTCGGGGTTGAATAAAGGGGCGTGGGAAAATGTGCATTTTCAACGGAAAACTGGCAATATCTCGGAAACGGTGAAAGATACGGCCAAGGTTACTATTAATCACTAATATGGAGTGGTGGCATACGCCGTTTCAGATGAAACGAAAGTCATCGACCTTGGATGATCTTGAAGATCACTGACAACCATTAGGGTCGGCTATCTTAGCGACAGCTGGGCTTCTTGTCTTTTCATATTTGGCGTTCCACTAGACTAGACTAGAGAGTATTTATTTGCCAAGCGCATTAACAATAGTGAAATACAATAATATACACTGAAGGCGGGCTGTCAGAAAAGCAAATGCTTTGGAAATATCAAAATTGGCGCGTGAAAATTTAACAGTACATAAGTAACAGATGTATCAATTATCAGTTCGAAAGATGAAGTGTCAAGGTCACCCAAAGTCAAAAACATCCGAAATTGGTGTATAATTCGCGCACGCTACATAGGCCTACTTGTGGCTGGTAGATCTCGCACTGGCCGTATACTCGCCTACTGCACTGTGACGGCGGGTTTTTGCCTGTTTTATGGTCTATTAGATCTATCAAAACGATTCGAATGGCTTGTGACAGAAATTAGGGAGAAGGTGCTCGAGAACCAGGTGATTAGTTTTTGATCTACAGTGTATATCCGTATATATAGGCTAAAAGTACTAAGCCCGTTGTATTTTGCGGGTGGCAGCACTATTCTATATCAGTGAAGGTTTGAGATTTGCGATCGCTTTTTATGAAATCAAATCAGCAAAACGTGAACGTCTGATGAGCTTATATGTCGATGACGTAGGTACGAGAGGTCGCTGAGAGAACAGAGTCGTGAGGCGTCATCAGAGACTGATCGGTTACAGCGCGACCTTGACGCATTGACAGCCTGCGCTGACGACGTCGACGCCGTGCGTAAACAGGTTTGCAACTTAGGCCCATGACACACGACCCAATTTTCTGGTGACCAGTTTCTGGTACCTGCAGAAGCTGGTCACCAGAAATTTGGATCGTGTGTCGTGTCTTATACTGCTCAGCTGATGTTTTTCAGCGATAGCGTCAAATCTTGCTTCGTTGATCTATTTCTTTAATTATCCAAAGTATCACAGTGTAACAAGTATGTTGTTTGAACTAGAATTGCCTAGTTTTGACACCTTGATATGGAACAGCAAAGCTAGATTTAAGCGACAGGTGAAAAATTGTTGCAATGGTATTATTTCTCAGCTGTATTTGGTTTTATGATGTAGGCTTATACGTATTTTACCTTTTTGTGTGTTTTTTTCTTTTACTTACCGTGTATATATGTTTGTGTGTGTGTGTGAGTGTTTTTTGTGTAACTTTGTGTTATTTGTGTTTGCTATGGGCCGTGTTGCCTGAAATAAACCTGTGATGATGATGATGATTTCTATTGATGATCTGTAATAAAGATGACAGAATTCAACCACTGCGTACACGAATTACGTTGCACAGCAGCGTCGTAGGTTAAAAAAATAAACAAAGCATGAAGTTGCAATTTTTCGACAAACGTGCTAATTTTCGACTAAATTCTGTCAGACAGCTGCAATTTTTCGACAGAGGAGAGAGACTATGAATGCTTAAAATTTTAATTTTGCCTTTATATCTTTACAAAATGAAAGATTTAACCCCAAATTTTGTATTTTTAGTCGAGAATTTTTTAACAACCATAAAATTTTCCCCCAATTTTCTGACAGCCCAAAATTTGGCGAGGGAGGACATTTGCCCCCCCACCGTATCTTCTCCCCCTGCCATGACGCCGTTGCTCTTACACCCAGCGTTCTGTTAGTTCATCGACATGATTTGGTTTTTACCTGTATGTTTCAGTAATCTGCATAATAAAGCAGTCGTTCGCAGTCAGAATGATGCCTTTTTGATTTTATACAGGCCTAGTTAGTTATTAGTGCTTGCTTTCTGTTTTTTATGTGCCTTGCATCGTTTGTCACAAGTTGTCAAAAAGTACTGTGTTATGCCCCGTTTACACGAGGAAGCATACATGAAGCAAACATAAAGCAAACGTGCACGACGTGTGGGTTAAGTTTTCTTCATGTTTGCCTCATCGTGTAAACGCGGTATTACTGTGTTATGTGTTAGATCCGGTCGACGGCCGAGGCGCTGCGTCGTCAGTTGGACTCGGAAGAGGCAGAGCTGCTGCGACGAGTTGACCAACTCTACACGGACGAATGTCGACGAGCAGTGGACGCACGGCCCGCACTGCGAGACCGTCTCGACCGTCTCAGACAGGTCTGCTCGCTTCTGTACTGGCCATGTTATAGAGTATATAGACTATACATTCGGTAGGTTTGACCTGGCCTAAAACCGCGTTCCCTCGCCGGCTCAAAGCGCCAAAAGAAGAAGATGATGATGATGAGTCGATAGAGTTAGTGTTCGCCCACTCTTGCAGCACTAAAATAGTCACAGTGTGCTAATAAAAATATGCTCTGGTGAACAGTTAAGTTTTTAGTTCACGCCGGAAAGAGGATGGCAGATGACAGTTTCGTAGAGATACCGGCAGCGAGTTCCATGTGGACGGTCCTGCGACGGCGATGCTGCGAGGACCTTAATTAACGGAATGTGCTCCGCTGGAAGGGCAAGGTACAGCCACGTGCAGCAGAGCGCAGGTGCCGACCAATGGTGCCGACGGCTGGAGTTCTCGGCGACCAGCTGACACATGGTGTAAAGATAACTCGGCGCCAGGTTGAGCTTCCTTGCAAAGGATAGCTGCCTATGCGAATCTTCTTCTTCTTAAGACCGCGTCGTTGTTTGAGCGATTGCGCCTGAAAATCCTGTAAGTGCCTTGTTTGACCTGTAGGCGTGTCAGTTAAAAGGTAGGCTAAATAAAAAAAATCAGATTCGATGTATTTCTGACATTTGCCCAGAAGCACCCCATGTACGGATTTGTGCGAATTTTGGCACAGGTGGTCGTCTCAATTATTGACAATATAATATCTGTAGAATGTTACCAGAAGTGATGAGTTTGATTCACATCATGGTGCACTAAAGAAAAAAAAGTAACAGAGTTAGGGAGCTTAGACCTACAATTTTTGTGCTTCCAGTTGCAGTCTGGCCAAAAAGTAGGGACGAAAAGATATTTTCTATTTTTTCCTCAGGAATTTTTATTTCATGACGTTCCATCTATAGCACTAGAGCTGGTAAAAAATGGCACACCGAAACCCGTGGAAATTAAAGTAACAATACCGCATCAGTAAAGATTAGATGCTAACAGTTTTGTGCCAGTAAAACTCTGAAAGCAAACAGAAACTGCACCAATATTATGAGAGGTATAACAGAAATTTTAGGGAGGGAGATTTTTGCGAACGGATGTCAACCGGGAGTGCAAGAATTTGTTTTTACTCGTTACAATCAAGCACCTGTCTGTGCGTTGTGAAGATGGGTCGACGGGTTGAGTCGGTGCTCGAACACCGCGGGGTTGAGCTGCTGCTGCTGAAGAAGGTCGTCAGTAATCAGTTGGAGACCGAGCAGCGAGCGGCCGAGGACCAGCCTTCAGCCAGACTCCCTGATGTCCTCCTCAAAGCCGTCGACTTCGTTCCAGGTTCCGCCAGCGTCGGACAACTGTGGGACCGACACTCCGCAACTCTGCTCAGCTCTGTAAGTCTGTCGTTGACATATCTTTTCATCATCATCGTCATATCATCATCAGCAGCAGCATCATCATAGCTAGGGGTTTACGTAGCCTGAATATTAAGCATTACTTCTACGACCACGACAGTGAAGTGTCGGATAAGTAAGTCGGGATACAACGGACGAAAAAGGAAAAATCTTGATGAAACGCTGCCTGGAGACTCAGCCTGGCCATCCCTCCATGGGTAGGCGCAATGAGACTATAGCGATAACTGAGACGTATATGCCTGTAAAACAGATAGATAATGTCTAACGGAAAATCGTTCCATTGGTTGGTACAATGGCACGAAAGCCCAGAAATTTCGTCTCGCGGTTCTGAATAGCACTAGTTGTTCACGCTGTTACTTTTTCTTCTGCAGATTCTTTTCAGACTTCAGAGACTTGGAGTTCATTTGGCCTGCATCTCAGAAACTGCATCAAAACTCCGAGATTCCATAATTCATTCAGCCCATGTGTTTTACGGAATTATTGTTTAGCACCTTTAATTTTTGTTTCGTAGAGTCTTGTAACTCTGATTTTACGATTTTAGTTGTACTTTCTATCTGTTAGGCCTAAGCATTTCCTATCGCTGGTTCATGCAACTGTAAACGGATTATTGCAGTCAATTATTTTGTTCTTTCCTGGACTGCACTCCAACTAATCTCTTTCTCCAGTGGATCTAGCAGTATTTTGCATTACTTAGGCCACTTTAAAACTTTCCAGATTGATTGATTGATTGAACTTGTAGGCCTACTTAAGATAAACTGGGAATGACTGTTTGATGCAGGCGGTCGGTAGCGGCGGTGATCGATCGTGTTCCAGTGCCGACTGCCGCTGCGTCTGTCATCTCCACAGATCCTCCAGTACAGCGGCGGCGGTGGATCAGTCAACCAACACCGAGACCTCGGCGCATGTCGACAAGGCCGTCAACACGAAGGCTCGAGGACTAATGAATCACAACGGCAGCGGCAGTGGTAGCGGTGGACGTCGAACGTCGAGGACATCATCCGTTGAGATGCTCGTGACGAGTGCAGCGGAACCGCATCGACCAGCTGACAAACAGGAAGTGAAGGAATGAAGCAAACGTCGCGATCTACAGGAAACGCACTAGCTCTGCAACGCGCTTTAGGCTTGTGCATGTACCGGTACTAACTGTATTTCCTATACAGTTCTGCGCCATAGATCTCCTACTTGGCTGTCTAGTAGGGTAGGCCTATGTATTACACTGTATGGTCCAAAAGGTAAACCACTTGCATTTGCATCAGATGTTGCCAGTTTTTCGCAGTTCTTTCACTGACACTTTTACTGGTATAAACCTAGCTGTTATTTCGTTTGTCATTATCCAGGTCTTGGATTTCCAGCTGTTGTTATTTCAGTAGTGTAGCCAGGCCCGTTGAGAGGGTGGAGTAGGGGGAGGGGTTAAGCTACCCCGGGCCCCGCGACGTTTGGGGCGCCGCCGTCGCTCAGAAATAAAGAAGTACACCATAATGCACCATTTTGAAAAAAAAATTAAAAAATTTCCCTAAAGGGGCCCCGCAAAAATGTTTGGAGGGGGCGAGAATGTTTCCCCGGGCCTCGCAATGGCTCTCGACGGATCTGTGCGTATAGCTACTCTAGGCCTACATCAAGGATCCTTGAAAAATTTAGTATGCGTAGGCGAGATTGCCTTGTAATATGTAACGTGACTGTTATACTTGGATTTGCCTCCCCCACCGTAGACGGTAGACCTAATGCTTTCTCCCTTTCGCCCTAGTGCTTTCTCTGACCAGGATCCACCCGCTTATCCACGCTTATTCGGTCTCTTTGCAAAACAGTTAGTATTGTAGTGCTGACAGCTAGCGAATAATTGCAAAAAGTTTTGCTATTCCACATTTTAAGGTAGTCGTTGCATGCAGCTTAAGTCCTGCTAAGCGTCGAGCAGTTGTATGAAGTTTATTGTGACTGCTTCGTGTGATGTATACGCTTACTGCAGCATTGACATTATTCGTTTCATTTATCTGTTGTGATTTGTGATACTTTTGTTGACTGACTCTTGCAATAATTAGCGCCTATGTAACGTACGTTGGCAAGCTACGTTGACATGCTATCCAGTGGCGTCATTTCACAAAATCCTTGGGGGGTCCACTCTCTTCCTTTTCCCTTTCCTCTTCCTTTCCTTTCCCTTCTCCTCTCCCCTTTTCCCCTCCCCTCTTTCCCCCTTTCCTGCCCTCCTTTTCCCTTAGAAGTAGGCCCCCTGGGGGAGCTTACAGCGCTCCCCCAGCGGGGTCTGGGGCGGAGCCCCAGCCGAAATCGAATTTGGTGCATTTTCAGCCTTGAAATGTGACATCTCGTGGCAACAATTTGAATGACTTTCCTGAGAAG
>Ga0209367_1011768_pt1 | contig 11558 bp, 4 predicted proteins | sample WorMetLIZISLAND2_FD_187412 | JGI IMG/M metagenome (GOLD analysis project Ga0209367, IMG submission 187412) | Marine gutless worms symbiont microbial communities from Max Planck institute for Marine Microbiology, Germany - Olavius geniculatus... ... | reverse complement strand
TGTAAGGACGCCATATGCATAGCCCCATCTAAGGTTACCCAAATGATTTTTGCTGTTTTAGAGGACTGATATCATCACATCGTCCTTACACACAGTTGTAAACTGGTAAGTTTTTTACATATATTAGTGATTAATAGTAACCTAAGCCCTATCTCGCACCGTTGTTGAGATACAGCGATTTATTGGCTAAAAATCGCACATTTTGCCCACCCCCTCTTATTTAGCGCCCTCGTTCGGGGTGACCCTCTTCGAGTTTATGGAAAAGCTTAACGGTTTCTGAAACTAGAGTCTTTTACGCCACGCAGCCGATAGTAAAAATTTGGTGATCGTAGCTTGCGCCGTTTTTGACTGATCCACCCGTGTGACAGACAGACAGACGGACAGAGAGACGGACGGACAGAATTGGGATGGCTAAAATGCGCTGAAAGCAGTAGCTGCTTTCGCGCGTAAAAAATTAGAACCAGAAGCAGTATTTTTATCATCTTACCGTTAATTGTAAGCCTAATAGTAATAACACTAGTAAATAACATTTTTCGTTAACTTTTCCCTTTGTTGCAACTCATCGTACCGATAGTCTGAATTACAGTCGTGCTTGACCCTGTAATCGAAATATGTTTTTCGTTTCCGTTTGTGAAACACGAGCACCTGCTCCAGACGCTGTTTGTGGAGTCTGTTTTCATTTGGTTCGCGAATAGACCAAGAAATTTGAGCTAATGCTCACGAGACGCGCGAAAGCCTATGGCAGTTCCGGTTCAGTAGTTTAGCTGAAAATTGGGGTGTTCACACTAAGTTAATATACAAGTACCAAATTCTCTATCTGGATCACATAACGATAGTTTCGTTGCGCCACCTTGTGAATGATATAGACTTGTGTCGCAGCCCGAAATCGCCAAAAAATTTATAAAACCCCCTATTTTGGCGTTTAAGGTCATTCAAAGTCATTGAATTCGGCGCCAATCGAGAGCCGGTGTACGACTTCCTATTAGTGATTAATAGTAACCTAGGCCCTATCTCGCACCGTTACTGAGATACAGCGACTTATTGGCCAAAAATCGCAAATTTTTCCCACCCCCTCTTATTTAGCGCCCTCGTTCGGGGTGACCCCCTTCGAATTTATAGAAAAGCTTTACGGTTTCTAAAACTAAAATCTTCCAGGCACCCGACGGTGAAGATTTGGTGATTCTAGCTTGCGCCGCTTTTGACTAATTCACCCGTGTGTCAGACGGACGGACGGACAGAATTGCGATGGCTAAGTCGCGCTGAAAGCAGTAGCTGCTTTCGCGCGTAAAAAGCAATAAAATAGTGAAGCCTGCGGTGGTCCGATATATCAACAACGTTATATAGCCCTATGCAGTGAAAACACAGTGTGATAATTATGATGACGACGATGATAATTGTCACAGTCTCACAGGTGATAATTTAGACGTATATATCACGTGTATACAGGGTGTAATAAACGCTGCTCCGTTGGCGTACATCCTGCCCGCACTGTGCGTCCTCAAGCTACAACAAGAGCGTATAGCTCAGTGGAGGAATCTCCCGTGTATCCTCACAGCGCTATTCGGCGTCAGTATCTCGCTCATTGGCTTCGTCCTGGCCGTTGTTGAGATAGCTGCTGGTCTGCCAGGCTGCAGTCACGGTCGCGACCTGCCATATTGTCACAATCAAGCCGCCGCTGAACTGCTGCTGGGAGGTAAAAACGCGAGCGGCCCTGCTAACTGGTACCCGCAGCCGATGATGTGGCGAGAAGACGGATCATAATTAGGCCTGAAAAAAATTCCTCCTGTGCTTCCGTTTGCAGTCCGGCGAAAAAGCATGGCCGGGCGAATATTTTATGTATGTATTAATTTTTTTATTTTACGACATTTCGTGTAAGCTTAATCTTAGGATACCGCAGCTCATAAAAATACAGTGACACAGACTAGCTGCAGTCAGTTTTGTTTCGGTAAAACTTTGAAAGCAAGCAAAATACTGCATCAGTATGTTTATAATGTCAGGTCAGGTAGAAATTTTGCAGACGGAGGTTTTCTACAAAAGAACGGCAGCACTGGAATTTTTTTACGTTTAGTGGATGTGAGTTAAGTTGTTGGATATTGTTTTTTACCACTGTGTTGTGTGCGTTTTTTTTCAGTCGCCAATAACTTGTATTTTTCATTTTCGTTTCATGCAGCGCACATCTATCTGGACGATTGTGTCGCCTAGCTGACTTTGTTACATGCAACATTCCGTGCACGTGGTGCATTAAGGCGCTGTACAACATATTAGCTTCGTTCCTTCGTCATTCGACAAAGGCCGTCTGATCTTGATCGGTAGTAATTACGTCAAAAGTGTTTCTAATCATTGTCGATCATAAAGCCATGATTAAAACTACGATATGACACTACAACACGAAACTATGGAAACACATGCCAGCTCAGTGCCGACAGGTTATTCGGCCGTCCCGTCTGACCTTTGAGCCCTTGAGCTGATCGACTCAGCTCGGCGAATTCAATCGACCTCACTCTGTAAGCACGCTGGCCAAGTTGATCTTAACCAACTGCAGTCGTGGTAGCGTGAGTGTGAGTTTCCAAAGGTCTAGCCGGTTGTGCGCCATAATGACAACTCGTTACGACTTTTCAACATCTACAGATCTGCCAGCTTGTCGCTGTTTTCCGCTCGTTGTTCACGTGTTTCACATAAATACTATACAGAGTGGCTAAATGAACAGTAAGCCCGTCTGCTGTTGTCAAAACTGCATTAAATATTGACCCAGTGCCGTCCAGGGTCACAGCGGGGCCCGGAAAAGCATTCTCGCAGAGCTTTTCTGGGGAGAAATTTTTGAATTTTTTTTTAAATGGCGCACTTTGGTGTACTTTATATTTTTGAGCGACGGCGGGGCCCCCAAACGTCGCGGGACCCGGGGTAACTTATCCCTCTACTTCCTTCTCGACGGGCTTGGCCTGAATTGACCCATTTTTTCCGACTGTACTTAAGTAACGGCCGAGCTTCTGGTACGGTTGTCGTCCGTCCGTCTGTGTCTGTCTGTCGTCCGTAACGGATGTAGCCTGGCTAACAAGTAGTTCTTACGAGAAAAATTTTACACGAATAATTAGCTATGTGTCTCAAACCTAGGCGTCCAAAATTTCAGCGATCTAGTGTAAAAGGAACATTTTCAAATTTGGGGTTGAATGAAAGGGAGTAGGAAAAATGTGCGTTTTTCAACGGAAAGTGGCCATATCTCGGAAACGGTGAAAGATTACGGCTAAGGTACTAATCATTTATAGGAAGTGGCATACGTTCTTTTAGACGAAATTAAAATCATCGACCTTGGATGACTTTGAAGGTCACTGACAACCAGTACGGTCGCCTATCCTAGCGACAGCTGGGCTTCTTGTACAAATTATTGTTTACCGATATACTATATCTGCAGTAAATTAAGTGATCAGCAAAGATCCCATTGCACCTTAAATGCGTCTTTACACTACCTTGTGAAATCAAGTCAGCTAACTTGCAAGGCTAATTTTAAGCTTCTCCGTTTTTCGATGCAATTGTTTGTGTATTTCAAGTTCACCACTGGCGTGGCTAGTGAAAGAATTATGAAAATTGGTTGTTATACTTTGTACTGTTATGGGCTTACTTTTAATAGACCACTTTGTATAATATTTTTTTGCATTTGGTTTTGCTGTACATTTCGTATTTAGCGGCATTATGCTGGATTTTGTTACTTCTGTGTTGACCCGGCCGGAGTTAATAATTAAGATTTCGATGCCAGTAGAGTAATTAGCCAGTAGCCATTTAGTGTACGTTAATTATATGCGTCGTTCGTCTTATATTTTCGGTTTTGCTCAATTTCATTGCCTATCGTTATTGTTGTCGTTTTGTGATTTTGCAGTCGCTCGCCATTCCGCGTTGTTTCTGTATGTGGCATGTTTAGATAGGCCTCATGCGTGAGGCACAGGGTATTTGTCCGGCAGCCGTCTTTGACGGCAAAGCCAATACGTACGAGCACCGTACCGGCTAAGGCCATTCGCCGCAGACACAAGCCCTTACGGCAGCCGGCCAACTGACGATGTCAACCTTAGCAGCTAGGATATCACGGGCAGCGCCAGTCGGCAAGTTGAATGCTTGCCTACAATACACTTGGATTTATGACTAATGTTACAAGCTTAATTTCGGTGTCCATCTATCGTCACATAAATATCCGAAATACGCTAACCCTAACCCCAACCCTATACCCAAACCCATTACTAACCATACTTTTTGTTGCAATATTATACCGGCTGCCGGATATATAGCCAGTGCGAATGTGTAAAGAGAGAAAGCTGGATTGGCCTTATCCATATAAGTCTAACCTAAGCGACATAGATCTAATTTTCAGTATTATTTAGTGACGCTACTTACAGAGCCTACTAGTGAATGAAAATGTAGGCCTATTAAAGAATTTTCGTTCAGTTTGCAGCGGTTCTGTAATATACACGTTAGACAAGTTTTTTTTTGCTTTTTGTCTTGTTTTTCGCATTTTTTACTTATTTTTTGCCCGAATTTTCCGTCGTTTTGCCCGAATTTTTCACCGCGTTTTTGCCCGAATCTGGGAGGGGCCCTGACCCCCGGCTTCTACGCCCATGTAGGTCTACGGGCAGGTGAACTATCTCGCACGTAACCAGCCACCAGCCTTCCATTCCTGTGGGGAGGCCTAAATCGCGTAGGTTACCGGCTGAATTGGCTAGTCTTGGCTGGGGTTAAGGTGAACATCTTCACCTGTGTCTGCATGGTGGCTGTGCGTTCCCTATGACCAAATTCTCAGATCACTGTTTTTTCTTAGCAATTGCGTGTACACGAATTAGTCTAGAGTTATTCGTCATTGTCGCATAGGCTTATATATCCACGCATAACCGTCTATTTTGCTTACCGCGTATTCAGGGAATATAATTGTCCCTGCTGAATATTATTCGCGTTACTTCATTATATTTTACTACACGTAAGAAAAAGCATATTACATGTTCGTACATTGCTAACAACCCGTACACGTTGTGCGCAAAAAACAGTCGTCTTTGAACGACGTCGTGTTGCATGCGCCCTGTATATACGACGATACGATATTGACTGTACCAAGGCGTTATTTTCCCCCATGTAGCAACGCGTAATATTATCTACAAGGGTTGTTCCATAAATAAGTTACAAAACGGACTCATTCTGTTAGTTTTCCAAATATAAAAAAAATCTGAAATATACGTTTTATAGGGAATTTTATTATAAACATATGTGGAAACACAGCCTATCTGTGTATTGCTTTTTCATCAGTAATCTATCATAACTCGCAAGTGATAAACAGCATAGCAATGAGAAAAACGAATAAACTTAACAACGTTATGTCACCTCTTTAAATGTTAAACATTAAAGTTTCTATTTTCAACATATATCGTCCGAGTTCGTTCAAACATTTTGTCTAATGTGTCTTGAATATCCGATGCAAAGAACGATGCTGGCCACTGTTCAAGCTACTGACGAACGACTGATTGCACCTGGGTATATGACACAAATTTTTGCCCACCTAGCATTTTCTTACACCAAACATGTATTGGTGGTTTCGTAAAACACACGTCGCCATACACTAAAGTAAATTGCATTGTATTTGCTTTTTAAGTTTATTTTCCCACAAAAAACGAAGAGTAGCATGTTGTTCATCAGGGGACAAATTTAATGGTAACGTTACCAAATTTAATGTCTCTAAACGACGTCACAGGGAAGTCATCGCAAAAAACTCACACGTAATAACCAGAATTAAATTCCCTACAAAATGTATATTTGGGATATTTTTTCTATTTGAAAAACTAACAGAATACTGCTGTTTTGTAACTGATTTATGGAACGACCCTCGTATTATTATTTTTTGCGCGTTTGTTCAGCAGGAGTAGTTAACTAGTTGTGAGTAGAGAGAATAATTTATTTAACTGTTGGTTCCTGTAGCTAATGTCAGTAGTCGGCGCTTGAAAAAATAGCAACTAATTAACAGTCGTCGTTGCCAAATATATTTGATTTTTTTCCAGCCGATCGTCTTGTCCATTGTTTCACCGCAGGGACAGAGACAGAATGTCAATAACTGACAGGCTTACACACGAAGATGACACTGGCACACCAGTATCATGTTAAATTACGGTCCGGAGACTAGAGTGGGATAATTGAGCGTTAAACAAACTGAACCGAACAGTGCCATTTACTCAGACACAGAAGCTATTGCAAAATGAAATTCCAAACATTTGTGGACAGAGAACAAATTTAGGCCTATAGGCTTGCGCTAACAGCCTAAACAGGCAAATAAAACCGTAGGCCCAAGCCTGCTTTAAAGATCAGGCGTCGTGGTGGGTGGGCAGGGGACAGTTTTAGCCTGTCGTAAAATGTTTCTCTTGTCAGACAATTTTCTTCCAACAAATACAGAATTTGTGACTGAAAATCCCCCGTTTTAATTAAACGTGATGGAAAAATAGGCACAAATTATCACCTCTGTTGGAAATTTGCAGCTGTCTCTCGGAAAATTACAACTTGCCGCTAAACAGGCTAAAGGACGACCGAATGAAGACAACACGGGCAGCTGAGTGACACGGTAGTTTTTTTCTACAAAAATACACTGTCATCCACTCTCTTGTACACAGAGAGACATTCTGATCATACATACTATGTCATATACAACGCAACGCAATACTCGTGTCAGAACTACATTAAATATACGCATTATGTGTGGTGGAAAGACAAAACCACCGTCGTACGGCCGTCCTAATAGGTCGCATTACGTGAGTGGCCCGTCCGACCGTTTGTGAGTCGCCTGAAGACTCCTGACTCGGAAATAATTAAGAGGCGCAGAAACACCGAAAGTGGTATGAACGTTCCCCCAGGACAAGAGCAACCGGCGTGCTAATATTTGGCACAAAAGGTCAAAGGTCAGACGGACGGCCGCATATTACGTCGGCACATTGTTTTACAGTGACACTGTCACAGCCACCATGTTCAATCGTCAGTCATATCAAACGTATTGGTGAACAGACAATAACAACAACTATGACACATATTAAATTAAACACTTCTATATACACATGCAGGCGCGTAGTAGTTAGGAATTTTAAAGGGACAGAATTCCGAAGCACAAGGAACCTGTGCGAGCGGCATGCTGGTCATTCCCCTTTTCACAACACGGGATATGAGAATTGGCCGTACTCCACTTACCCGTGCCCCACGATAACTCAGTCACTGTAAACAGTTTAGATACGACTCAACAAGTTAATTATACTAATTAATGTACATAACTAATTAAACATAATTTCCTAGTCACGAACAGACTAACGACACATCAATATTATATTCTAGAGCTGTCAAATTGTTATTTTTTTAAATAACGGATCATTAACATTGCTGATATTGTAGGTGGACTACATCCAGCGAGTGAGTAAAATGAAGCCCACGAAGTCGTGCCTGTGTTACAGGACCGTGTCAGTAGTGATGGAATGGCAACAAAACAATTTTTAATTACGTGAATATTACACGATCATCAAATAAACGTAGTTTAATGGAATACCGGAAGTCCTGCTTCACAGAATTAAATAAATGTACGTAGTGCTTTATTTTTTTAATGTGCATTAATTTTTTTAACATTTGTTATTCTTTAATGCGCTAACGCGTTTCTAACGTGTTAATTCGACAGCTCTATTATATACGAAAAAAACATCAAACCAACTATAAAACTATGGCTGACCTCGCTAATTACAGAAAATAGCCCAATAAAAAGAAAGCCCCACAATTCTGACACTAGACTATAATAAAAATTATCACAAAATATCACAAAATGTCCTGCAAAGCATACCGGTATGACCTTTCTCAGAAAAGAAGCGCCGCCCTGGCTTTCAGGTGGCCTAGGAAGTGTCGGTATGCCATACAGGTCCATACCATTCCAATTCGAGTCCTGCCAGTATCCATGTTCTGACAGCTGTGTCCGGCCAAGGGCTGAGGAGACGGCGATCAGCGCTCGTTGACGGGCCACGTGGTTCGCGAAGGATTTTGCGATTTTTTACTGACGAGAGCCCGCTTCCCAGCTGTCAAACGTACCACTTTAACCACAGCTCACAACACAACGAGCAAGTTGTCAAGTAACAACGCTAGCACCTAACATATAACATAATCAATCACCTAAGAACAAATTAAACAAAAATCACAGCCAAGTTCACACACTGTGCCAACGCATCAGACGATCCTCAAACAACCACAACTACATTTATACACTTATGACTTTCTGCAATTCAAATCAATCAGATATGTTTGGAAATATAAAACCAATTTGTTCAGAAATAAAAAATGACCCTTCCCCCCCTTCATACACGTTTATCCTTAATTTTCCCTCATCTGCCAGTGATTATCAGTACAGCATTATACAATAATAACACATAAATGATAAACAATAAAAGTCAATTTATGTGACTAACTTATGTTCATTCTGCTTTGCAGTTTGAAAAAACCAAAAAAACTCAGACTCTGAAAGTATAATACTAAAATCTAGTTTTTAAAGAATCAATTCGACAGTGCAATGTATTTTTGCCTGCAATTACACAGGACAATATATCCAGGACGCTGTTGTGGCGTCACGGCAGCGGGTGGGGGGAGAGAGCACGGAGGCAGTCACCTGTCCCCCCGCCGCCGAAAAATAGCCTGTTGAAAAATTTTCTTCTTGTCAGAAAATTTATACAAACTATGGGGGCTAAAAATCCTGTTTAGGAGAGTTGAGAAGAAAACTGACATTTTGAGTACCCACATCAAATCTGTCGGAAATTTGTAGCTGTCATAAAATTTTAACTGACGCCGTCGCTGGTAACAGTAACACAAAAAACAGCTGTTAGGACGACAACGGCAACAGCTTAGTCTGCGCAGTCACCGAAAACAGCAAAATATGCACGCAGCAACAGCAGCAGCACATCAAATCTAGTTTCTGCTGAGAAAAATAGCGTTGCGACAATGGCATGTATTGCTACCAGAAGAACCACGTTTCAAATGACAATATTAAAACAAGATATCATGTTCAGCGGTGTAATCTTAAAACAGAAGTGGCAGTATACCTGGAGTTCAGTGGCATAAGGCAAAATTTTGCTTGAACTTCTGCATGTTTGCTTATCGTATTCAGAAACTGCAATATGCACAAAAATACTCATCATAAAATAAAAATTTAAGTTGGAGTATTATTTCAGTTTATCCTCGCTAAAAGCAGACTTCATTTATTTACATTGAAACTATGCTATTACAAGATAAATATGCTCACAGTTATGGTGGAGAAGCTATGTGCTTATTTAGTTTATCAAATTTTTAAAATATGTATACCCACTTCCAACTATCTTACAAACACCTTTTATCTGCTAGTGCTGTAATAAAAAATATTTCGTTTTTTTACTAGAGTAGACGGCATTAAGTGCACGAAAAGCTAAAAAATGGTTGGTCAAATGGTCAAGATATCAAACATTTCTAACAGATGACAATTATGGCTCCAACAAACAGACTAGAAAGACAATTCACTAGCAGTTCAGGACCGAAAAAAATATCAACTTAAAACAGTTCCATATGTAAAATATATTCTGCTCACATTTGCCAGCAAACAAATAGTACTGATATATGAGGAACGCTGTTTTGTAACTTATTCATCAAACGACCCATGTAATAGCACAGGAATTTAATAAACAATTATGGAAATTCATGGATCAAACTGAAATCTAATGTTACAAGAAAACTACTGCAACTACACACTGGAACTGTGATAACACAATGTACAATGAAATATTATGACAAATCTAGCATAACTTTTCCGGCCTCAGCAAGTTTATATTATGTACATTAACATATGCAGCGAGTTATCTGGCGACAGGTTTCTATTGCAAATAAAGACTAATATTTATCATCAAATTCATCAAAATATTCCCCAACCGTTGTTGCAGAGAAAAGATCGACCCTGACATGTACAAACTAAAATAGCAAACCCACCATTAGCATCACAAATTCACACAACAGTTTGCTTCTTTTAACAGCACTCAAGTACATTACAAACAAATACAAGAACGTAACGTATTCAAGCCACACAGCATAAATAAACAATCAATGTCAGTGGAATGTTTCATAAAATAACTGGCCAGACTTGCAACTACACTGTGTCTCAAAAAAACCCCGACATTATCAGAAAAAACTGATTTTCAACCAGAGTGGTTTAATCATGGAATTCACTACCTCAATTTGTTGTCATCTGCTAATCTCTAAACATTTGAAATATGAATCAAGATTAAACAAAATGTGGTCACAGTAGCCTGTTCATTCCTGTCATCAGGAAAAGCTCCGACTCTGATCATAAAGATCCGAACATAAAAAAGCTTAATATCTTCCAAAATTCACCGATAACGATGATGAAGATGACGACGACCTGAATAAGAATTACCAGATTTTGACAATTTTTGCTACAAATATTCCTAACATAATTGGTCATCTGACAATCTGATAAAATCATTAAACCTACTTCGGGTTTCAAGGGATCCTTTTTTAAGACACAGTAAATACAAACAACAAAACAACATGATAAAATATATGGAAGCCACACTAAATATCAACATCAGTTGATTCAATTTGCTCTACACCAAAAATTATGAACAATTCCACATTCGTCCAATTCATCACTTACAACAACTGTTTAATACCGTAGCAAGATAATTATTGCCAATTACAACAACGTAAATGCCCCATCCTCAAAGTTCTGCAAAATGATAAACTCTGAAGAATTGTAACTCATTCGTAACATCAGTTATTACAGGTGATGACATAAATATTTTTACTTACCATGTATAACACAAAAATTCATCTTCGGTACAGTGACCATAACAAAGTCCAATTCTTACACTAGAAAATGGTCTTAGTGGGTTGGTCGGCACATGTTCATTCATCAACAAAGTGTCAGTTTACTGCACAACGAAGACAATGTGACAGTCTACAGCGATTCACAAAACAAGAGGTTACCCTGATTAAGGGTGCGTTCACACTTTCATGCATCTGACTCCGAGTTTCCATTCATGAGTTACTTACCACTTGTACAAGCTTCATCCGTATGAGTGACAGCGTTCATGGTCACCAAACTCGTCATTATTATTTGAATGCTGATTAGCGTGTATCTGGAATACGTGCAACTTGATGCAAACTTGTGTTTTACTGTTGACTATAACCCATATGGAAATACTCAAGACTTGCACTCGTGTCAGCATAAAAGAACCCTAAGATTAGATGCGTTTTTCATCAGCTAACAGGGCGTGTCTGTTCTACCAGACTCCGTCTCTATTGCCTTATTTGGACGCTCATTATTCAACTAGGTCAACCACTAATGCGATCTGCCTACCGAGATAAAACTGTGGTCGTAGTCATTCTACGGTAGTCTCGTGACTCTGTGGTGGGCATGTCTGTTGTTGTTTTAGTTTTTATCATTGAACTAAGCCTAAATATTATATAATAATTACATATAATATTTAGTTCAATGGTTTTTATCGTGTGTAACATTGAACTGGATTAAGATATTCAAT
>Ga0209367_1011764_pt1 | contig 11559 bp, 5 predicted proteins | sample WorMetLIZISLAND2_FD_187412 | JGI IMG/M metagenome (GOLD analysis project Ga0209367, IMG submission 187412) | Marine gutless worms symbiont microbial communities from Max Planck institute for Marine Microbiology, Germany - Olavius geniculatus... ... | reverse complement strand
GAGGGGTTCAAGGTCGTTGAAGGTCATCGATGTTGATAAATCCCAAAAGCCTGTCACCGGTGCTTGTTATGATAAGCAGCATGTATGTACCTATCTGCAACCGTTTTCACATTATTCGAGCCAATAACGGCAAAATGACGTCTTTTTAAGGGGGGTACCCCTCTTTGACGCCCTCGTTCGAGAGGAACCCCTGCACCCAGGGGCACGAAATTTTGTCACGATAAACTAGAGACTTTGGGCAGCTCACACTGAAAATTTCGTGATCCTAGCTTGCACCGTTTTGATACGGATCACGAGTGTGACAGACGGACAGACGGACAGACAGCCGGACGGACGCCCAGACGATGGCAAAGACGCGCGAAGCATTCTGCTTTCGCGCGTAAAAATGATTTGCCACTACACGTCCACTAAGTTACTGCCTTCTTTTACTTATACTTAAGCGTATGTGCGTGTGCTCAGGAAGACGTTTTCCAGCGAAAATGCACAGAGTAGTAAACTAGAGCAATGCGGCACTGTAGCATCACTAGCTCCATCAGCATCATGGTCAGCATCGTTGTCGTCATGGAGATCCCACAGGACAGCTTCAGCAACAAACTCAGTCAGCTGTTGTCATCAGGAGGCCGGGCCTAATTCACAAAAGTCAAGGATGTTCCTATGCAAAACTTACACAAAAAGTCTGACGTTATGGAATAGACCTGGAAGAAAACGCGCTTTACAAACATACCTAAGAAAAAACTGGGAATAACTTACGCAAAAAACCTTGGGTAGCTCCTGTCCTGATGTTAGTTGAAAAATAGGAAGAACCTAAGAAAATGTTGTGAAAATTCCTAGGAAGAAAGTTTAGTAAACTGGGCCCCAGAACCCAAACTCAATTCACATTAACTCTAACTTCTCCTATTAGACCTATCCCAAACCCTCACTCCAGCCACAAACTCAGTCAGCTGTCGTCATCAGCAGTCCTCAGTCGAGACATTACGTCACTCGACACAATTCGCCGTCGGCGCCTGCGACTCCTCTCTCTTGTCTCAGAGAGCATTCATCGCGCTGCCCCGGCCACTGCTAGTGAGTGGCGCTCGCACGGTTACTGCAGCTATAGGTCCACTCGTAAAGCGCCGCGTCATCATTGCAGCCAGCAGCCGGCGTCAGAGCATTAAACCTTAGCGCACCGACGAACGGCCGCTCTGGGGCGCACCAAATCGATACTTCGATACTTCATAGCAAGTTTATTTCGTTAACACCGCAGTGACAACACTAAGCACTAAGACTTTGACTTTCACAATAGCTCAGCAGTAGTAGTCGTCGTCGTTGTAGTTGTAGTAGTAGTAGTACAACAACAACAACTACTGCGTAGTAGCTTAAGTGAGGTAGGTCTACTGATAGGGGCGCACCAGATCGGTCCAGCAGGTCGTCGAAAAGCGTGATCCGTCTAGTTCTTTGTGGCCAGTCCACCCTACGGAGGTCCTACCCTACCCACCTGCCGTATGGGATCATACAGTGTTACCTGAAGCAAACGCGCTCCATCTTAACTCCACGCAAGTACCCGATGCGCCATGAATGGTCTGAATGATCTCATAAAATCACGTGACGCGAGGACTTGAACATAATCCAAGCGTAGTTCTTTGTGGCCGGTTGGCGGAATGAGAAAGAAAGAAAGAGAGAAGGAAGGAGAGAGCGAGAATGCGGCTCGAGACGGCGGCCGTGCGGCGTCGGCGTCGGCGGCGGCTACAATTGCAGTGCGCTTTGCCATCAGGGGAGGTATCAGTCGAGAAAGGATCGCCGTGCTGGGCCCGCGGTGCCTCGCAGTAATCTACTCGGTACACAGCAGAGCAGGCCTGATGCTATAGAGCTCTCTCTCTCTTTCTCCATGTACAGCACGTCAAGGCGCTTCGTTCGTTACATTACTGCGCGTGCGCAGGACGGACGAGCGTCTGGGGACCGTACGGCGGGCGTCGGTACGGCGGGCGTACGGCCGGCGCAATCTAATCCAAGGTGGGGAGCGACCGATGTCCCGCGAGACTGGGACGCGAACCCGCGGCTACATAATGAAGACGCTCTCGCTCGCGACTCGAGTCGACTCTCGACTCATTTGGCGTAATGAACACCCGCGGGGTGAGGACGGCCGCATCCGCGCGCGGTGGGCGAGTCGCGCAAGCCGCACGCCGCCGCTCGGGGACCCGAGAAGACCACGACGACGACTAGCGAGCGAACCTTCCGTCGTCGACAAACCGCCGGGAAATCAACGAGTTAAAACGTAGCCCTTCTTATTTCTTGGCGCTGATCGACGACGCGTTCTGCCTGCAGGACGCACGTGTGATATACAAACGCGAGACATCTTGCAGTCGTCACTCTTCAGTGAAGTGGGATTAATTGCCCAGAAATCAACGAGTTGACCATCAACTCAGCTACGACGAAGAGCCAGCCAAACAGTCGTCTCCTACGACGACAATTGGGTCGGGTCGCGCCGTGACGAACAGCTGCCATGGCGCGGGCGGAACTGAGTCGTTCAGACAGTCTTGTTGTCATGCGGTCGCACGCTGCGAAAACGAGGCTGCACTAATGATAAGAACATTAAGAAAACTGTGTCACGAGCCACGATTTATGTCAGTTAAGAGTCACAGCTCCAAGAACTTCTCTGGCGGCAGTACGCTACAGTTCTTTCATTAGCAAATTCGGTAGATTTACAATAAAGTCGTGCGTTAACTCATAAAATACTAACACAGAATGTGCAGCAAAGAGTTTCAAGTGTCACGCGAAACCAGAAAAATAATTCGGCTTATACCCCGTTTACGCGATCAAGCAAACATCAAGCAATCACTGAGCAAACATCCAGCAAATCCATTCAAAATACACCTGCATAACGTGTGCTTTAATTGCTCGATGTTTACTCGATGTTTGCTCGACGTTTGCTTGATGTTTGCTTCATGTAGGCTATGCTATATACATGCTTCATATTTGCTTGACGTTTGCTCGATGTTTGCTCGATGTTTACTTGATGATTGCTTGATCGTGTAAACAGGGTATTAGTGACAACATAAGGCCTACGTTGCGACCGTCCGCCTAACTGACAGTAACTGTACACTGCACTGTGCAATCCTAACAATAACCATGACCATTCTGTATATTCTGAGCTGAAAATAAGCAAGCTGGTTAGTTGCACCTGTCTTGAGAAACGTTTGCATCAATTTGGTTTTTTTCTACACATTTTCATTTTCGAGTTAGGAGCCCGTAGAGAACAGACTGACGGACAGACAGACGGACGGACGGGCAGGACCAGTAAATCAGTAATGCCGCCTATTATGACGCCCGCGCAGTAACAAACGCTAATAGGGTATTTAACCGATCGAGCAAACATCGAGCAACTAGCTAGACGTTCTATGGTAATTAGCATGCTAATTAGGAGGGCGGGTGGGTTGTAATTGGAAGGCCTATATAACACGTGATCAGCTAGGCCTACATTTGAGCCAGGGGGCAGGGTTCCAATAGGCTTGCTTGAGCCAGCTCAATGTTGCTCGATGTATGCTTCATATGGGCTATGCTTTATGCATGCGTCATAATTATTTGCTCGATGTTTGCTCGGCCGTGTAAACACCCTATAAACCACACTCAGTTTGCACTGGTATTGTTCACAACTTTCGGTTGCAGTCGTGGTCATAAGGCAAACGACGGTGTAGTCGATGCGACCCGAGCGTCGTTAAAGTGCAATGCCACAGCCACTATCTAGAGTGGTATAAGCTCGTAGGCCTACCGTGTGCTCGCTTACCCACTCCAGCAGTTTGGTATCTGGTGCAATCAGACCGAGGCCTAAAAAACCTGTACTTCCGGTTGTCGGCCGTCTGTAGAAAAAAAATCTGCAGATGCGTCCCTAAAATTTTTATTGGGTCTTCACAAACGTCAGTGCAGTCTTAGTTTGGTTTCGAAATTTTACTGAAAAAACACAATTTGCATCTAGGCTAAGATGTTGCCGTAACTTTCCTTAAGTTCTTGTGAGTATTACTTTAGTGTGTCAGTTTGCTTTTCTGAGTTGTCTACATGACACGTCATGATTTTAAAATATATAGCGAAAAAATTCCGCCGCCCCCTTCCCCAGTTTTATTTTTCGCTGCGAGCGAAAACACACGTTTTTAAGCCCGAGTACCTGGTGCAGATAAACTGGCAGCCGGAGCATGTGAATCCAGTGAGCGTGTGGTCGGTGGTCACGTGACGACGTTTGCGAGGTAGAGCAGTAATTGCAGTAGTCGGTGCGCTGCTATGACGATGACAGTGTTGACAGCCGTCGCAGTGACGATGTACGTGTGACACCTACGCATTCGTAACGGTAGCAATACAAGACTACGCTGCAGCGAACAGTTAAAACGTTAAGGCGTGTACGCAGCGACGTAACTGAACTGAAATGACATGGTTTAGTTTTTGACGCCCTATGCGTCTTTGGCACGTCGTCGTCGTCTGTTATGGATGTATTGTAGCTAAACGGTGTGAGATAGGGCCTAGGTTGCTCCTGATTGCTATTGATAGGAAGTCGCATATTGGCTTTCAGATGACGTGAAAATCATTGACTTTGGATTACTTTAAAGAGTCATAACGCACTACGGTATGCCAGTCGTGCGGTACTGTGGCTAAACGGTAAGTCGTAGGCGGTCTGCGATAGTACCATCGGATAGGACGTTAGCGACTTCCTACAAGTTGTCTATAGTAACCATGTCTCCATATGCAACGGTTCAACCGCAATTTTCAATAGAAATTTTCAATCTATAATTGACCGTATCTCGGACATAGTGATAGATAAAGCCAAGGTTACTATTAATCGCTAAGAAAAAGTAACATAAGCCGTTTCTGGTGATATGAAAATCATCAGCCTTGGATGACCTTGAAGGTCAATATTGCAACAGGAACGGTATAGGCCGTGGCGCGTCTTCCCTAGCGGCAGCTAGGCTACCTTGTTGACGAACTCATCATGTAACTATATGGCAAGAAGGGCAAGCCCGTTGTCATTCTTTGACGCGTACGTGAGCGTAGTCACACAGGTCACTGACGCCGTTGGACGGTGCCTACTGTAATACATTACTGCTGGTATATTAGTCAGTTCATCAAAAACTAAACCATGTTAGTTCAGTTCAGTTCACTCACATCGCTCTGTACGTGTCTTTAAAGTGCAGTAGCGTCGTGACTCGAAACAGGGAAAAAATTGCTTCTCCCCTTCCCCCCCCCTTAAAATTGTTGTCCGAAAATCTTCTTGTCGGAATTTTTTTGTCCGAAAATGCAGAACTTGGGACTGAAAACCCCGCGTTTAGAGAAAATTTAGGAGCAAAATAAAAGTTCTGAGCACTCATATTTTTTTCCGTCGAAAAAATGTAACTTTCTTTTCCGCTTATTTTTTTTAATCCCGGACGTCGCTGTAAAAGATGTGGATACACGAGGAACATGGGAACCCATCTCAGAGCTACGGAGCGTCACCTGCCACACGCACCGTTACCCGACACCCGACAGATGAAGCGCCTCATCTTAACCCCAGCCAGCCTTCTGCCCTCCGTGTGACTATAAAATAAGTATCAGATTTTGAGCTGTATTTTGAATGGCGAAAGCTAGTGTATGAATCAACTAGAGCTGCATGATGTAGGGTAACAATTTAAGCGATTGGTTTGGATTTAAAGATCCAAAATATTCTCAGCTTCAACAGAGAAAGAAAGAAAGTAAAGTAAGGTAAAACTTAAATGTATACAGTTCATCATCTCCAGAAAGCCCCTAATGCACCAGAGCATTACAGTAGTCTAGTCAGCACGTGGCCAAAGATCTCAGAATGATATCGGCAGTAACTTATATCTACGCTGCAGTGAAGCTGGCTAATGGCTATTTGTGGCGTGGCGACGTTGCTGTATAAAACTGCGTTTACTACATTGTGTGTCGTGTTACTAACACATGCGAGGAACGGTCAGAGGCAATATCGTCGCCGAGCTGACGACGTCATGTCCGTGGTCACTCCAAAGCTGGTTGATCGGTCGTCCAAGGCTGTTCCCTAGACACGCGCTTATCGGTGCCGGTGCCGGCAGCAGCTCCGCCGTGCCTTGTGGGGCACTGAGGCCTCGCAACGTGCCGTGATCTGACCGGGCGTTGGTCGATGGCCGGTGATGGTATGGGTCACTCGGGGGTTAGGGCCAGGCCGCGGGGCCAAAGCCGGGCCGGGCCGGGGAGGGGCGCCGGTTCCCCTGATTGCCGACGCGTCGTCCGTCGAGATTTCGTCTGACACGACGTCACCGTCCGTACATGACGTCACTCACCGTCGTCACGTGGTGCGGTGTCACGTGGCCGGTCGCCGCGCAACGCTTGGCCGCACAGAGCGGTGGCCAGGCCGCTTCATCCCCCAGGGGTACGAGCTATTACCAACCGTCCGACGGTCCGCCCGACTTGATGCGGTCCGTTAGCGGCCGGCGTGATGGACGGCCGCAAGCCTTCCTTGCTGTCCGCTAGTTCCACGTCGGCGGCGTGCTGGGACCTGCGGGGAACCTCAGTCGATCGACCGGCGGTCGCACACGTCCAGGCTTGGCTGATCTCGCAATAATCTGTGAGTCTCGCGAGATCTGGCGAGATCTCGCGCCGGACCGGCCACGTGAGGTCACGTGCTCTCTCTCTCTCTCTCTCTCTCTCTTTCTGGTTCCCGCGGCGCCCCGCCCGGCCGGCGACAACTTAAAGCGAGGCCAGCGGCGACTCGGTGGGTTAAAGGTCAAGAGTCAGAGGTCGTAATTGGACGGACGGGAGAGGGCGAGCGAGGGAGCTGGGACAAACTCGGTGTTCGTTCACTGGGCGCAGGCTGGTCTGATCTCTGCGGAATGTCGTAAAACATTGCGTCATGTCACAGCTATACACGCTATGCACAAACGCTAAGCAATCATCTAAGACACTCGGATAGGCTATGAGAACTTACTAGTAACTAGACATAGGAAGTACTCGACTGTCTTATTCCTGGCAGGAATCGCACTGGCAGTAAATAAAAGTCCTTTGAAAAAAATTTCTGCGATCCGGCCGCATTGGCACGGAAATTAATCTACGGCCCAGGGAATTTGCAAGCTACAGTAACACAGGCAAACACACACGGTAAAACAAAACACAGTAGTTATTGTTCATCAATCTAAACCAAAACGAAAAGAATATTTATTTTGAAAACGAAAACAAAATATACCCTACAGATGATAATTACAAACAACGAAATGAAAAGAAAATAAAAACTAAAATTAGTTCCAAACAAAAAAGTACATACGAAAATAATACGAAAAAAGACCTGTCGATGCTTGCTGAGATAGGACGTTTTGGAGAAAGCTTTGTCGCAGAAACAGCAGGCAAACGTGTGCATGTCATCGACTCCCACTGAGTACGGCAGAGCATCACCCATAACACCTCCTGATGACGTCAGCACAGACTGTGATGACGCCAGGGGCGAGTGCGATGACGTAGGCGACGATGAGGAGCCGGTTGTTGAGATATCAGTCGCTGCCGCCGCCAACTCCACCTGGTGGCTACCTGCAGAACCAACGAAAGACAGCGTGCCATACTATGAGTCTAAAAAGTTTTTTTTTGGGGGGGGGGGAAATATTTATGCTTGACGCGTATGTTTATAGTACGTATAGCTTTTTATGGAAAAAATTTCTTGTCGGAAGATTTTCTCCGCAAATGCAAAATCTACGGCTAAAAATCTCCTATTTTCAATAACTGAAGGACAGAATCGAAATATTGAGCACTCATAATTTTCCCTGTCGAAAACTTGCAGTGTCAGTCAGAAAAATTGTTGCAATTTTTAACCCTGGACGCAGCTGGCCGGCCGCCAGCGGATGCGACATTGCAGCTATTGCAGCTATCGACAAACGACAACTCGCTGAAATGTTCGACAGAAATTAAGGTAAAACCAGGAACAGATTCGAGACCACCATTTTAAAGGCTAAGACCAATGCCAGGTAACTAGCCTTCAAAATCAAGGCCACTTAGTAAGTAAGTAAGTATGTAAGTATGACAATTTTATACTGCGCATCAGAAGCCTGTTTAATTTTATTCAAACCGTAATAAACCGTAAAAAATGCTCAGGCAAAGATACTGCCACGTTTCAGTGCATATATACAAATACCAGAAACTCAGTACATTCATGCATTACAAGTGACTAGAGGTCGAAGCGTCGAGGCCAAGGGCAAAGCCAAGGCCAAGATTTTTTTTATCCTCCAGCGATCCTTAAGGACGCTGACAGTACCAGAGGACCTACCCATGGCTAAAACCGGAAGTAAAGTCAGCGGAAGTCGGCATGCAAGGCCGCGAGACCGGAGTGGTTGTTAGAAGGACAAAACACACTAGAACGGTGCGTCAGTGAATAAAGCAAGCCATATAGCCTACAACACATCGAAGGATCAGCAGCAGAGAACGAGGTTGATGCAAATGTCGGCGACCAAACAGTCGGTGTCAGGGCCGCACGATGGATAGACCGAGCACCTTAGAGACCACCAGCACACAGCTCGTTGGGTGGTTGTCCGTGCCACGTGCCACACGTGGTGGGTGGCTAACGGGCCGCAAATGTATTAGGCGCCTCGCACGCATAATGACGTTGCCCGGGCGCTGGCCAGCCTCTGGGGAGCCACGAGGCGACAGCAACTTGCACTTTACTAACCGCAAGACAAATGCGCCGACGACGACGACGACGACGACGAAAACCGAGAATCCGCCGAGGATTGCCGAGAACTGCCGAAAATCGCCGAGAACTGGCGAAAACCGGCCGAGAATTGCCAAGAACTGGCGAGAATCCGCCGAGGATTGGCGACTATCGATCGCGCATGCAGCGCGCCTCGTGTGACGTCGTGCATTTGTTTCGTCGCCTTCTGCGCATGCACGGCGCGCGTCACTTGCTGCCTTCCGCTGTCGACGCCTCGTCTTTACCGACACTGAGTGCCGCTGCTCAACTTAGCAAGTGCGACGACCAGCCGAACGACACTTGCCAGCTATATGCGGCCGTCCTGATAGGCCGCATTATGAACCTTGCCCGTCCGTGCGTCCGTCCGTCTGTTTATCTGGACATGGACTCCTTAATCCACTGCCATAGGTAATGAATCGAAAAGTCTACGGTTAGCTGGAGCGACACTTGCCAGCCCACCCAGCGCCCTCGGCAGAGCTGAGCAACGGACGACGTCACACGTTCGCGGTGTAACCGCCCCATCACCACCTGGCTAGGCGACGTCTTTAGCACCTGCCGTTTATGAACCACACTCCCTACAGCGCAAACTAAACTCCGTGCACTCAGCGATATTATTGGTTAAAAACGTACGTGGGACAGAAAGTTGCACCAAATTCTGCATTTTTTGAGCAAAATTTTGCTATACAAAAAGTTGATTTCCCAACAACTCAAAATTTGGAAAAAAATTGCTCCTTTACCCTCCCCAGGCCGCGACGCCACTGACTCCACTTGCTTGGACTTTTTTTGTAGATTTGTCGTTCAAAATGCTCTATATCGTACAGTAAATCTCCAACATATCGGAAGTAATGGAGTTTGCGCCATACTAAGTGTAGCGGGTAGTTTTGCAGCGCAGTTGCTTAACAGTTAACGCATCGATGCCAAATTAAGTAAGCAGACAAATGAAGTGGCATTACTGTACTACTCAAAACGCTATACACAGCTACACGAAAGACTTGATCGTACATCTATAGCTTGATGCTCAAAACACTAGACCCAATGTAGAAATTATTAGCGCACGTGATCAACACTCAGAGAGAGAGAGAGAGAGAGCGTGGTCGGAGTCGAATGGGTGAGCTGACCACAACAATCCGCAATAAGCATTCCTTTGGCGAAATCGTTAATGCAGTTCGGAACTAAATTTTATCGCCAAAAACGATCTACGGGGCGGTGCGCCCGCAACCTTGGAATTTTTGGCCTCGAGAGGATAAAACAACTTAAGTTTTGCTCGTGGTCTTCCGAAAAAAGTCTTGCTTAGGCTTAGGCCTACATCATCGTCGTGGGGTCGATCGTTGCTATAGAAGCTTCTGTTGGCGATTGTGGCTGTGGTGGTATTTCAACCAGTCGCTCCTAGTCATTACCCGGTAGATGAGAGCCTGAGACTATACTACTCATAGATGTAAACAAGAAATCTGAGCTAACGCTCACGAGACGCGCGAAAGCCTATAGCAGCTGCTGTTCGAAAACTGTTAGTCTATCTCCAGCCATTTCGGCGCGACTTTTACGGGGACCGCTATTTGATGCCCTCGTGAGCAGCTTTCCTTGAACCTAGAAAATCGAGACTTGGGCCATTGAAATCTACGTTCAATTCTAAAAATTTCACGTGCAGCTTGTCCTCTATCGCAATTGGTTTCGGCGCAATTCGCTCTTGAAATGTGTCTCGCAGCCCGAAATCGCTAAAAAAATCCATATAAACCCCTATTTTAGCGTTCAAGATCATCTAAGGTCGTTGAATTCGGTGGCAATCGAAAGCTACTGTACGACTTCCTATTAGTGATTAATAGTAACCTTGGCCCTATCTCGCACCGCGACTTATTGGCTAAAAATCGCAAATTTTGTTCACCCCCTTCTCATTTAGCGTCTTCGTTCGGGCTGACCCCCTTCGAATTTATCGAAAAGCTTTACGGTTTTTGAAACTAAAGTCTTCCAGGCAGCCAACGGTGAAAATTTGGTGATCCTATCTTGCACCGTTTTTGACTGATCCACCCGTGTGACGGACAGACGGACGGACGGAGAGACAGACAGACAGAATTGCGATGGCTAAAACGCGCTGAAAGCAGTAGCTGCTTTTGCGCGTAAAAACGTTTTTAACGTTTTTTATTCGTAACACGTTTTTACGTTTTTAAAGTATTTTTCTCAACATTTTTTTATTTTTAAAAAAAAAACGTGCATTGAAAATCCCATCAAAAGCATCGTGAAGCACTTTTGGGACCACAGAAACGAATTAATAGGTCATAGTGATGTAGTTTACTTAGTTAGTCCAAATATACTAAATAAAAGTTTTTAAACTAATATATTTCGTTAGTTTAATGCTAAGCTAGTCTTATGACCACACGGATGAATTAAAGTTAAATAAGGTTCCCTCTGTCTAAACAATGATTCCAGGTTTACTGCACTCACAGCATTTAATTTAGGCATTAGGCAAGAGGTTGAACAAATTATGGCCAACGTTTTTTATTCAACGTTTTAAACGTTTTTCATTCTTGCCACATTTTAACGTTTTTAAATGTTATTAAAAAATTTTTCCTGAAACGTTTTTTTTACATCTATGATACTACTAATGCCATATTTATACAGCGTCAATATGCGGAGCTACATAGCCGCTGAACGACGCAGCAAGCAATTAGCAGGCAAACTGAAAATCGCACGCACTCGCCACGGCGTCGAAGAGGAACTTTTGTCGCGCGCGGGGGTACTTTTGTCGTGTTTGGGGTTCTCTCCACATCACCCAGACCGCCAACAGCGTCCCAGCATACGTGCAGCACAGTGCAGGACTTCGCGGGGGTCCGGAACACCTTGCAACGGCAGCGCGGGGCGCAGTGGGAGTTGACCGCCAGCAGTCGAGATAATGCTGCACAGAGAGA
>Ga0209367_1011763_pt1 | contig 11560 bp, 8 predicted proteins | sample WorMetLIZISLAND2_FD_187412 | JGI IMG/M metagenome (GOLD analysis project Ga0209367, IMG submission 187412) | Marine gutless worms symbiont microbial communities from Max Planck institute for Marine Microbiology, Germany - Olavius geniculatus... ... | reverse complement strand
TGCACGAGACCGCGTCGTTTGAGCCATCGCACGCAAAAATCCGCCGAAGGGTCTGACCTGTAGGTGAGTTTCTGAAAAGAAAAAAGGTATATGGCTATAAAAATTTTTGCGTATATTTCACCCATTTGCCGGGAAGCCCCCCTTGGAGGGATTTACATGAAAATTTGCATGAGGGGTCATCTCGTCGACGTAATCAACCATGCCAAATTTTATCTCAATCAGATCAGGGGCTTTGATTCTGTGGGGGGTCGAATTTTTGGCTTTTCCATAAGAAAGAGAAGTCGCCATTAACACAGGGCTTGAACTACCGTTCAGCCTGTGATCATTGCTCAATAGAGCAGTTATGTGAATACTGTGCTGTAGGTTACTTGTGTATAGTTGCTGATGTAGTTCTGTGTGTAATCAATTAATTAAGTATGGTTTTGTTGTCTGATGTTGTTTTCAGCGCAGCGCTGCAGAGATTCCTTTGGACTTATCAAAGAAGCTCAGAGAGAGATTGAGTAGTAAATTGGCAGAAAGCCCTTTAGATCTTTCACGGAAGAATGTTACAACAACAGACGTCGGAGCAGATACAAAACCTCGCCATTTGCTTGGTCTACAGAATCTAGCACCAACGTCTCGTTCCGCGATACCAGTTGCTCCATCAAAACAGCAGTCAAATGTACAGAGCAGTTTTTTTAGTTCGTTATCGGCCTCCACTGCTTTATCGTCGGTGCCAAGTACAATGATAGTACAGAAAGTTTCTCCAGTTTGGTTGCAAACTTACAGTACTTGTGGTGCTTCAGCAAAAGAGAGTGATAGAACAGCAAGGAGTTGCATTAGTGCAGTGGATCAGAAGTCCAGTGGGGTCCAGTCGTTCCCAGCAGCTTGTGGCTCCGGCCATTCGGATCTGGTGGTTAACTCTGTGCATTCTGGCGGTCGGATTGTCTCCATCGTGAAGCCGTCCACCAGTGTCACAGATACTCAGATACAGTACGATACATTGGTGGTTGAGCCAATGGTGACTAATGCTAATCATTGTATGCATACGTTGCTGCCAAGTCAGCAGATCCATACCAATCAGAAGATGTCCTCTTTCGATGCTGGTCGAACTGACCGTGGCTTACCCCTAGCACAGGTTTACCCAAGCCGTGTTGTACCATCAACTGTGCAAAACACAACAACAGAAACAGTTCCATCTCCGGAAATGGTTCCATCCCCAGTACACTGTAAGAAGGAACACGTGAGAAACTTACCACCAGATAAGACAGAGCAACTTGAGAGTAAGTGTTTGAATGTTTGTTTGACACCTTTGTCAAGTATTATGAAGACGTCGAGTGTAGACACAGATGCGACAGCTTTACCAGTGTTTATGTCTCCTGCTAAGAGCAGCCCCGACAAATCTCCAGCGTCTTTTCCCACCACGTCTGCTTATGTTAGTCCCGAGATGCCCATTCTCAGCCCAGACGTCTCCAGTACCAGTTTGGTAAGCCACGTAGCGTCGTCCACAGTTTCTCCAGAGTCAAGTAGTGCAAAGTTGACTTCCAGTAAAACCATTCTGCCGTCTGCTGACACCAGTCCTAAGTCATACTCAGATCGAGACTTGAACCCCGATGAATACGACTCTGGGCAGGAATTATTCTACACACACATGGAATGGGCCGATAACAATGTGTCGGACAGAACTGGTTGTTTGCCTGAAGTATCGGTGTGTAATACAGAGGAATCAACTGTAAAACGGCCGGCATTTGAAATAGTAGGTGACTGTAATAGAACGCTGTTAAGTGATATCAGTCAGCCATGTTACGCTGTGATAGCTTTTGACCGCAGTCTGCTGCAAGACAAATCTGTCGACCGAAACTTCATTTTGAGGACGAAGTATTACCGGTTTTTCTCACGAAAAGTTTGTGCCGCAGGCAGTGACAGTGACACTGTTCAGTCTGACAAGTGTAGTTCACCAAATGTTACTTGTTCAGCGTCGTCACAGGAACTGCGATTACCTCTGTCTCTGTCATCAGCCTTGAAGTCCTCTTCATCGTCAAGGTCTAATTTGAATGCGGAATTAAATTGTAAATATGGAGTTTCAGACAAAAAAGTTCGAGGTCTGCGTTATCAGAAAACATCAGCTACTTGTGACGTTTTCGGCGATGTTTATTCTTCGACACTTAATAATAGGCCGAAAGGAGGCGACAGAGTTGTTCACTCTGATTCATCAGTGAGGGTGAAGTCTGAGCTGATTGATGCAGCTTCAGAGAACAAACCAGATGTACACAAGAGAACTTTTTCTCAAACACGCAGAAAGAAAACTCCAGCAGAGGTGTCTGCAAGTACCAGCAGTTGTGATGAATTTGTTAGCAGCACAGATGAATCGTATAACTCTTCTATTGGTGAACGGGACGTAGATTCCCGTAGAAATGTTAAAACATCAGGATCTGCCCATACAGATTATGTGGCCGGTGACGTGGTAGTTGCTTGCAGTAAGTTGACGTCTGCTATTCATTCGAAAGTATCTGACACTTGTAACAGTGGCTTTGGAACTAGTGGAAGGAAGAGCCCACAAGGGAAAGTTCCCAATGCTAAGCAGCGGAAACCTGGTGATGCTAATAATAACCAGGGAAAGACTGTCGATGGCTTGGCTGCATCTACTCCTGCAAGATCAGTATGGGTGGTTGAACCAGGTGTCCACCACATGCGAGCTAATGCAGGCTCAAGTAAATCGGACACTGCATTAACATACCAGCTTTGCAGGACAACTTCCAGTGTTTCAGGTGCTACGTCAAAAGCGTCAAACGATTCTGCTGATGGTGCTGCTTCATCGTTGCCCAGTGAGTCGAACAAGTCTTCTTCCGAACAGACTTGTACTACTTTTAGACCTAATGGACAGAAGTTCCATTCTGCTGAAGCGGTCGTAACAGCAGCTGAAGCGGGTAAGAGCGACAGTTCACTGGCTGTCACTGATGCACACTGTAAAGCTCAGAAATCGATACTGAAGCAGCTAGAAAGCTCGGAAGGTTACATAGCGGAGAAGAATGCCACATACTCTAAGAGTGAAGATCTCTTCGATGACTCGAGCCTTCTCAGTCGCGAGCAACGTGCCCTACGGGTTAGTAAAAATATTTTGCAACTAGAGACCGCAAACCTCTGCCAAGAACGATACTGCCATTTAGTGCGTACAAAAACGGTACACCAATTTTTCGTATTTTCCACGTGGCAGCATCATTTACCACCAAAATCTATCGTAATCATCTTTAGGTTGCACCATGTCTAACCTTCGCTACCAATTTTAGCCAAATTCACCGGTAACTTTTTGTGTAATCCTGCTGACAGACCAACCAACAGCCAAATAAATAAACATTGGCTATCACATAGTTGCTTTGGTGGCGGTAACTAGTGTTAAATAATTTATATTAATATATTTAATAAGAATACCATAATAGTTTGGAATTTATAGCTTTTTGGTTGCGAAGTAAATAAGCAGTTTTAAAGATTGATAGTCTGTTTATGTCTGAGCTTGTGAAGTTTTGTTTTTAACAGTTTAAGATTTTGGTAGTTAATTAAGTCATTTAAACTAGACTTGTGATCATTTTCTAGGATTATTTCAGATGTAGGCCTTATGTTTTCACTGAGAATCATTATAAGTTCATCTAACAGCTGTTTCAAATATAGTAACAGTAGGTCACTTGGTGAATGTTTTGTCATCCAGTCTGATAAGCAGAGTAGAATGTTCACGTTTTCTAGCAAAATGAATGATCTTTTCTTGTTGACAATCCAGCTGAGTCAGTTCACATGGAACAGATGTAACAGCAGCGGATTAAATCTACTTTACACTTATTTTCCTGGTGATGTGACTTTTCATCATAAGTTTAATGATTTATTTTGCAATTTGAATTTTTTGAATAATTAATCATTAATTTTCTTAGCTTTATTTTTAATGCTGACAGTTGTAAAGAAATGAATGAACGTCAAACGAGTATGAATGAAGACCCAGGACATGCTTCATATTTTTCAAGATGCTATTTAGGCCTGTCGGATAAGTATTAATATGTAAATTCAGCATTCTTTCTGCATGTAGATGGCGCTAATGCGCATCACAAAAATGGAGATGAAAGCTGCACTGAAAGAAGCTAGACGACGACGGAAGAATAGCGCTTGTTCCGACATCAAGCAAGAAGATGGTAATAACTGGTTTCATATAACTTGCAGACCAAGTTATTATTTGGATGGACGACTCAGTGACTGCACATGTAATCAGTCTTGTTAAAAGTAACTAGCCATCTGGGTTGACTTAGCCTTCTCCCCTCTGTGGGATGGTAAATAATGTGAATTGTCTAGAATTATCATGCACTGTTCACGTGATTTGTGCATGCATCTGGTCAATCAGTGGGAAGTTCCGCTGACTTTCCGCATGCATATGCATTAGCACCATTAGTAGATGAGTGGCCTCTGCACACTTGTCATGCATAGAGAATGCATCACAGTCGTATTATTGAGCTAGTCTGGGCAATTCATTCATCGTGCATCTATCTGTTCATTAATGAAGCTGTATTTAATCGATACCCGATGTCAGTTTTACTAATATAGAATAAGTATCAGCTTTTGGGCTGAGTAATAGTAAGTGGTGATGGTGAATGTAGTACGGTAGCTGCCAGTTTGGACAGATCTTTAGACAGAACTTACTGTCCTAAATCTGTTTCAGTAGACTGTGTTCATTTTTTGAGTGTTATTTGATATTTATATTTTCTTCACTGAGTCTGTTACCTATTTTTGGTAACGTGTGCTTTTTGTGAATGTTCAACATTTTGTACCTCTACACTGGAGTTGATTCTTACAGTCAAGTCAGTAATTTACATGGACGATTACAGTCGTGCGAGTGATGGTTTGTGTTTCGGTATCAGGGAGTCAGCAATGCAAACGTTTGTCACCATCGCAAACTCTCTCTTCCAAGTTGAAGAAGACACTGACAAGTCGGTATGCACACTCGGTGACCGGTCGTGTTTCTGCGAGTACTGAGAAGACATGTGGAACAATGTCCCCGGTGCGGGGTAAAAACTCGTGGGCACGCGAGCGCGTGAAGGCACACACGAAGCGGTGGCGGGAGCACCACATCACTCGCCAGAACTTTGAGGGTGTTTACACGCAGAAACATGACAGTACAGCTGACGACGTGTTCCATACCAGTAGTGACAAACTATCGATGGATGCTGACAAATCGCTGGTCAGTGAGCTGTCCGTCGATACAGCACTGAGCATTGGAGCTGGCTCCACTCCAAAGTCATCACCAGCTTCTTTCTCTGATGTTAGTATAACGCTGTTGTTTAGGCCTTTCTCAGCTAATCTTCTTTCTGAAATAGAGATCAACTTAGCTACCGTTGCAGTTACCTTGTCTACAGTTTGACATATGATAAATGTGAAGACACTGTCATGATTTTTTAAAACATACTTAATGATTTATTCATATTATCTGGTATTTTATTCATACATCTAAACTTTTAAATATTCTCAGAGATTGGTATTTGAAAGTGATGCAAACTTTGTTTCTTTGAGTAGCTCAGTCATTATTAATCTAATATTAATATTACTATCATTGCTTTCTCTTGCATATTGTGTATTCTATAGGTTTTATTTCTAGGTTTTATTGTGTAGTGTTTTTTATTCTTTGTGTGTGTGTGTGTGTGTGTATGTATGGGCCACGTTGCCTGATTTAAATAAAATGGAATGGAATGGAATTGTCGTCACCATATTTATGGCATTGTGTGTTGATAGGCATTTCGAGGCAGCATTCCGCTGGAAGTGAAGAAGCTGCTAGTGTCTCATACCACTGGTGAGACCGTCTTACACAAAGCAGCACGACTGGGCTATGAGGTACGTTGGAAGTGTTGACATCTCATCCATGGTTGCTGATCACATTAAAACATAATTTATAATCACCGAAAACTGTAATCAGTACTGAGTCAAGTTTTGTTCGGAATCACAGAAGTCTGCCACTTTGCACATTCAGAATTTGCAGTTTTATTTTCAACAAACAAATTTTTTTCCAGTTGTGTTTTATTTTTGATAGTGCCACTCTCGGTGCTGATTGTGACATTATTGTGTAAAAATTTTATGGCGTAGCATGCATCCAGACCCTGTGTATTATTTGTGCAGGTGTGTTTTTTTCTTTTATCAGCTGTTTGATTTCTTGTTATATTATGAGCCAGTAACCTGTAGTTAGAGCAACATTTTTCTTCTTTTTCTCAAAATCCTCTACAGGATATGCTATTGAACTGTGGAGTATACATTTATGGAGTAGGTCAGATACATACAGGAGTCTTGTCAGATTCTGTAGTTCAGCTCCCTGGTCCCCATTACCTAATTATCCTGTACTGTTGCACGTCATTCAGTGGCTGCAAGAATGGTTTAGTGCATTGATGCTGAGATATTGCAGTAGTGAAGAGTGTTGTATAACCTATGGTTTGTTGTGCGCATGTTGACAGGACGTAGTTCGGTGGTGCTGTCGTACTGGCTACGTGAGTGTGAACTCACGGGACAATGCCGGCTACACGCCCCTGCACGGCAGTTGTATCGGTGCTCACGTCAACATCTCTCGATGTCTCATCGAGTACGGTGCTGACGTCAATGCAGCGTCGAGGCTCGATGGAGCTCGGTATGTCATACGATTCTGTATCATGTAAACAAAACTGTTTCAGTAAAAAGTCTACTTGAAATATTGGCTTTTATTTAAACAGCATGCTTTTTCAGAGTTACTCTGGGGGAGTCCAGTCTGCAAAAGTAACTTTGAAAAATTATTGCAGCAACAAAAATGACTATACTCTAAAACTACTAATACGGTGCATTCTGTGACAGGTTAGGAGCATGGTGTCACTTATGTTGTTATGAAAATCGATTACTGGCAAATCACTCTGCAAATCACATAATTCTATAGGTTAATGCTGAGGATTGATATATTTGCATGAACCTGCAAAATGTGGGCAAATTATGAATGCAAATAGCTCATCTTCTGTGATATCAATTGCACAGAATTACTGGGGATGAGTACAGTATCTTTGGCATACATAACAAAGCTGCTTCAGTGTATTACGCAAGACATCGCCATAACAGATGTCTTATGTGTCCATTTGAAGCAAAATTTCTTTGTGGAACCTGCATGTTTTAATGAGCCTATTAACTTTGCACTGGTCGAATTGCTGTATTATGTCCACATGCTAAAAATTTTTTTGATGACACTGTTACATGCTGCAGATATTTAACAAAAAACTTTTTTGCTCTCATCTCTTTGATTTTATCTTAATAATATTGAAATTATAACTGTTGAAAATGATTTTTTAAAGTGATTGTTTGCCTGTTTATCTGTTTACTGTGAGGAACCTCTACCAGGCTTGTTTTGCCGAACATAATGCTTCAGTTACTGCTGATGTAGTTTGAGTTGCTGGAGTTTGCAGTGAATTTTCTGTGGTTGATTACGTTGTAGGCCACTTCACGATGCCGTGGACTCGGATTGTATAGAGATTGTACGGTTACTCTTGGCAGCCGGTGCTGATATTAATCTCACAACTTACTCCGGAAAAACCGTCGAAAGTCTCGCGTGCTCACACGATATGCGGGCATTTCTTCGAGGTCGTGTGCCACACTGTATATATGTTTTTTGTGTCACTCATTCTTTTCAGCAAATATTTATCTGAAATTTGTCTATTGCAGTGTTAGCATGTATTATACTTATGCATTTCATGCTTATGGTCCTGATTCGCAGGATAAAATGCAGTGTTTTGTGCCGACTTAATGCAAACATGCTCAAAGTAATGGATACTTGCAGGATCTACAGATGTTTAAACAACTTTTGTAACCCTAGTTTTAATATTGCATCAATTTAAATTGATGAATGTTTCCAGATAAAATTTTCCAAATACAGCACTAACAGTAATTTGGTTTGACAGTGCACTATATATAGTTGATTTTTATTGTACTGTTTATGTTTTTAGTGTTTCAAATCTTGATAAAGCCTAAATTCCATTGCGCCGACTTTCACCGAAACTTCCCCACGGGGAAAGTCTTGGACACAAACCATCTCAACGTGTTGAGGTGGTTGCAACAAAGTCCGTGACAAACCCGTTTGTGCCGCTTTAATGGAATTTTGTCCGTCACAATGCACGGGGGCAACAAAGTCCACGCCAAAATCCGCAGACTTTGTTGCGGACACAAATGACGAGAGTCCACGATACAAGTCCTGAAAGTCGGCGACATGATTTGTGTAGCGGCCTTTCATGATTTGTGTCCGCAACAGAGTTTGTCGCAAAGTCAGCATAATTGAATTTGGGTTACAGTAGGTTTTTACTGAGGATTTAATATGTGATTTTGTTGGTTTTAGCTCACAGCATCGACATTAATGGCAGTGAGCAGGACTGTGGTGCTGATGTGGACTGGAATTTCTTACCGTCATGGACTGGTATGCAGTCACTTCACTTAACTTTCTCTGGCTTGGGCCATACATTTTACATACATACATTTTGTCTAGACCTGATTTTTTGCCATCAAGCGTTAGCAATGATAAAGATATTTTCTCATGCAGATAACCAAGAAATACTAACTCTGATTTCTTTGTATTTTATGCTGCACCCCATTTTATGAAAAAATATACATTTAAGTCAAGTCATAATATATCTTTGGTTTTTACAGAGTGTCGAAAAGATTAGATGTTTTTTGTTTAGATGTGAATACTGTTAAATAGGGCAAGGCTGGATCATATTAAAAATTAGCTTCTGCCAGATTACTTATTGCATGCTGGACTGCACAGTTTTCAGTTTTCACTGTCGATCCCATTTATTATTCATCTGTTCGTGCTGTTGTAACTGGGAACTATAGCTGTGTATTTCTAGCTTGTAGTTTTCTGTATCTAGGTTGTGACTTATCTGGTTCAGATTTTTATTTCATTGGTATCCTTTTGTGACCTGCTGTGTATTTTTATCACGGTTGCTAATTCAAACCAGATGGAGTGCAGAATTTTTCATGAAGATTTTTTCCCTGGAGATGCTGTCAGCTGTGATGTGTTTGGTTTTGATTTCAGGTTCGTCAGACGAAGACGTTTATGATGTGCTTGCTGACCTTCCTTCAGATTGTGATGTTGATGAGTCAGCTCAGAGTATAGTTTTTGAGTGTTCCCAACAGCCTTTTCTTCCTATATACTACCTACAGCTTGATAAAATGCGACAGTAAGTATGGGCTAATTAACTTCATCTCACTGGCATTGCTTTGCATACAAGTATGTTTATTCAGGTAGAGTGGACAGAAGTTTTTTAAGAGTTAGTTGTTATAATGATTATTGTTGCTGTCTTTTTTTTTTAAAAAAAACTGTAACAATAATTGTCTTTAGGGTTACAAATTTAGAATTAAAAGCAGATTTAGGTGGCTGCTGTACAGAAAGAATTTTGCAATAAGCACAAACTTGAAACAATGAATCATCACAGAGATTTCCTGGAACAAAAACGAGACATTCATCGCTACATATAGTATATGATATATGAAATGATGTATGATCGCAGCCTAAAATAGCCTGATGATGGAACGGGATTATGTTAGCTGGTTTTTTAAAAACGTTATTTTGTTCAGAAAGTACCAACTAACTGTATTTTACTGATTTCACGTCTCGCACCTTTAACGTACACTGTCAGGTAAACGTGTGTTTGCGTTTGTCGTTGTAGATCAGAGAATTTTCTTCTGCTGCGTGACGTGCTGCAGCGAATTGGCATGCGGCGTGAGAAGTTTATGTCAGCCTACGTCGGTGAGGTTATTGTTCAGGAGATTGGCCAGAAGACGTCTGACCAGCAACTCTCGGCTCCGAGTGATAATGAAGATCCGGGCATGTCAAGATCTTCCATCGACAGTGCAACTCGTGTCGAGTTTGTGCGTATGAGCGACGTGATTCGTCGGCTGCTAAACATAGATCTCAGTCTCATATCAACTGTAGATCGTGACGCAATAACACACGCATCTCATCTATGATGTGATCGAAATGTATTATGACGACGGCGTTTTATCATGTGCATGAACAAGACTGGACATCAGAGCTGTGTTACCTGATCAAAAAAAGTCCACTGACAGTTGCAGCATAGAGTTTTATGATGGATGAACGTGGTATCATTGTACACGAATGTCATAGTTTTGTTGTTTTGTTGTTCGCATATTAGTGATGTTATAGCATTCACTGATGATTCTGAATTCACTCTTCCTTAATGCTGTGTTTTTTAAGCAGTTTGTTGTGCTGTATATGATTAGCTTTCTGCTTCTAATTCTACCTTTGCATTTCTGACGCTACAGTTGTTATATGCTTTCGCAGAAACACTTCCAGTACCACAAAATTTGCCAAAGTCTATGGCAATAAGTCTGCTGTGGATAGTTAAATTTTAGTACAAAAGTTTATTTCTATTTTCACAAAGTTTTGAAGAGCATTTAATTCTGTGCAAACAGTATGGTGTTAATGGCTGTTATTGTTAAAGCCGAACCCCATAGTTACTCATAAGCCAAGCGAGAATTGGCAGAATGAGTTAATAAAGTTTTAACAACTGGGTGACTTGTCCATTACCGCAGATCGATGGCTTGTGCTTTAGTTCAGTGAAGTCCTTATAGAGTTATTCTCTTGTGTTGAATATCCAAGTCAGTATTATTGGTTTTTCTGGTTAATATTGTGGCCGATCTTATAAACAACTACTTTGTTCGGAAACTTCTCACTGATGTGCAGATTTGCTGCACTTGTCTTGCTTCACACACTGTGATTACATTTTTTGTTTGAGACTGATTGCTATATTGCAAACATGATAAAGTATAATGCCATATGTACCATTTTGGGAAGAATTGTTATTTTTCTTGCTGTAAGTCTATAGCAGAACTGGCAGCTCTTCTCTCTTATATTAGGAGTGTTCGTAAATTAATGCAGAATATGAGTGCAAAAAATTTATGTTGATCTGCAAACTGGTGCCCTGCTCTGTAGGCTTAGACTAGACGGTTGTAGTTACGTAGAGTATGTAGTTGAACACAGTCGCACTTTGTTTCTGTTCAAGAACTGTCATGTTCTCTAGTCTAACTTGTTTACTTTCAGCTTACAGTCATTGAGCAACAGGTTTTAATTATTCTGTTAATGTTTTAACCAACTACATGGTTGCCAGTAACAACTTTAAGCTGGAGCTTGAAAGTTTCGAAAAATATCAACAGTATTTTTTGCTAAAATGCTTTGGACTTGTCCGACGGTAAACCAGCATTTTTGCTTTAGTGCTTTGATACAGGTTGAAGCTGTGCAGTGTTCATCAGCTAAAGAATGCTGAAATTGTGACATTTGTGTTTTGAATCATAATTGTCTGTCCAATGCAATGCATTGGACAGAGTATAAAATCACCTTTGTGTCCGTGCGTCCGTGTGTCCAACATATCTTAAGCTATCGTCCTTCCACCTTCCCTTTCCCTTCCCCTTCCCTTTCCACGTCCCATTCTCTTTCCCCTTTTTCTTCTCCTTCCCCTTCCTTTTCCCCTTCCCCATCTTTCTTCCCCTTTCCTCTCCCCCATTTTCCTTTCCCTTCCCCTTTTCCTTCTCCTTCCTC
>Ga0209367_1011762_pt1 | contig 11562 bp, 6 predicted proteins | sample WorMetLIZISLAND2_FD_187412 | JGI IMG/M metagenome (GOLD analysis project Ga0209367, IMG submission 187412) | Marine gutless worms symbiont microbial communities from Max Planck institute for Marine Microbiology, Germany - Olavius geniculatus... ... | reverse complement strand
GGGTGGGTTGCTGCGTTACGACTTCTGTACAGTTTTGTTGCTGTTTTTTGTCTCCGAACTAGGCTAAGTGAATTGAAACGTTTACGAGTGAGGGCAAATACTGAGTGAGTAGTGATGTCATTGACCGTGTGCTTGAACTACTGTTAATACTGACACTAAACTACTAGTACTAGAGACGTGGTGTTTGTAGCTTGGTTCACCGCTACGACGAGATGGCAGAAAAAGTCAGCGAGATACCAGACGAGACCGAAGCACTGGTCGAACTACAGCGCTACTATCAGAAGGCAAGCAAACGCTACGTTTTCATCCCTTACAGCCTAATCTCCATCTGCTTCCAATTGTTGTGCGTTTGTTGTCCCTCGGGCCTGCTGCGAAGCCCAAAATGAGGTAACAGTCCGAAGGGGCACTAGTCTGAACAGCGCGAGGGTTAGGAATAGGTTGGAGTTGGGGTTAGTTTATAGGGATATATTAATAGGATTAAATTGCATCGTTATGGCATTGGTAGACCGTGGCTACGGCGGCCTTCGGCTGTGGTGTACCGAGTTATAGCCAATTTCGGACCAGTGCTTCTTCGGAGTCAGTCAAGATAGTGTCTAGCCATCTTCCGACTGGAGGCGTGCTCGAGGTCGACCTGAGACCCCCCACCACCTGGATTCATCAGATCTGCCGGTGACCGACGTTCTGAAGCTGGCGGAAGACAAATCGTTCTGGCGACAAATCGTTGCAGCGGCCGGATGCTACGGCTGAACGCTTCGCGTCACGATAGTGATGATGATAATGATGGATGTCAACCAGTCTATAACCAATTGAAGCAGGTGGTGTTTGGGTCTTATTTTGTTTTGATAGTTTGTGTAACGTTTTATTGATTGCCAGTACCAGTTTAAAAGATTACTCGACGGGTATAAGTTTCGGAACTGATAAAATTGGTCGTTTTCGGCAAATGGAAGAAACGAGATTATTTTTGCTATTTTCTGCCCTGCAGATGATCAGAATTTGGCCAGTGTTTTTTATACCGTGTACATGTTGTATCTGATACAGTCGGTCGAAGAAACAGTGTTCATAATGAGAGATGAAGTCAAGGCGGCCGCTGTTCGATTGCTGTTTCTACTGGACTTTGCCATCATGCCTCGTTAGTATACTATGGACATTTTTAAAAACTTCATTTACTATACATAGTGGTAGCACATAAACATAAATCAAACAAACATAAACAACTCGGCAGAATAACAGCAAAACATCCGGCAACTCAGACAATCTACACGAGGACTAAATTTCTGTTGAGAATTTTCAACAGGGTGGGCCAGAAAAAGTGCCACTTTACTTTTGTCCATATCGTCGCCAATTATTGACCGATTTTAAAATCCTTACACTGGCACACTTTGCAAACAATTTGCAATAATGTTATTATTATAGATCCCATCAAAAAGTAAATGCGTTTCTACGCTACCTTGTGAAATGTCAGTGAAATATGCATACATAACGATAATAACAAACACACATTTCGGTAAAATTTAAAAAAAATTAGACCAACATTGCAGTGAATGGTCTGTATGACACTAAACTGTGTAGGTATAACACAGTTTAGTGTCATACGAATCATTCGTCGCAATGTTGGTCTAAAGCGTTTTTTCATTCAACAAAATTTTTGCTATTATCGTTAGTTTTTGCTTACATTTATATTTTACAAGGTAGTGTTAAAACGCATTTACCGTGTGGTGGGGTATATAATAATCACGTTATTGCAAATTGTCTGCAAAGTGTGCCTGTAAACAAAATTTTGAAAATTGGTCAATAATTGGCGAAGATATGGACAAAAGTATAGTGGCACATTTTTTATGGCCCACGGTGTATGTCCGACGCTTGGAAGGGATATAATACCAAAAATGATTGAATTTTTTTTACAGTTTAACAAAACATTTTTACAGTGAAACTTTAAAAATTAAAAACTGCAAAAATATTTCTGAGAATTTAATAGAAGCTTTAAGAACGCGAAGTTTTTAAAGTGACGGACAGCAATCGAAATCACTGAAATTTTTATTTAGGCATAATCACTGAGTCACCAAAGTGCACGGCAGTATTTGGTACAGTAAAGGATCTGAAGCTGAATTTCGACGGACTGCTGCAGATTTTCGACAGAAGAAATTACGCATGTTCAAAATTTTAATTTTGCTTTTAATTTTTTGCAGAATGAGGTTTTAGCCCAAAATTTTACATTTTTTGGACAAGAATATTCCGAAAAAACATAACTTTTTCCGACAAATTTTCGACAGCCCAAAATTTAGGGGGGCAACCGGGGCAGCTTCCTTCCCTGCCCCACACTGCCATCAAGCTCTGTGACCATCTGCTTGTTCTGAGCGCTGGCTGCACTATGTTGTACAGCGGAGGATCTGAAGTTAAACACGACGCTGTTCGCCTGGCCACAGAACATTGACGCTATACTGGAGCTGAGCTTCGCGCGCATGACCAGTCGGCGTGAACGCGCTGAGGAGGACCTCAAAGTCCGAGTCGTCGAGTGTGAAGAACGACTCAACGAACTCAGCAAAGAGATCGACGTCTTCCGCCGCAAAGAGGTCTGTCTGTCTCTCTGCTCATTAGATATATTCGTACTATACTCCGCTCAGTGCGGCGGCTTGGCGTTGAGGGTGCCTACATGTACAACTGTTGTGTAACAGTATGGGTACTTAATGTCCTAGTGTAGGTGGGTGGCGGTCGCAACGACGTCAACGCGTACGTGTGCGTAGTCACGGGGTAGTCGCCGACACTGTTAGACGCCGCTTACTGTTTCGCAACAGGCGTGCAGCAGTTGCAGATGTAGACACTTTTAGTTGGTAACGTCGTTGGTCGCGTGAAGGAATATGAAGTTAATCAACGCCGGGCCCGGTTACTGCTTGGATGGGTCGGCAGTCTGACTGCATCGAGTAAACCATCTCGCTATGTAACCAGCCACCCAGGTGAACTCAGCCTAGCCATTCCTTCTTGGGTAAGTGCAATGAGTACCAGTAAAAGCCGGGAGAAAGCAGGCACACTGCGCGATGCACCTGCTTCCGTGGTCTCGCAGTGTATGCTGGTGTCTGGCTTAAATCTAAGGAAACAGAAGTTAGCGCTGGGCGCCGCAAGCGTACGGGCTTTAGTGCTCGGGAATGGCCTTACATTATGCGGCCATTTTTATAGGCTACATTACGGTTTTTGCCTGTCCGCCTCTCTGTCTGTCTGTCTGTCTGTCTATCTATCTGTACCGTACGGCAAAGGGAGTAGTAGCAGCGTTTACAACATTACATCTTTCTCTTCCACATTTTATCATTGAATGCTACAGTGAAAGAGTAATGATTAAAATCGGACCACGTTTGCCAAAAATGTCATTAAAATAAAAGTGTATAGGTAAGTGCCTTACTTTCGCTTGCTAATTGTTGAGACACCTTTGAAATTTTCCAAAAGTTCAAAAAATTAAAATACTAATAGTATAACGGTGTCGTGATGTGGTGTGTCAGCTGACGAGCGTGGATGAGACGCGGTTGAACGTGGAAGTGCTGGCGCGGATCTCCGAGGCACTGGCAGCAGCACGCGTGGAATGCGAGGGGATCAACAAAGAGGAAGAACTATTCGAGTGGGAACTGACGCAGTTTCCGCAGCTGGAGTCGATGATGCAGGCCAAAGACCCGTACGAAAAGCTTTGGAACACCGTCTACCATTTCGCCGTCGTCAGCGAACAGTGGATGAACGGTACTGCCGCTGATTTTGTTGGTTTTTACGCGCGACAGCAGGAACTGCTATAGCGCGTCTTAGCCATCGCAGTTCAGTCTGTCCGTCCACTCGTCCGTCACACGGGTGGACCAGTCAAAACGGTGCAAGCTAAAATCACAAAGTCTTTACTGTCAGTTCCGTGAAAGATTCTAGTTTTAGAATCCGTAAAGCTTTCTCATGAATTCAAAAGGGATCACGCCATACGAGAGCGCTAAATGAGAGGGGGTAGGGAAAACTTGCGATTTTTGGCCAATAAGTTGCTGTATTCAGAAACGGTGCGATATAGGGCTAAAGTTACTAATTATCACTAATAAGAAATCATACATGGGCTTTCGATTGGCACCGAAAGCAATAACCTTGGATGACCTTGAACACTAAATTAGGGTTTTTAAGGACTTTTTGGCGATTTTGGGCCTTGAAACAAATTTCACTAGCGAATTGCGCCGAAATCACTTAAGATAGACCAGGACAACCTACGCATGAAATTTTCAGCATCAACGGTCCAAGTCACGACCCCCTATGTTCAAGGAGACTTGCGCACGAGGGCATCAAAGAGGGGTTTGTCTCCAAAATGCGCGCTTACAATCGGTGACCTTAGATTAATTCGCAGTGGGCTATCATACATGAACCGCTGTCGATCGTTTTCTTTGTGTTAGCTGGGTTTTCTTGTACTTATTTATCTACGTGCACATTTTGTTGCACATTGAACGAGACAGTCGGTAATAGGCAACGACGCAATGGCAACGAGCAACGGGCAGCTAAAGGGTGGTGTTGAGCAGATGAGACAGTACTTGTACGCATAACGTATACTGTATGGATTACAAAACTTTGCAAAAATAAAAAATAAAATTCTAGGGTTAGAACAAACGTAACAACTATTCGTGTAACAGTAGATTCCGTTATCAGTGGAATCTGTCGTCAGGTTGCACTTGGCGAAACGCTATAATGGCGGAGGAAACATTTTTTTCTTCAAAATTTTGAATTTTTATTTTATGACATTTTGTGTAATATTATGCACAACAGCTCATAAAAACCATTAAGAGCACAATTTTTTTCTAAGTCTGATGACTATCCCAGCGATGATAATGCGCGTGGGTGGGCGGGCGCTTGCTTTGCAGGACCGTTTCAGCAGCTAAGTGCGGAGGCGATAGAGCAGGAACTGGGTGAGATGAGTCGGTCTCTGTACAAACTGAGCAAAGCTTTCTCCGACCAGCCGGCACCGCGCAACGTCGCCGACCGCGTCCGGCGTCAGATTGAGAAGTTCAAGTCGTACCAGGCGCTGCTGAACGTCATCTGCAATCCGGGCATTAGAGACCGACACTGGAAGAAGGTCGTCAGTCAGTAGCCAGTCAGTGAACCGATGTCTTTGTGTTGCCCAACTGATAAATGCAGTGGCACGATAATACGTGCAGCAACGGACGGGGAGAACAGAACTGGTGGCTCAAAGGCGTAACGGTATGGAGTCAAACTTTCGATCGTCGGCTTAATTCCCGATCGGATCGCTGTCAAGTGGCTACTACTTAGATGGGCGAGTGTCTACACCAAGGTCAACTCAGCCTTCTATCTCTCCGGGGTAGGTGAATCGAGTACCGACTTGTCTGGCTGGCGTTAAAGCGGGGTACGTTCACCCGTGTTGGGTGACAGGTAACACTGTGTGATCTCATATGGCAGATGACGCTCCGTAGGTCTGAAATGAAAACGCACGGAAAAAGTGCACAAAAAGCGCATAAGAAAAGTATTATTGGAGCGCACGAATAAAACTGTCTCACCGATTTAATTTTATTCGATATGTTTTTAGTTGGTGGGGAATAGTTTCACTGTACTCTCTCCAAGAACCTTTTTCGCACTCTCAGCCTTCGGCCTCAAATTTCGGCCTGTCGGGCCTCAGCAGTGCTCCCCAAGTAAAATTCCTGGCCACGCCACTGCATTTAGCTGGCCCTAATCAATAATAGTTTCGTCACTACTTTCGCACTCGGCGATAAACGTGTTTCAGCGACCTGTTGCAGTGTCCATCACTTGCACGATGTTTATTTTGATCAGTGGCATCGTGGGTGGGGGAGGCACAGAGGCAATTGCCCTCCTCCCTTTCCGCTGAATTTTGGGCTGTCGGAAAATTGACGGAAAATCGTCTCCTTGTCGAAAAATTTTAGTCCGAAAATGCAAAATTTGCGGCTAAAAGCCCCCATTTTAGGAAAATTTAAAGACAACATTGAACTTTTAAGCACTCACGCTGCCGCTTAAAATTTCGTCGAAAATTTGCAGTTTCTGTCCGAAAATTGCAACTTCTTGTACCGTTTTCATTTGTTAAACGCACGACGCCGGCCGCTGACTGTGGTGAAATGTTGCGTGCAGATAAGTCGAGTGGTCGGCTTTAAGGTTGAGCCAAAGCCAGAATCTTCGCTGGCTGAGATGAATGAACTTGGTCTCACGAAACATCTGGCCAAGTGAGATTCCTTCTGGGCTTTCCTTGGCGTAACGAGTCTTGCTTTTTCTGCAGTCGTGTCTAAATAATGATTGAGACACGTGGTAGCTAGCGTGTAACAACAGCGGCAGAAACAACAACAACAGCAACAAGACTGTCAAGTACTGCCCGCGGGTAGCCACAGTATAATGCACGCAAAGACACCCGCACACAAAAACCCATGTGACCTTGACCTTTGACTTATGACCCTGATATTCACTAGGTGCTTAGAAGTTCTTGTCAGGTTACATGTTCGTGCAAAATTTCATAAAGCCAAGTGCATCAGTTTATGAGTTATCGTCTTAATGAAGAAAAAAACTTAGCCACGATGCTGAAAACAATGCTGTCATCGTCATCGCAGACAATAAAAACAAATATACTAAATATTTAGTATATTTGGTAAAAACTGCTGACAGTTTGTTTAATGGTGATAACGCATTACTCGCGCTTAACGTTGCTCGACGTCGGATGCGGTTAGTACTGGGATTGGTAAACGTCTGTGGTCGAGCAAACTGCCTCGGAATGTACGAGTAGCCAGCCACTCGGGTCAACTCAGCCTGGCCGTCCCTCTGCAGGTAGGCGAAATGAGTAACAGAGAAAATAGACACACCGCGCGATGCGCTAGCCTTCTACTTGTGATCTCGCAGTGTGAGCTGATGTCTGGGTAAAGGCTAAAGAAACAAATGTCATCGACCCCGATCGGCCGTGTGACTTTGAAAGGTCAATTTCGCTTATTTTTGGATAACCGTAAAATGGAGTGCTGCATTTTACGTTATTTTTACCGCCGTACTTAGGCGTAGCAGGAGTTTAAGCGGTGCTCTGTTACTAAACTGCAGATTGGAGGAAATTGGTTCGGTGGCGACGAAAGAGCATTCGCTTGAGAAAGGTTTGGAGAAGATGAAGCAAGAATGGCAGGATTTGGTCTTTACTTTCGTGCCTTACCGTGACACCGTGAGTCGTCTTACTGACCTCATTTAACATACAAATATGAAGCAGAAATTGGCGACATTGGGCGTTTTTAGAATTGTTAAAGGTGGGGTGTTATTTTTTCACTTTTAAAAGAGAGGGGTCAGAAAGTCAAGGGCCCCCTAACACGTTGACTGCCCATGGGGTGGACGAACTCATTTATAAATAGAGCTACGGTTTAAACCCATGGGGTGGACAAATGTATGCCCCATGGGGCTGACAGTATGAATGATAGCAATAAGAAACCCATGAGGCGGACATGTCAACCCCATGGGTACGTTTGTACGTTAGTAACTTATGATATTTTGTCAACTCCATGGGTAATACACATTTCATCAGGACCTTGGAATGAACTTGTCTGCCATCCCCGTGGGTGCTACTTATTGTCTCCCCATGGGGTGTTTCCGTGTTGTGAGTTATGTGTCGTACCCATGAGTGACACATATAGTGTCAACTCATAAGGCACTAACTTTAACTCTCTTTTGCGTCAACTTGAGACAAGTTGACAAGACAAATCGTCTCCCCATGCAGTATTTCAATCGGTTTATTTTGTTCTCATGCTTGATCGGCGTTTGGAGTGTTGTTGACTAGTACAACAATGCAAGCATTTTAGGGTCCTACGTTGTAGTTTATTTGGTTCTAACGTAACATGCTATGCTTTTCTGTATATAATGTCACTTTTTGTTGTATTTTGTTCATTATATGTGTTTTTATAGGGGCCGTGCAGCGTTAATAAACTTCACTGTTTAAACGATTAAACAAATTAAATATAAAAAACTTACCAGTTTACATTACTGTGTAAGGGCGACCAAGTCACACATCCAAAACAGCAGAAATCGTTTTACTAGGACACAGAGTGATAGAACGACGACTTTTTGGAATCATGTAACGTCATCGGTCACGTGACCATTCGACTCGGCATATGTGGTTTCCTATTGGTGGTCCACTGTGACCATGGGGGCGCTGAAATCGCGGGAGTGGACATCGCGGGAGTGGACATTGAGGGAGTAGCGAAACAGCAATAAGCAGCGATCAAAACCAGCGGCAAATCAAAGGTATCTGTTTGAGCAACGTAGTCCCGAACAGAGACTTTGCGTCCAGCAGACGATAGCAGCAGCAGCAGCGACGAGTTGGACGAAGCTCAGACTCCAACAGCTCCTGCTCCAACAGCGACGGCTGCAACGTCGTCAGCGTCGGTCGTGACAGAGTCACAATTCTGCGAGGTGTGTCTGATTGCACCGCGCGAGGGGTTCGCATTGGTGCCGTGTGGACACGCACGCTTTTGTGAAAACTGTGCAGTGCGAGTTGCTGAGATGGATGCAGGGTGTTCGGTGTGTCGTGGAATGATCACGATGGTGATGCGTATTTTTCATTAGAGACAGTGCTTATAGGCTACACGTACACGAGACTGACTGCGAGCTAGGGTCTCGTAATTTTCACTAGAGACAGTGTGAACTTTGCTGCTAATGTAACTGTTTGCGTGCTTTATTTCACACGTTGGCTAGGCACTTTGTTCATTATTATTATTATATTAGTATAACATTATTACTTTCCATTTCCTGCTTATAGGCTACATGAGAGCTTTCGTTTTGTGCCGCATTTGCCAAAAATAACTGCAACACATAGGCCTACTAAGTGTATAACTGAGACTTTTCTGTGCGCACATACTTTTTCTACTACAATCACTCCCGCAATGTCCACTCCCGCGATGTCCACCCCTGCATTTTTGACCGTGCCACGATGTCCACTCCCGCGATTTCCGTCGCCCCAATCGAGTACCGGCCTCTCTGGCTGGGGTTAAGGCGGGGCGCGTTCACCTCTGTGTGATCCCATATGACAAGTGACGCTCCGTAGCTCTGAGATGGGTTCGCTCATTAGGAGCTATATGCGACCTTTAACCTTTAACCTAGAGTTGTTATCTGGTAGTGCAGCGGGCAGGAGTCGAACTGGAGACCTCGCAGTCACCAGTCCAGCACACTACCGCTACATCACCAAGCCACCCCGGGCAAAGGTAGATAAACGTATAGTCACTAGCACTCTCTCTCACAGCTCTGTGACCAATGCAAGCAGTGCTCATCTAGAGCTGTTTCCAAGGCCCCGAGCCAGCAGTGAGTGCAAAGTGTACACACAGCTCAGATATATGGGAGAAAGGCCAAAATTCCCACAAGCAGCCGTTACTTTCCCAGAAGTTAGGCTGGTACCGAATTGTAGTGTTTGGTGACAGAGGCACGTGTATGAACAACTTGCCCAGGGTTGATAGCTGGCAGTGTACTGACCGGGAGTCGAACCAATGACCCCAGGATTACTAGTCCGACGTGCTACTGCTGGACTACAAGACATCTGAGAACATGCACAAATAACCCAGTGGGTTTTGTTGGTTAAATCCACTTAAAATGCCAATAAAACCATCCCAAACGTAATCCACTTTTACTTTATTGTTCCACTAACAATAAAACATTCTATTACAATTAAATTTCTAAAATTTCGAACTGATATATTTGAAATTTTAAAAATATTTATTTGACGTGGACAAGATCTAATAGTGCCCATTCTAATAAGTTAAAACTTGTGAAAACCCCAAAATAAAGTTGGGTCTTTGCTGAAAACCAAAAAACTTGTCAGGAAGCAGCCAAAGAATGCCAAAAAAACTTATATTTAAGAAATGACAATGGCAAAATATAAAAAAACAACAATGACACTGACCCTTCTGGACAGAGAACAATAAAATCTGTCCAGCCATCTTTGTTAAAGTCACCGATGACTGGTTTGCCAATTGGTTGACATGGCAACGAATGTTGACCAATGACACGACCATCGTGCAAATCAACCAGAGCGAGCGTGTCCCAGCCGCTGACTAGAAGAGACGACTGCATTCACACATGCATATATATAACACGGTGTTCACTGACATCATCACTGGCCATATGATATTAGCTAACATATCACATCACGGCTTGTGCGGTAGCAACAAGCTGTTGTATAAGCGATGTGCCAAGTCAATGGGAAGGCCGAAATTTCGACCCCCCACAGCTCCCACATTTTTTAACCGATCTTAATGAAACTAGAAACCAAGAAAGATATCCGGGATACGACCCCAGATGCAAAATTTGGTTGATGTGGGACGACGGGAAAAGGGTCTGCGTAGGGGGGAAATTTTCCGTTACTTTTTGTGTTCCTTCTATCTTTTTTTTGTATTCTTGCCCTCGCCTACAGGTCACACCAGAAGACCGATCACGACCGTTAATGGCTCAAAACGCGTGTTTCCGCGTAAGGTAGGGCCTTTTGGGGGTTAAAAATTTTGAAATTAATATTTAACGTATTTATTCAAAAAATTCCAAAAAATTACAATGGAGCCTATAGGGAAAATTAAACAATTCTTAAAACGGTCGTAACTTTGGCTGTGTATAAGATAGAGTCGTAATTTTTGGTTCTAGGGTATGGTTTTCGGGGATGGCCAATCTAATGGTGTTATTTAATTCTACCCCGGACACTCCCTGGTTGCCATGGCAACGAAATTTGGGACAAAATGGGCTATAACTCGGCTTGCGTATGAGATTTTTGTGAGATTTTTGCGCCTATAGGGGGGTTTTGGAGATGGGCCATCGAATGCTGCCAATTGCATTTTTCCCCGACTGACCCCCGTTGCCATGGCAACGAAATTTGGGACAAAATTGACTATAACTTGGCTTGCGTAAGAGATTTTTGCTAGATTTTTGCGCCTATAGGGGGGTTTTCGGGGATGGGCCATTGAATGCTGCCAATCGCATTTTTCCCCGACCGACCCCCATTGCCATGGCAACGAAATTTGGGACAAAATTGGCTATAGCTTGGTCTGTGTAAGAAATATCTGCAAGATTTTTGCATCTACAGGGGAGTTTTCAGGGATTGGCCATTGAATGCTGCCAATCGCATTTCCCCCTGATCGACCCCCGTTGCCATGGCAACGAAATTTGGAACAAAATTGGCCATAACTCGGTCTGTGTAAGAAATATCTGCGAGATTTTTGCGTCTACAGGGGGGTTTTCGGGGATTGGCCAATGGCCATTGAATGCTGCCAATCGCATTTTCCCCCAATCGACCCCCGTTGCCATGGCAACGAAATTTGGGACAAAATTGGCTATAACTCAGTCTGTGTATGAGAAATCTGCAAGATTTTTGCATCTGTAGGGGTTTTTTGGGCCAATTGACATAGGTTAATGAAATTTTGCAGTGACGTTGTCGGCTGCTACTTAGCTTAGTAGTAGGCCTAGTTGTTGTTATGTACAAAGTAACTGTTCAGTGACCTTTCAAACTTTAATAAAACCGCAAATATTATATATAAAAAACTGCAAGCAATTCATTTAATGTTGTATAAGCACTGATGTAAAACTGCAAAAATCAAAAAGTATAAGCAC
>Ga0209367_1011761_pt1 | contig 11564 bp, 5 predicted proteins | sample WorMetLIZISLAND2_FD_187412 | JGI IMG/M metagenome (GOLD analysis project Ga0209367, IMG submission 187412) | Marine gutless worms symbiont microbial communities from Max Planck institute for Marine Microbiology, Germany - Olavius geniculatus... ... | reverse complement strand
GCTACTGACGCAGCTGCCAACGTCGATGAGTTCCAGCAGCTTGAGAAGATACTGCTGCTGCTGTTTGTACTGTTCGCGCAGGCGCACGATCTGCTCGTTGGTGTAGTCACGAATTCCAGCGACACGGGCGCGGTACTGCTTGCGCACAGACATCGACCGACTGTCATGGAACTTCGCCATGTAAACGTGAGCAGTCCTCATCCTGTACGACTCCTTGATGTGGTCCATCTGTACAGAGTAATGTTCTCGCATGCGCTCAAGGTGATGCAGGACACACGACACTGTTGCCTGCTTGTACTTCCTCAAACGCCCGATCCGGGTGGTAGTGAACGATGACAGATGATCCATCGTCGCAGACTTAAAAGCGGACAGCTTGTCCATCTGCGCAGCGCGGTACGCCGAGAACCGGTCGAACTGTGAATTGTTGCGCATCTGACTGATGAGCTCACGCAGACTTCTTCGCTTTTTGCGCTCATCAGCACTGCACTTGTAAGCAATGAGGCGCACGGTGCCCAAAATCACGGCCATCAGCAGAAACGCCAAAGCACTGGCACCGCCCACAAGCACACTGAACTGCATCACAGACGACAGGCAGCTGTAGTCCAGACGCAGCTCTATCACTGAAGTAAAGTTCTCACGATCATTCACCACCGTACATACATAACGACCTGTGTCACCGCGTGTGATGTCTTTCACCAGCAGGCTACCATTCTTCAGCAGGCTAAAATGACCGTCCGTGAAATGCTCGTTAGCAAACTTGTCCGTAATGTTCACACCTCTGTTGAAGACGAAGTAACCAGAACGTTTGAATGACGACAACTGCTCTGAATTACCGACCGACTGAAAGATCATACCACGGCTGGTGGTCCATAGAACCTCTAATTTGGAATAAGCCTCAACAGGACAGTCTAGGACAACCGAACTACTCACCTGCACACTGACAATATTGTTAACATGATGATGCCATTCAGGGACCCCACATGAGAACTCGTGTTCTTTTGCATCGAACAACGGTATGTCATGTAATTCCGGTGGTGCAGAGCACACGATATCATGACCAATGTCAGAGTGTCGAGTCACATGGGCATCATACATCCACTTCAAGTGACAGTCACACAGCCACTGACTGCCAGCCAGATACACATTCGCAGCTTCCAGACTACTTCCAGCTGCAGACAACTGTAATGTCCTCAACCTATTATTTCTGACGTCCAAGTACCGCAAATGACTGAGACTCCTGAAGGCATCTGGATGAATGCTAGACAGATTGTAGCTATTGCTTAAATCTAATTCCTGTAGCAATGGAAGCCCAGTAAAACTTTCAACATCGATGTGCTGCAAATAAGGTAATTTGCACAGAAAAAGTTGGCTTAACCTAGATGCATGGTCAAAAGTGTTATCAGCAATAAAATCAAACAGGTTTGCACATAACTGAAGAACGTGAAGGTTCGGCATAGCGATAAACCAAGAAGCATCAACCTGTTTCAGCAAGTTATCACTCACATTCAAGACCTTCACATTGTGAAAAACAACATCATTCCACACAAGTCTAGAAATAATGTTGGACGATACATCCAGCACCTCAATTTCATGCTTGTGTCCTGTCCAGTTCTTCATCTCCAGTGTATTTAGATGATTATTGGACAGCCGCAAGTGTTGCAGCTGAGGAAATCTATCGAGAAAAAAATTCGGTACTTTCATAATTTCGTTTCCACTCAGATCTAATGTAAGCAGGCTTAGACTGCTGAATGTGGTTTCTCCTGACAGCGAAAATATTTGATTTCTACTCAAAAACAGCTGCTGCAAATTGTGTAACTTCAAAAGACTCGCTGTGGGAATGTATTTCAGACGGTTACCATTAAGTCGCAGAGTACTCAGCTGGGGTGTGAAAACGAATAAATCATCCGGCAACTCGGAAATAAAATTTTCCGACAGGTCCAATGATATCAACCTTTCAAGACCAACCAGATTATGGGCTGATATCCAGTAAATGCGATTTCCAGCGATGGTGTAATGTTGTGCCATAACTGAAACGTGGAGTGGTGACCTGACAAGTGATCTGTAGCCGCAATCGACAAGATGCTGCTCTTCATCACAGCGACAAACTTCTAAACAATCAGAAGAGCGACTCTCATCAAACTGGGGCGAACTGGCGATGACAACAGCAGTATCACACAAAGCCAGCTGTACTAACACTGTCACTAACAGGTCTGAAAAAACTTTCTGCTGGCTATTCCTCATGACCGTCATCCAGTAAAATGTAATCGGATAATATAGTATCAGTAAAATACAGTGTAACGTCACGCATTAATCTATAAGTAACCTTTTTTACTACATTTTAGGCGATCAACCAATGTACCTATAAGTAAACAGTAGCCAGCGCATACAGGTGAGGTAAACAATGATCACGTTACCTGCACGGCAGTGCAAGGCTGCAGGCTTCAGCGTGCAGACAGCCTGCCAGTAACTCATAAATATTAATGAACGCAGAGTTGTCGGTAAAATGCAACGAAATGGAAACTGTAAGCCTAAAGCTGTTAAGCCCGATCTCCATCCAAGGCAACGCAACAAGGCAAGCAACGGATGACTCATTGCATACTTTCTTGATGCAACTGACGCGGGCGGCACAAAAAAGTACAAATAACATATAGCCTACGCAACCAACAAAACGGACTCAGCTGACCCAAACGACGCAAAGCCAAACTCAAGGCGTCTATTAATTGGGTAACCCGTTAAGCTGCATATATAGGCCTAACAGTATCTCGATACAGAGTAAAAATCCATGCTAATTATTTTTGTCGTAAGTTTATGTTTATGTATAATTTCTAGACTTGTAAATTTTAATAACATCGAAAGAAAGCTAAACAGTCCATGCAAACTAGTGTCCCATATGTGCACAGGGTCAAACGTGTGCCCCTACATCTACCACTGAATTTTTCCGGGTACGTATCGATCCTGTCGTCATCACCTTTAACGGATGACAGGAAGAATGTCATGCAATGTCGACGGTTGCTTAGCAACGACTTCTCATCTAGTTTCGATTCGGCATTACAGACTCTATCGATTAGGCTACCGTCCACTCTATATTTTCGATTGTGATCCCAGTAAGAGTGATTGAGCCTGTCAGTCGAAAATTTACAGTTTTTCTTTGGTGTTTTATCTAAGAATCAAAAGACAGGGTTGTCTGCGATTAAGCTTGGCACTAGGCCATCTACTTTTCTAATATTAAATACTGTAATGTAGGCCTACAACATCGAGTTAGTAGCCTACTATATATCACGCCAGTTTCTAGTTGGGTTTTGACTGCTTGGTTAAAATTGTTTGATCTATGAAGCAGACTTTCGGCAGTAGTTTCATGACTAACGACTAAAATTGTGAAGGGTAGCTTCATCGTGTCGTATCCGCCAGGGATGTGTACGAGACCTTCTGAGCCGAGACCGAGACGAGACCCGAGACCCATGTGTCAAAGACCGAGACGAGACCGAGACGTTCAAAATTTTGTCCGAGACGAGACGTTGCAGCTTCCGAGACGCTGGCCGAGACGTTGAAGCTCTCGAGACTGTCGACAGTCTCGGGAGCTTCAACGTCTTGCTGAGACGTTTTCCGTGGCGTAATTAAAAAGTTTAAAATGTTAGGGAAACTAAAATCTAGGGTCCAATTTTTTTTCGCTCCGCTCGCGAAATTGTATACCAGTAAAACACAGAAGATACAGGCCTACCTTACAGACTTAAATCTGTCCTACACTTTGTGGCATAGTGTCGTCACAGGTCACTGTGTGATGTCAGGGGCCCTGCGGGTAAGTCAGTGCCCTGCCAAGGGCTCCGCGCTAGCAAAAGACGGCCAAATGACAAATTGCAGAAACGAGCCATAAGCAATATGCATGTTTCAGAGTGGCATCAAAATGCGACCAAAGCAACGAGGCACAACAATGTTGTGTCTTCATCTCTCCCGGAATCAAATAACGAGAAAAAAACGACCTTCAATTTATTCGCTGGCGGACGTTGCCGGGCGACAGCAATTGGTATGCCATTGCCGCTAAACGCTCCCATTTGGTCTGTACGTCGTCGCCTCTACGGGGTGCAATAGCGTCACCTAAGTAACCTAATCAGAGCCAATCTACAGTGCCTCGGTCGGTCAAGGCTTTTTGCCGATCGGACGCAATGCTAAATGCACAACCAGACTTGATTGACATCGTTTGTTTAAAAAAGTGTTGACCTACAAATGTCGTCTGTTGCCGTCATTTTAAACGGTAGAAATTGATAACAGATTCCTGCAACTTTTTGAGTCAAATTCAAGTAGACGCACGTGGTAATATGGTTGTAACCTGCCAGCAAATATCTAGAACAGTGTATTCGAAAATGTGAATTTTATTTTTTTTCCTTTTTAGGCGGCATTCCTGTAAGCGATTTCGTCTATTGCGACACATTTTTTGTAGCGTAGTTTGTCTGTTTGTCGTCTGTTTCTCTCACATTCGTACATTGTATTAGATGAAGTTTCTGGTTCTTACGGGATTTACGGAGTCGAACATTACAGCCAAAAAAGCAATCGCAAATTGCAGCCCAACTGTCATATTTATGCTTTTAGCTGGCAAATACACACGAATAAAAAGATGCCGCTTTTTACTATTGGTGCTTGTAATATTTCTAAGATTTTGAGCAATATATCTCGTTTACACGATCGAGCAAACATCGAGCAGACATCCAGCAAACATCGAGCAAACATGAAGCATGCATAAAGCATAGCAAACATCGAGCAGACATCGAGCTGGCTCGTCCAGCTAACATTATAGCCAGCTCGTCGAGCCAGCTTGATCGTGTAAACGGGGTAATAAACAACTAGGCCTAGTGTCCTGGTGGACTATAAGCAATCGGTGAGACGTTTAGAGGTCAAATATGGTAAACTTGAATAAGCAAAACTGATCACCTGCTGCGTCCTGCTTAGAGATTCACGCCAGAGCTGGCAGGCGGTGGCAGTAAACGCCGCGCAATTGTTCTCGACCGGCGTTCTTCAGCATATCAAAAGGCGTGTGGGTGGTCGATTGGAATGCCGATCAGCGCCAGCCAAATGACGTACGGAGTTTAGTTAGTAGCCAATAGCCAATATAGGCGGACACTGCGTTATAGCCTATACCGTCGCCCTTAACGACGGCACAGCGAGCGATGCCACCAGATCTCCATGGTGATGCCGCAGCAGCAGGTTGCGACGTTATCACCTCACGCTCTCTGTCCCATACAAGCATTAACTCTTGCAAGCTAGAATCAACCAGAGATATCAGTATCTCTGGGATCAACTGACAGTTATTGGGCCTGTTGTTCAGTCGACGACGATGATAAATAGGCTAAGTAAGTAAATGAGAAATAATAATTAATAATAAAGTCGATTTATGCACGGCGCCTAAAAGCAAAAGTCACTAGGCGCCGCAGCCTCAATCGAACAAATGTGTTTTCAGTTGCAGTTTGAACTCTTCGTAATACCTCGTTTACACGATCGAGCAAACGTCGAGCAGACATCGGGCAAACATCGAGCAAACGTCAAGCATGCCTGATGGAACCCTGGTTCAAATGTAGGCCTAGGCTTATTTTGCATCTGTTATATCAGACACTGTTGTACCAATATAAGAAAAAATACAGTTTGACTGGGTTATGGCACAGCTAGTGTCTTGTTTGTCACTGAGAAACATCATAGTAACGAACATCGTTAGGAGTAAGGATGGTCTTGAGTCACGTTGAATGAGATGTACAGGGTGGGCCAAAAAACGTGCCACTTTACTTTTGTCCATATCTTCGCTATTTATTGACTGAATTGCAAAATTCTTTCACTGGCACACTCAGCAGACAATTTGCCATAATGTGATTATTATATATCCCACCACACCGTAAATGCGTCTTTACACTACTTTGTGAAATATCAATGAAATATGCATACATAACTATAATAACAAACAAACATTTTGGTAAAATTGCAGTGAATGGTCTGTATGATACTAAACTGTGTGGGTCTAACACAGTCAAGTGTGATACGAATCATTTATCAGAATGTTGGTCTGAAGCGTTTTTTTATTTACCTAAATTTCTGTTATTATCGTTAGTTTTTGCTTACATTTATATTTTACAAAATAGTGTAGTAACGCATTTAGCGTGTGGTGAGATATATAATAATCACATTATTGCAAATTGTCTGCAGACTTAGCCAGTGAAAAAATTTTTTTTAAAATTGTTAACAATTGGCGAAGATATTAACAAAAGTAAAGTGGCACGTTTTTATGGCCCACGGTGTATAACTGAAATCTGTGCAAATAAACTGTTTCGTATATAAACACAACTTTCGGGCCATCTTGATTTGGCTTATGAGTAGGCCAAAAAAAGGTGAAAAGCAGAGTTCCACTAACCGTATATGCCTACACGTTTTATGAATGCTGGCATACAAACCAGTCGCTGACCAATTTGTAGTTCGATCTTTAATATTAGACTACTAGCCTAACTGCTTACTTGACTGTTTTTGTTTGAACAGCTGTATATAGCCTCTAAAACTGAAAAAGCTTACCGAAATCGTATTTCTTTAAAGAGTTAAAAGATTTCACAGTTTAGTTTACGCGGTATATAGGCGCCAGCTGTCGCATATTCGACCCTGGTTATTGTATACCGTGTGGGATATTTATTGTTATACCGACGCTACCCCAGCTTGCAACGCCAACGTTCGCACACCAATCTTTCTGCTTCTTTCTTGGCACTGTCGCTGACGTCATTTTTGTCAGTCGAGCATTTCAGACCCGTTTTGCAATTTGGAAAAAACTACAAAAATTCTAAGTCAAATATTTAATGTTTACGCTGACTTCTGAGATCTTGGCCAGCCTGGGTTGCAGACAGAACGTGTCCTTAATATTAAATTAGCGTTTTGGCCAGGATCATGTCCAAAAATACGTCGATTTAAAACTGTCATATATGTTGGAAAGTGTTGGAGATGTTGAAAAAGAAAGCAATTAAACAGTACCGTCATTAAGTGCGCATAAGAATCGCACTTGGGAGTTAATTTACTTGGAAACAGCTATTAATTTAATTAAATTAACGAGTAAGCACGCCACGCTGCTGCTGCCGTTGTCACTCTGTCGTACGTTATTCCGTGCGATGACCGAAACGGAAGAAAACAGTATATCTCGGTTCAGCGGCCTATCGCACCTGGCGTCTTCTAGCATTCGGAACACGCAGCTTTCGTGGTATGCGTGAATGTAAATGTTCGGTTGGGAAGACTCGCCAGCCGAGAGTAGCGGCGAAATATGAAGAGAAAGCATGGCGATTGGCGACAATAATTTACGGTATGCCTGCACGCGACGACGCTTCCACGAGTCTATGGGGACTAGAACGGTTTGCTGCAGACCGGCGGACTAACGTCTTAGCACACAGTGTCACTTGTTATAGCTGCAGTTTAAAGGCATGCGGATGGGCTGTCGCGGCGTTCTACTGACGACAATGTAATGACATTTCTCTGCAAAACTTTTTACCAGTCTGTTTACTAGATTCTCCAAAAGGACGCTATTGTGCGTCACTATGTTAAAACACATTGTACTGTTTTTTTTTTCATTGCGCGTTCTATTTATGGGTAAAAATCTGAGTCAGTCCCAATTCATGTCACACGGCTGTTTCTCCGTAACCATTACAAATTTTGATGCAATTTTTTTGTGTATGGTAAAGTCAGTTTGTCTTTGCATACATCTAACAAAAATGACTTAAGCAGTCAACAAATTTTTGAAATCGTTCGTACAGTGGTCGAAATGTCAGGTCGGTAACGTGTCACACTGCCTAATACCCCATTTACACTTTTGAGCAAACAGCGAGCAGACATCAAGCAGGCATGATGGAACCCCGCCCCTGGCTCAAATGTAGGCCTAGGCTTAGCCCACAGCTGATCACGTGTTATATAGACCCTCCAATTACAACCCGCTCCCCCTCCTAATTAGCATGCTAATTACCATAGCTCGTCGAGCTAGCTGGATGAATGCTAGCAAACATCGAGCAGACGTCGAGCAGACGTCGAGAAATTAGCACGTGTATTTTGAATACATTTGCTCGACGTTTGCTCGATGTTTGCTCCATCGTGTAATCACATGTTCTTAATGCCAGCGTTTTATTTTTATCCTCGCGTATTTATAACAGACAAGAAAACCCAGCTAACGCAAAGGGGAACGCGCGACAGCAATGCATGTGTAAAGGCCCGGTGCGAACAAAGTCGAAGCTCACAACGATGTTTCATTTAGACTCGACGGCGGATGACGCCTAGCGCCATATCTAGTACATAAATTTCAATATTGGCTGAAAATCGCAAATTTTTCTTATCCCCTTTCATTTAGCGCCTTCTTTTGGGGTGATACTTTTTGAATTTATGGAAAAGCTTTACGGTTTTTGAAACTAGAGTCTTCCATGCGGCCGATGGTGAAAATTTGGTGATCCTAGCTTGCACCGTTTTTGACTGATCCACCCGTGTGACGGACAAGCGGACGGACGGCCAGACAGAATTGCGATGGTTAAGACGCGCTTAAAACTATTCTTTCGGTGCATGGCACCAACTAAATGTAATTTTTAATTAAATTTATCGGTGCAAGATAACTATTTTTATCGGGTGCCTTAAGGTTTAATTTATGATGCATGGCGTGTGGACGACTGCTCATGAAGTTAGGCCTAGTGTTGTCCAATGAACTGTCGCCGTTGTACTGTCGTGCGATGAAGTACCACTAAGCCACGTAAGCTAAGAAACTCAACAATCATTTCAAAATCTATACGAAATGATTTAGTTATGTAATAGTTAAAGTCGAAGGGACATCCGATGAGATCAATAGTGTCGGTGGTGGTGTAGACTTTTCAGACATAACTGTGTCAGTTTAATTCGTGTATGACGAACGGCAGTGGATCTGATTCGTGACGACCACAGCCATCAGGACGACTGGCATCGTCTGTATTGCTGAATGCAGCAAGGTTACTGTCGGGACACGGCGAACAATGGCAGTGGTAAATGTTATGCATTGACAGAGCAATCCTGACGCCTGGACATTATTCGGTATTCATTGTATGAGACATAAAAAGAGAGGCAGGATTTTCTATCAGGCGGATCACTGAAGCCCAGCAGCTGCCGCATTCTGAACGAAAGCTAACTCGGATATACTGTCTTTTCTTCCCGCAGCTAAGAATATAAGTTAAGCGGGCCGCAGAAAGAAAGAAATTGACGGACACGGTAACAATTGCACCAAGAATGTTATTGTGAGACCGCGAACGCTGTTACGAAGGAGTGTTTGTCCCTTTGCAACCTTCTGGTAAGCGAGAACTGAATCTAGCTCAGCCGACAAACGACTCAATTTGTCCGGTGACACGAATTAACAGCCAAAGCTGCTAACGCGATAACTTTCCAGTTTCCAAGACTAGTATGGATGCTATAGTTTAGCATAATTTTTTTTAGATTTTTGATTTTACAGTAATTCATGAAAATGTGCCCTTGTGCCTTATTATATGTCGGAAGTGTGTATTAAAATCTATTTGACTGTCATTCGAGGCATTTATGCAAGCAAAACATTTGCTTAGATTTATCTGCATCGGTTCTGCATGGTGGATCGAAGAGATACACGAAGACAGCTGTAACAAGCGACTAACTATGTATTAATTCTAATGTAGGCCTACATTTTTCACGCTTTGGCTGACATTTCATCCAGTTGTACATTTTCAACTGCTTACAGTAAAATTGTTTGAAATGTCGGCACATTATGCGAACACAGGCATGGAGACACTTTCTCCATTCATTGGCAGCATCGTCGATAATGTTTTGCTTCAGGTTAATCTTGGCTTTACCAGTTGTTTCTTGAATTTACGAACATTCCTGAACGTCATCTGATAGACACACCGATGCATGACCTTGTCACAGGCATACCTTGCAGTCGACTGAATGTTGGGGCCTACAAAAATTGGGTGAGTTAGAAACTTAAACACTTATTTAATAGCCAGTTGTATCAAAAAATATTTCTGCCGTAAATTTGCTAATCGTTCTTCAAGTTACGATCGATAATTTCGGGAATGTTTTGATCAGGTTTTCGACTTATTTTAACGTATATTTCGCTTAATCTGCTTTTTTGTGTAAAAGCAAAAATGAGAAACTGAACGGTCATTTGATAGCAAGTTGCGTCATAAACATTCATACCCAAAATCATCAAAATCTGGCAATTGGTTTTTAAGTTACAATCGAAAATGTTGAGAATGTTTATAGGACAGTGTGTATGTCCATTTGGCCAGCTGGATTAGCGTTTCTGATTTGTTTGCGATATCCATTATGGCGTTATGTAAATGTTTTGATTAACTGCTTAATTGAAAAATATGATTATTATGTATGAATGGCAATGTTACATGACATCACGCACAACGAGATCGATATTTTACGAGTAAGTCAACGCATTAATTGGCTTGTCTAACCCACCAAGTGTGATAATATTTATATGCATATAATGCACACTTTTAGTACGCAAATTGATGTTGAAAACAGTATCTAAAATATTTATTCAAAATAAAGATATTTAGTATTAATATATCTGCAACTATCGGACTATCACATTTTTGGCTGGCACTTGTCTCCTGTTTTTATATAAAAAAATCGCTTTCCAAAATTTTTGTTTACTCCGACTTTTTAACTCGTTTGCTTTGCTGTTAACTCCTATAGCCACTGAAATTTATTAATCTAAAAAGTAGTCAGTTAATATCCAGCAAAATTACAGCGCAATAATATCGTAATTTTTGAGGATATTAGCTTTAAACATTCTCGCAAATACGTCACTTTGCGTTTTGTTGCATGTAGCCGAAGCTTAACACGGAGTGTACTGTATATAGCACTGTCAGCAAGGCGATGGCTGCTGAGTTTCTTCTACTAGTACAGTAGTTAATTTTCGCTTGATTACGACTGTAATTGTTCGGACGCTGCGATGCGTGCGGCGCGCATTCTAGTGACTTCTATCGTCGCAGCAGCAGCAGCAGCAGCAGCAGCAGCAGTGGGGTCGTAAACGACGGCATCACTCAGTCGTTGTTGGACTGACGAGGTGCGTATGCTGCAGCCGCTGGACCAGCCAGCCAGCAATCTGGTCTCGCGTCAGTCAATCTCCCGTGGCTCTGAATTCGTGGCCTGTTTGTGCTGCCGATGTGGCAGCGTGTTCCAGTTCAGTTTGGTTTCGGATTATGAGCTTCTATTGCTCATCTCTTTGTGAGTTTATGATTGTGTTTTTGTCCATTGTTAAGATATCGAAACTACTCGCGTCAGTCACTCTCAATGCCGAGCCAGCGAGTGTCGTCGTCGTCAATCCGTCGAATGATTCACGACCCTGATTAACGTCTCGCCGTCTCACCTGCTGCGGCGACGAGATAACGAAGAGAGCTGACTAGCGCCGGCCGACCGACAGAACTGCACCGCGGACGGACGGATAGAGACGTCGTTGTCGTCGTTGTCGTTCCGACCGGGTTGGCTGAAAATGCCGGATATGAAATTGGAGGACACAATATATATATATATATATATATATATATATATATATATCGTTTGAAAAT
>Ga0209367_1011760_pt1 | contig 11564 bp, 8 predicted proteins | sample WorMetLIZISLAND2_FD_187412 | JGI IMG/M metagenome (GOLD analysis project Ga0209367, IMG submission 187412) | Marine gutless worms symbiont microbial communities from Max Planck institute for Marine Microbiology, Germany - Olavius geniculatus... ... | reverse complement strand
CCGTGGGACGGCAAAAAGAGTAGTAACTCATTTACATGAGTTACGGAAGGTGGGGACCTTGGTACAGCTGACTGGGGTTGCCTAGCCGGCCGCTGCGCCAGCCTGTGTCTGCAGGCTGCACGCGGTGGCCGTGCGGCAAGCGGCTCTGGTTAGTGACGAAAGCGCATTGGAGGCGTGTTTGCGACGATGCGCTATACAAATTGACGACCTTTACCTTTTTACCTTTTACAGTGCCGCAGCGTCCTCACGAACTGAAGCTGCCGTCAGAGCTGCTCTACGCGTCCTGCTCGTGCTCAGAACGCACCCAACTCAGCGACATCCGCTCGCGCTTTAAGATGGCGGCGCAGGGTCACGTGAGGCGTGAGTCGGCGTGCGAGTCCAGGCCGCCCAACTGTCTCGTCGAAGAGGTCGTAGTCGACTGTCACCGCGGAACCATGGCGCCCATTGGTATCATCAACGTTATTATTTTCATGATCAATATAAACACAACTGGTGACATACGTGTCGCACGACAGGTAAGAACGAGTTGCACACACTCACTCACACTCACTAGGTCAGCCGCAGCCGAGACTGCAGTTGCAGTCGCCGAAAAAAACAGTTGAAAAACTAAATCAAAGATAACCGAGTCTTTGTCAAAGCGATCCGGAACAAATCAGCAAAGTTTTCAGATTCTGGACGCCGTCAGCTTTGTTCCTCTGCACAACCGTCGTGAGGACACGGACCCTGCAGTTCGGAAAGCGTGCATTTTCCGTCTGCGGTCCAAGTATCTGGAACCAGTCTCCTCCCTACGTTGGGAACCCTATTTGTACGACATTAAATAAGTTAAGCTGTGCCGATCGATGTGATCTTAACATTCACTCATCAGGAACCTTTATTCTGCTCCGGCATTTAGCAAAACCCTCAAGACTTGCTTGTTTCAGCAGCTGGCCTATGGACACTAGTGCACTACCAGCCTCATCGCTATGGATAGGGCATTCACTGTAATCGTATGCGATTACGATTTTGCATGGTTGATGTTTCTAAGGTGACGTTGATCTGATCTGTCTCGGCGGCGGCAGAAGAGACGCTCTGGTTTCCTCGCCGACACCGTTCAGCGCAAGTCAAGCTCACCTTTGTTGAACCGACATTTCTTGTCCCATAAGAATACAGGAAGGACGGACGTTCTAATTTCAATTTCTTCATCGACAGTGTTCGGTGAAAGTCAAGGTCACCTTTACCCGCAATCAGATCCTCGGACAAGCAGCCGCAGACATTTAACGGGAGGTCGCCGGCGTGGTGCTCGCAACGCTGGACTTCAGCGGCGGCGGAGCAGCCTTAGCGATCAGGGCAGCTCTGATAACCGAAAACACTGAACGTCACCAACGTCTATTTTTGTCCGTTTTCTAAAGCGCGGTTTCGGATCCAGCTGGAAAACTGCTAGGACAACGTTGAGCGATCAAGATCATCGTCTTTCAGGGCAGGGTCCTGGGAGAAATCATCCAGGACAGCAGTGATAATAGAATAGTTCACTAAAGGATCTAGGTCAACTGCGTCAGTCTTTCTTAGACCTAAAATGAAAACTTTTCAGGACCGATAACAGGATAACGTTAGACGACTAGGGAACGGTGTTTTATGTCTTACAGAACAGTGTTCTGAGATAAATCGTCCACCAAGTATGGTAACCGAAAAACGTTGAACGATTAAGGCCATCGGCGTCAGTATTTACGAAGTATAAATGGGAAGGTTCTATAGGGCTGATAACAGGATAACGTTGAAAGATCAAGAACAGTGTTAGTCTTTCGGGGCAGAGTCCTGGAAGGAATCTTGCACGATGAATCTTACCGACGTCAGACCTATTTCGAACTAGGTGGAAAGTTTCCAAGGCTGACAACAGGACCACGTTGAAGAATTGAAGACAATGTTTAATGTTTTCCAGAGCAGGGTCCTGGGAGGAACATTTCAGGGCAGGTCTGATAACCGGACGTTAACGGCTCAAGACGTTGTCCCTGCAGTGACGCGTCGACGTGGTCGACGTCGTGGTCATCATCACGTCAGCCTGTACCATCACATCATCTCGATCCAGTTCATACTCAGCACCAGGGTGATAGAGTAGTCTATATATGCTCACGTCAACTCAGCTTCCTACCCTCAGTGGGGTTAGAAAGCACGAGGGTGATAGATTCGGATGCCGGCGGCGACTGGCCAGACGATTATCACCTCGCAGCTGCACGACTGATACTGGCCCCCGCCCTGGCTTCAAACTTTGGTATTTTTACACATTTTTCGCATCATAAAACGTGCATGCGTGTTTATGTGTGTTCGTTGAGGTGGTAGCAGATGCTACGCGTGGACCTCGCAGCGGCACGACTGTATGCGATGTTCGACGCAATCGACGTTCTCTTCGTGGCAGGTCGACTCGACCACCACGTCAGGTGCACGCACAGATTTTAGTAACTGAGACGGTAAAACCAAAACAAATAGGTCACGAAAATTTCGCAATGTTAGTCATATATATAATATATATAACGTTCTGGGGAAAATAATAAAAACGTTTAAAAACGTACAGTAGGCCTACTTGCATTTTCAGTCGCCTCCCCATTTTGTCGAAAAAAATGAAAGCTACAGTGGTACGTAGCGCCATCTGGTCACTACAGATAAAAAAATGTAACGGGTAAAAAGAAAGTTGTTGACGCAGAATAAGCCATTCCGCAGTTGAAAATTATTTTTAAAAACACCGACATTATCGAAGTAGTTTACGCTAATATAAAACGTAAAATATAGTGTAGTTGGATTTATGTTACTATTTCATATTACGCATCTTGTATTTTCATGCTTCGTTTGTGACATTTTGAGCAAAAATACGAGGGCCATCCCAAAAGTTTCCGGCTTCGACATATAAGACAACAATATTTTCCACAATCTATACATCAATGAAACGTACATCCTTTACGAACTCTAATGAGTCGGTTGCGGATATGACGTCATTGTAATTTATGACGACACAGAGCATTAAATAAAACTGATTTCCAGCGTCAAACGAAAGAGGCTTAAGTCATCCATCATCATGGATAGCGGACATCATCATTATCAGATTTCAGATTTCAAAACAAATAATAGTCACTGGGGGTAAGGTAGTTGCTGTACACAGAGTGATCTTGGTGTAGAAAGTCGTAGTCACGAACAGCCAGCTGGGTAACTGTAGACCTTGGACTGGACTGCAGTGCTGAAATTTAAAAAAAAATTGTGCAGGGCTTGCTCTCGGGCCCCTCCCAGCCCTCATGCCCATCAGGGGTCCATGTAACTAGTCACAAAGTCTGACTGGCCTTTCATTAACACAACTGATATAATTAGCAGTTAAATTTTTAATAAATTTTTTTCTGATACCATCTGATATTGGCATTTCGTTGTATTTAGGCTAAAATGCTTTGATTTGCGGCTACCGCAGACTAGGCTATAGTATATTCACAGACCCAAATGATAAATTCATAAACGTAGATGTCAGCGCTTTTGTAAAATCACGTGCCATGGAGCCCCACTTTGGTAAATCCAGATACAGACTGAAAAAGTTTTATGCAACAATCAGCCTGATTCAAATGCTGTTTGTGTTAGCGCACCAAATCGTTTCAGTTTAATGCTCTATGACGTCATAAATTACAATAATGTCACTTCCAAAATCTGCTTACATGAATACACAAGGTAAGTACCTTTTACTGATATATAGACAATAAAAAATTTCTGCTCAATATATTGAGGCTCAAAACTTTTTGAATGCACCTTGTATCTACATAAAGACGTAATTGACTCAAATGCTCTTATTTGTGGCTAGCGCAAATGTAGGCTATTGTATATTCACAAATGCAAATAAGAAATTCACAAACGTATTTGTTAGGGCTTTCACAAAATCAGATGCCACGGGGCTCCACTTTGGTAAACCTAGCTACAGACTGGAAAATTGTCATGCAACATTGAGCCTGATTCTATGCTGTTTGCGTTAGCGCTCCAAATCGCTTCGGTTTAGAGTTATATGTAGTCATAATTTACAATGACGTCATATCCGCAACCGACTCAATAGAGTTCGTAAAAAATGTACATTTCACTGATGTATAGATTGTAGAAAATATTATTGTTTAATATGCCAAGGCCGGAAACTTTTGGGATGACCCTCGTACTTCGATTGTGTTAGTTTTACGCTTTTGTGTTTTGCAGAGATGTTAGTTAAGATGTGCTTGCCGGACATTGTTTGCTATATATTGTAACTGACATTTGTCGACGTCGCTCGTCATCGTCGTTATGAGCAGCGACGTTAAAATTAAAATACATACATGCTGCGCATCAGCTTCCGTAGCGAAACATTATTTTTAATCAGGGAAGTGCGAGTGACCTTCTGAGCCGAGACCGAGACGAGACGTTGCAGCTTCCGAGACGCTGGCCGAGACCTTGAAGCTCCCGAGACTCTCGAGAGTCTCGGACTCGGTAGCTTCAACGTCTCGCCGAGACGTTTCCGTGAAGTATGGTAAAACACGTTGACAATAAAAAAATTATACGGATTAATAACTCGCACCATGGTAAGCGTTTTTTCATTTGCGATATTGTGGTTTTTTGCAATTATTTTTTTTGACAATTGTCACTGAATAATTAACGGCTTGCACCATAAAAAAATTGCAACTGCAGTGCTGTATACATAAGCCATATTATGTTTTTCGCAATTTGCAAGCAACTAAAATTTTAAACTACATTTGATTATAGCATTATATGTCGTCTACATTTGGCTGATATTATTTATTCTTACATCGTACACTTTATCTTCATTGCGATTATATCATTTTTTGACGAAAAAAGACTGACATGATATGATTCTGCTTTATGATAAATCAGTAAATGAAAAAGTAAAAAACACTGTAAACGAATATGTCTAAGCCACAAATGTCATGCAGCTACAGTATGCACGGCGCGCGCCTGCACAAAACGTCTCGACGAGACACAATGGCCCGAGACCCGAGACGAGACCTACTTGGCCCAGACCGAGACATATTGCTCCGAGACCGAGACGAGTCCCGAGACGCATGGGTCGGAGACCGAGATGAGACCGAGTCGTTGAGGATTTTGTACGAGACGAGACCGAGACGAGTTAGTACGTCTCGAGACCGTCTCGAGACCGAGACGTCTCGACCGAGACCACATCTCTGTCTTTAATGCTTCTGCGGCAAATGTCGAATGCCGCTCGTTGTCATCCCGTAAACAGTGTAAAATTATAAGTAAACTTAGTCTGACTTGCGAAATATTTTGGTCAGATGGAGGACAACAGCAGCTGCTGACCAGGATGGCGAGGCTGTTCCGGCGGTTGCGGTTGAACCGATTGTCGACAGTCTCGCCTCAGCAAGGATCAGTGCTGTCTGCGAGATCGGATTCCGGTTTAACGCTACAACGCTGCTCTGCGGTCAGTTAGGCCTATACCACGTTTCACACATCATCATCATCATCATCTCTCTTTAATAAAACAGATTGACAAAATGCAACCATACATAGCATACAAAAAGACATAAAAATCTGATAAATGTCATTAAATAGAACAATCAGTAGCGTTGCCAGAGATGTGAATTGGGGACCTTCTCTTCCTTTCTTTTTCTCTCCCTTACCTACCCCATTTTCCCTCGCCCCTTTTTTCTCTCCCTTTACATCCCATTCCCTCCTCCCCTCACTTTAGAAATAGGACCCTAAAATCCAGCAAGGAGGTCTTCGGAGCTCTGCGAGCGGAGGTCTATAGAGAAGTCGAATTTGATATGTTATATATTGAAAATTATGAGATTCAATGGCAACAATTTCAGTTATTTTCCTGAGAGTAAACGGACCAAATTTAGTGCAGTTTGAACGTGTGCCTATATCTTGGCTGAGAATTGGGGAACGGGCGGGTTGGATCCCCCGCCTCATTTTTGTCTACGCCATTGTACACGGCAAAGCTGGCTTCCGACTCAGCTCGTCAGATTAGCTCGTCGAGCCATATCCATAACTCCCAAATTCCATTACGCCGACTTTAACAGAAACTTTTCTATGGGTCGTGATTTCAATTCCCGGACGGGTTGCTGTGGTTAATAAATGGATAGGTGACTGTCTGCAGACAGGTAGGTCTAAACAGTCTCCGTATAATACCAGCCACCAAAATCAACTCAGCTTTACATCCCTCTGAGTTAGGTAAATCGAATATCGGCCTATCTTGCTGGGATAAAGGCGGGGCGCGTTAACCCGCGTCGGTGGCAGGTATAGCTATGATATGTGTTACTATTAAATCTATGAACAAATTTTAACTCTTTAACCATTTTTAGTAATCGCTGAATTAATAGATGTTAAAAGCATTAATTTGCAAACAAAAACAAAAAGGACTAAACTCAATTTCTCCATGAGAAATGCATCATATTTGTAACTATGTACCGTATGTTTATGTTTTAGAAAGAACAAAAACACAACATTAAAAATAGGACAAAAACATTAGTTTTTTTTAAAAAACATAAAAAACATGTTTTGTTTATGCTGTTATATAAAAATGTTTTTTACATCTATGGCTGAATTGAGTTTGGGTGACACGTGGTTGTATATAGTGCCGTGCGGTGCGGGTACGTTCTACAATATCGAGCAGGATCACTGTACACTCTGTCAGCCAGGCAGATACCAGCACGAGCAAGCGCAGCTCGAGTGCGAGATTTGTCCGCCAGGAACCGCCACCGTCTTCCCAGGCGCCACCGGTCTCGACCAGTGCCAAGGTGCGATACAATGCACTCGTGTTCGATCGATCGGTATACTAAGTCTACTAGAAAAGTTCCCGTCCTACGAGCGGGTCCACTTCGTTACAGGCAACTTAACCTCCTCCCCCCTCAGGCTGCCCGTGGAGAAGAAGTGACAGACAAAGTAAGTGTGCACGTACCTAATGCCCAAAAACTCAAACAGCATCTAGGCTATATTTTCTGAAACAACTAAAGCGAGCTGGCGCTGGAACAGGTGACTTGCTGTGTACGGCCTGTTCTAGAGTACGCCAGTCCAGTATGGCACTCAAGTTTAACAGAGCTGCACAAAATGAATCACTTGAATCTTTACAGGAGCGAGTCGTGCGAATCATTTTGTCCGTACTTGGACTATAGCGGATCTCTGCTGATTGCTGAAGCTGATACGCTGGAGGATCGACGAGAGCGACTTGTGCAACGATTTTTCCGACGCAATGGTTTTAATGCACAATTTGCTGAAGCCAAATGAACGTTCAGTCGACTGCGGTCATCACAAACATTCGAAAACTACTTCGCGAGAACTGAAAAAATTTTTTTTAAATCTTTCATTCCGTTTCTCTAAATAATTACCAGTAGGCCGAATAACATTTTATCCAGCGTTTTTATTGCGATTGCGAACTGTATTTTTATCCAACGTTTTATGACATTTTATGTGACATTTATATTGTATTGTACGTAATCCAGCTTTTCGTTGGCTGTAATACTAATAAATCTTCATTCATTCATTCATACTAAAACTGCACTGATATTTTGGAAGGTCCAATAAAAATAACAGGAAGTTTGAGCTAATGCTCACGGGACACGCGAAAGCCTATAGCAGTTCCTGTTCGCAAACTGTCAGTCTATCTCCAGCCATTTCGTTGCGACTTTTACGGGAGTACCACTCTTTGATGCCCCCTTGCGCAGGTTTTTTCGAACTTAGAAAATCGACACTTGGACCATCGAAATCTGCGTTCAATGCTGAAAATTTCATATGCAACTTGTCCATATCTATATTAAATGGTTTCGGCGCAATTCACTCTTGCAATGTGTCTCGCAGCCCGAAATCGCCAAAAAAATCCATAAAACCCCTTATTTTGGCGTTCAGGGTCATTCAAGGTCATTGAATTCGGCGTCAATCGAGAGCCAGTGTATGCCTTTCTATTAGTGATTAATAGTAACCTAGGCCCTATCTCGCACCGTTACTGAGATACAGCGACTTATTGGCCAAAAATTGCAAATTTTGCCCACCCCTCTCATTTAGCGCCCTCGTTCGGGGTGACCCCCTTCGAATTCATGGAAAAACTTTACGGTTCCTGAAACAAGAGTTCTCCGGGCAGGCGAGCGTGAAGATTTGGTGATCCTAGCTTAATTGGACCGTTTTGGCCTGATCCACCCGTGTGACGGACGGACGGACGGACAGAATTGCGATGGCTAAGACGCGCTGAAAGCAGTAGCTGCTTTCGCGCGTAAAAATCATGGACGCAGGTTTTTCTAGGAGCGGACCGCAACTGGAAACACTGAATTTTAGGCGTAGTTAATACGCGCTTCGCGCTATGCATATGTACCGTGCTGTCGCGCGTATATGCGCGTAATGATCGATTGTTCATAGTAACTTCCGCTGCACTGGTACGTATCGCCATCTAGTGACTGCCGATAAAAATACGAAGGTCACGATATTGCGCATCATAAATATGATTCCCAAAATATAATCATACTTTTACCTTTTTCGAAAGACATTACTGAAAAAAATTTACATAATCAACGCCTAATTTTCCTGTATATGACTTCGTAAAATCTACAAAGACCTGATGACAGAATCAGCAAGACGTAAAAAAAACCTGTGCGAAGGCGCAATAATGGTTTATGAATACTCTTCCGGCATGTTGTGCGTTAGCTTCTGTTGCGAAGCATTGCTCGAGTGGTTGTGATATGATGTGACATATCGGAAAGCGGTGTTAGTAGTTTAGTACTGTGACAAAATGAATCATAAGAAATGTGACATGATTATTATGAGACACTCGGCAGCCTTTATCAATCAGTTCCAGTTCGCAGGTTGTCTTTATTCATCTGTATCCATTTCGTCGCAATTTACTATTGAAGTGTGAGCCGCAGCCGAAAATCGCCAAAAATCACAAAATTCAAGATCATCGATATTGATACCATTAAAAGCTTGTCACCAGTGCATGCTATGATAGGCAGCATGTTTGTACCTATTTGCAACCGTGTTCACGCTACGCGAGCAAACGACGGTAAAATAACCACCTTTGGGATACCACTCTCAGTCTCAGACTCCCGTGCGCTGGTATTCTTGAATTTAGGGAGTCTGTAGTTAAACTGCAAAAATCTGTGTTTAATGCTGAAAATTTCTTTTGCACATAGTTTTGATCGATCTCCAGCCATTTCGGTGCAATTCACTCTTAAAATGTGTGTTGCGGCTTGAAATTGCCGACAGTTAAGTTTAAGTCGCGTCGGCGTCGCCGGTGTAAATCGGGTGTAAGACATTCGTTGAAGCAACGGTGGGTGATATATGGTATTGCATCAAAAACAAGTGGTGCAGTCAATCAGTCAATCAATTAAAAAACACTTACACAAAGTGACCACTGGTTCACATATTTACCTCCGCCAAGGAGGTAATGTTTTTGCCAGACTGTTTGTTTGTCTGTCTATCTGTCTGTCTGTCTGTGTGTGAGCAAGATAACTCGAAAAGTTATGTACGGGTCTTTCTGAAATTTTGAGGGTATGTCGGGCATGGCATAAGCTACCAGTGATTTAATTTTGGGCATGATCCGGCAGGAATCCTGGATTCTGGATCACTTTGAAATTGTCGTTACCATTGCGTTAAAGGGGCATAAGGGAACCGCTAGCAAAGCGAAGATGGTTACGCCACCTGGCGAATAGCTTTGCCTTGGTGGAGGTACCTGCGGGCTACGACTGCTTTCTAGTTAAAGATAAAAACGTACTGTAGGTCGGTAACTGAAGTTGCAAAAAAACTAACAACTTGAAATAAGATGAGAAATACAAGAAAACTGCACTTGCCTGTCGTGGAGTAGAATGAAGAATAAGATCTTTCACGGTGTACTTTTTGTTAATAAGATTTTGCAAAACACTCTGCATTGGAGTGCAGTCAAATAAGCTACCTGCAATAGGCCTACTTCATTTGTGTGTTCCAATTAAATAATAAACGTATAATTTAGAAATTGCATTATTTTGTGCATCATAGTCATCGGTGTTGTTGTCAACTTATCCTCATTTTTTGTCAGTTATCATCACTTTTATAACAAGGACTAACGCTATTTGGTAATTAGCAGAATCGCTGATTGATGCTGCCACGTGGTATATTATATTTCGTTGTAAGTCGGAAACAATTGCGCGTTTTTGCTGAGGATTGGACTTCTAAATCTCTTGAATGACTACCGACAGTGGCGGATTCAAAGGGGGAAGGGCGCCCCCCCCCATTGACCGGATGCATCTTAAAACAGACAAAAATTTTGCACGATAATGCACTATTTTTGCATAAAAATTTCAAACATTTTCTGAGGAGGGGGCCCCACCCCCTACCCTTCCGCCCCCTTTCCTATTCCAAATTTCTGGATCTGCCACTGACTACTGACGAACTCGTGGCTGTCGCAGAACCGTGACTGACAGTAGGTCTAGTGATAAAGCGGCAACAAAACAATTTGTCAAGTAACCGCAGTTTAATGAAATACTGGAACTCCTGTAACACAAAATTTAGTAAATTTACATGCGTTAATTTGTTAACGCTCGTTGATTTTTAAGGCGTTATCGCGTTAAGTCGACACTGCTCTATTAAGAATAGACGAAATCCCTTGTTTGCAGGGGCAGCGATTTCGCCTAATTATGGAAAAAGTTATGAAACGAAATGCGTTTGATTGCATGTGATCTGTAGACATCGATGAGTGTTTGTCTGAGCCGTGTTTGAACGGCGGCGAGTGCGAAAATCTACCTGCAACTTATTCCTGCAACTGTCTGCCGTCGTTCTCAGGTCGCAATCAGATTTCAGTACGCGTAATGTGCTAATCGTTTGATCTTCTGACAGCTTGAACCGTGATATCGCTAGGATTTGGTATAAGGGGCACGAAGATCATGTCATTCATGTACAGAGGCTCTACTACCGATACCCACCAGATGTCACGTTTGAGGGTTAAAATGCACTAACTTCGATTTCGATACTAATAGGCTGTGTGATTTTGTAAATAAAGGTGTGCACTGTGAGACGCGTGTGTACGACTGTACGGTTCACTCGTGTGCTAATAACGCCACCTGTCGACCTGCCGGCGCACTAAACTACACCTGTCAGTGCAGATCTAACCACTACGGTGACTACTGCCAGTTCACCACCGGTCCGTATCGGTATACGACAATACACATCTTTATCTATGAAAATTGCTAGTCAATATACCGTATATATAAATAAATGTTTAATAACATATATCACACGCGAAAAAAATGCGATAAAAATAAAGAACAAAAATTAGGTTAAAACTTAAAAGCGAAGCTTTTAATAAAGGCGGTGGCTGAATAATAAATGCGATGACTATTTGACCGGCAGCCGGTCAGATAGCCTTCAGTCAAAATAAAAGAAAAATTGCAATCGCCACATAGCGAATGACATTAAATAAAGACTACGCGCTACTTAATAGAATTCGCGTGATTAATGCGGTGTAGTATTTAAGGCTTAGGTTAGTAGTACATGGTGAGGCCATACCACAATTTTGGCCACTGCCCAGCTCTAGCTGCTTACTTACTTATTTATTGTTAGACACCCACATTCCCGAGTTTAGTATTCTAGGTGCACACCATACGGATTAA
>Ga0209367_1011759_pt1 | contig 11565 bp, 12 predicted proteins | sample WorMetLIZISLAND2_FD_187412 | JGI IMG/M metagenome (GOLD analysis project Ga0209367, IMG submission 187412) | Marine gutless worms symbiont microbial communities from Max Planck institute for Marine Microbiology, Germany - Olavius geniculatus... ... | reverse complement strand
CTTGCACATCGAAAACAGCAAAAATTACAAAAGGTGATATTATTCAGCAGCACAATGACACACAGTCAGTGTGATGCGGGCAATATCACCTTTTGTAATTTTTGCTGTTTTCGATATGCAAGTCCTTAAATGTTGCCGTTAACAAGTGTATAAACTGACGTTTTGTACATTTATCAAAATATGGGTACATTTGTCTGTTTGCTCTCAGAGTTTTAGTGACCCACATTTTGGCAACATTTTTAGCCAGTGTTAAGCTGCAGTAACATAAAATGCTATTCACTGTGCCAATAAGTTTTTACTAGTTGTTTTGCAATATTACATAAAATATCATGACTTGAAAATTCAAGAAAAATATATCCCCCGATCCCCTATTTTTTCACTAGATTGCAGCTGGAAGCAAATGGATTTCAGACCTTAAAAGTAGTAATTAAACTACATCAATGCCTCAACTATGGGATCAGGAGTGTAACCATTAAGTTATTCAGCAGTGTTGTGTGTTAAAAAAGTACGCAGGACAGCAAATTGCAATCGTCCAACAGACGCACCAAATTTCCAACAGAGGAGACTGCGTGTGCTCGAAATTTCAATCTTGTCCCTGCCCTTCCCCAAAATGGAGGTTTTTAAGTCCCAAATTTTACACTTTTGAACAACAAAATTTTTGGAAATTTTTCTGGCAGCTATACTTTTGAGGGGCATATGCTCCTCCCCCTTTTCTCCTGGCCACCACACCACTGAAATTATTATGGATCAAGTGGTGGTTACATTAATGATGATGTATTTGAGGCATGAACATTCAGCACAACATAATTGCAGTAAACACTGTCACTCACTGTTCACATATGATTTTCTGCTAGAAATTCTGCCACCGGCAATACTGCTTTAAGCAGAAGTTCTGCAGCCCAGCTACAACAACATTTCTGCCTCAAAAAAGTCCCCGTTAGTCACGGGGTAACGCTGATTAAGTAATATGCAAATTCCATCTTTATTTGCCAAGATGGCGGCAGCTCAAACACACAAAACAGAAAAAAACAAAACTATGACTACAAACAACTAGAAAACTGCTCTCGCAAATTCAGCATCACTGAACAGTACAATCGGTTCATAATGACACCACTTTTATTGAAGGACAATCATAGCGGCAGGCAGCCTCGGCGATAGCTCAGAACTGTTGCAGCAGCAGCATCGTCAGTTAAAAAGCTTGTGGCAGGAAGTTTTAATTTTACAACGGATAGCTGAAAGTTTTATTTCTGACAGAGGAAATTATAGCCTCATGTTGGGCCCTGCCCCAAATTTCTAGTTATCGACAATTTCAGTGCCTGAAAATTTAGACCCTTGAGAGTTCTTGAATTTTCTGCTTTGAGTATGGTACGAACCATGTGCTGCATAATCTACATTTCAATTTTGTTTGCAAATTCACCCTAACTGGATGATTTTCGCCCGGAATTTTGTATTTTAAAAAAAAAATCCCAACACACTGAAAAATTTGGGAGGGGGGAATTACCTCTGCTCCCTGCCAAAGTGACACTACACTGTGTCTCAAAAAAACATCCCCGACATTTTTGACTGTAACTTGAAAACCAATTACCAGATTTATATAATTTTTGGGACAATTATTCCTGACACAACTTGCCGTCGAATTACCGTTCAGTTCCCACCTCACCCAATGTATGCTTCTGCACTACCTAGGGAAAGCAGATCAAGTGAAATATGTGTTGAAATAAACAAAAAACCTGAAAAAACATCCCCGACATTATCGATCATAACTTGAAGAAAGATCAGCAGATTTTAATTTTTGGCAGAAATATTTCTGACACAACTGGCTATTAAATAAGTGTTTTAGTTTCCACCTCACCCAACGTCTGCTTTTGCACTACCTGGGGAAAGCAGACCAAGCATAATACCTGTTGAAATGGATTGAAAAAAACGTCAACGAATTCCATCTATTCTAATCTGTGGGCCCCAACAGCCGGTCTATTACAAGGTTTGACTGTCGTGCAGCAGTGTGTCTACCAGATGAAGTTTAGAAATGTTTGAAAAGTCAAAAAGCGACTGGTACAGCCTGCATTGGTTTGGAGCAGAACTTTATCGATACTGCTGTCAATGAACGGAGAAAGCATCTTCTTGCCTGTGTTCGCAGTTCGCATAGTGGGCCAACACTTCAAGCAATTTTACTGCAGGCAGTTAAAAAATGGACAACTGGATGAAATGTCAGCCAAAGTGTCAGAAATGTGAACAAAATGTGTTTTTACGCATTATGTTAACTAAGCCATCATATTGCATTGGATAAAGTGATATTTCGTTGGTTGTGTTTTCCCCAGGTAGTGCAGAAACAAATGCTGGGTGAGGTGGAAAACTAAATGGTCATTTGATGGCTAGTTGTGTCAGGAATAATCATACCAAAAATAATCAAAATCTGACAATTGGTTTTCAAGTCACAGTCAAAAATATTGGGGATGTTTCTTTTGAGACACAGTGTACACTGGGGCAGTATGAAGATTTCAAATTAAACACTTGTAAAGCCCATGTTGCTGCTGTACATCACATGAGTTAACTATCTACACAATTAAAATAATATCAGTCAAAGAAACTTGTGCACTGACTGACAAAGTCCAGTAATGGAATAACTTACTTCCTACTGCCATGAAGACTGGTTACAATAATGAAAGCATATACACCAGTTCTGCACTGAGGATAGCTACAGTTGTTGGGATCATGTCACTTGTAGTGAACTACTTGCAAAAAATCAGCGGGGTCGTCGGTTAAAATAAGTAGACAGGACAGAGTTGCAAGTTTCCGACGGACAATGAAAATTCCCAACAGAATTCCGACAGAGAAGATTACGGATGCTCAAAATCTCAATTTTGCCTCGATGTTTTCCCGAAATGGGGAATTTTCAGGTAAAGAGAATTGATGAAAATTTTCTGACAAGAATAGGATGTTCCAACAATTTTCCACAACCAGAAATTTAGTTGGGAGGGTGCAACTGGATGGCCCTACTTTACTACAGACCCCACAACCAACTAATCCAGAAGACATGACTAGAATTATACCGGGCAGACCAAAACATTTTGCCACACGTTGTGTGTCTATAATCCAAAGGTTCGATAGTCCGAAGGTGTATACTGCAATGTGCATTGTCATCAACTCTAACTCTAACTCCCCTCACTTTAACCCAAATCCCAACCCTAAGGCTAACCTGAAATTGAGTCAACGTCTGTAGAAGTGCATAGGAAAGAACCCTAAAACTTGCAGACTACCCGGTATCAAAACTTCGAATTATCAAGCTGCTCGCTCCCCCCCGAGCTACTTTGCTTTGCAGCTAGTGGCTTTAGAAGCATTGATCCAATTGGCAGAAATCCGTAACATCACTTCGTTATTAACAACGTCAAATTGTACTTATCTGAATCAAATTTGCAAAATAAAGTGGCATCCTCTAGCGAGTAACAGCAATAACCAAATAAATTACAATTGATCGGACCAATATTTCTAAAGTTAGAAACCATAAAAAGTGACATGACCATTTCCGTCCCTTAGAGTACATCTGAGCGGCAGCAAGCTAGGCAAAGAAGAAATGTCTGTAGAGCACTTGTTGAAGTTTCTAGCATCCAGGCAGATGTGGGTCAAGTGGAGACAGTTCGGTAGAACAGCATCATTGGCGACGGCTGCAAACACATACGCAATACAGAATTTGCAGCTACTACACGATGAGTCAAAAACCAAAAATAAGTGTACTTTTAGAAGAAAAAAAAATAATGTGTGCTGGAAATTGTGTTCATGCTCTACTTCAAAATCAGTTCTCGCCATGTATGTTTTGAAAGAACAACATAAATGAAAGATGCTACCAAATGGATTCCTTGACTAATGGGCATGTGCAAATTTCTGCCAGAAGAAATTACGAGTGCTCAAAAATTTTAATTTGGATCCTAAGTTTTACCACAACCGGGGTTAGAGTCCCAAATTTTGCATTATTGGAAAATGTAAGACACGTTCATAGAACAAAGCGCATCAAAGTGTTTGCACTTCTTGCTAAAAATAAAGTGCGTTTTGCACGTCCAGAACAACTACGACATGAACAGTAAAGCACTCTCTCCAACCACTCACCAGCAACAAACTACACATGTATGGCTACAGCAGTGGCTTCAATCACCTCCCCCAATTTGGAATCAAAATCAGGCGCAACTTCCCCCCAGTTTTTGGTCTAAATTTACCCGCAATTTGTGACTCAACTTTCCCCTCCATTTTGGGCTTCTTCCCCTCTCTAGGGAGAAACTTTAGTCAAGGGTGTACATTGAAACATACGGGGAGGAAGTAAAAATAGGGGAAAAGTTAAGGGTGTATATTGGCCAGTGCAAAATTGGGGGAGGGGGAGTTTTGTTAAGGGTATAGACTGTCCAGTGAAAAATAGGGGGAAAGTTGTTTAAAATGTGCATTAAAAAAAGGGGGAAGTAGAAAAATAGGGGGTAAAGTTTTGTTAAGGTGTAAATTGCCCAGTGAAAATGGGGGGGAAGTTTTGGTCTGCAACCTTAACTAGACTTCCTCCCTATTTTTCACTGGGTGCAAGCTGGTATAGGTTAGAAGGCCCTCGGTTACAGTATATATTCGTCATCGATTAATCTAGGTACAGAATTTGCATCTGCAGAATGAGCCAAAAAAAAACGCGACTCGGCGTAGAGAAACTTTGTTGATCCGACACGATGCATTACCCATGCCAACAGACCAAAGTTAACGCGCTAATTCGCCAGCACTAATTTCTACTATGACTACCTTGGTGAACCAGCAAGACAGCCAGACTTGCTTGAGTGTCCACGCCTCGTCCAGGACTCGATCGGTACAGATGACTTGCACCACGAGGTGCGACGGAATGTTCAACTTCATTCTGAGCAATGCCTCCACGTGACGTATGCAAGTACGCACTGAGCAGCGCACAAACTTAGTCGTCAACGGCGCCAACTCATAGCCGTCAAATGCACTACGCAAACCACAGATATGCACTATAGATCCAGATCGCCATAGACTCCATAGTTACGCAACACAGACACCACAGAAAGCATAGATAAACCGCATAGATCATACACATATGCACCAAGCAGGATACGAACATAGTGGTGAATGGCACGAGTTCATAGCCACCAAACGCACTACACACCTCACAGATATCTCACACACAACAGATCACACTACACACCACAGATGTCATAGACACACCATAGATACACACCATAAATCATACACATATGCATGGAACAGTGGACAAACTTGAAGCTGAGGCCAAATAATTTGGCCACATGGTCCACGAGGCCTTAACATCCCCGGTGTACACATGTATGTAAACACAGTGAGTGATATATTGTTCAATGCAGACACATCAATGTACACACGTTGCACATAGTCAGCTGTGTGTTGTACAGCAGAGTACACACGGAAACTGTAAACACAGTGAGTGAATACATGCCTGTATCGTTCAATGCAGACACAGAGCAGCTCGTCATTGCAGTAGTGGTGAGCATGTGGGTCATCATAAACTGTAGACAATGGGCTGGGACCAACCAACGACTCTTCTGTAACATATGCAGCACCCAACACTACAACATTGTACATCAGTACTACACATATATGTTCACTCATGAAACTCTCTCACAGAGACGATGATAAGACCAACTCGTTTACAATCACATCAGTCACATAGTGGCAATCTGCAAATACCGGCTGGTCCAAAAACTTTCCTACTATCAGAAAATGTCTACCAAAAAACAAACTTTACGACTAAAAATCCCCCATTTAGGGAAGGAAGAATTTTGGAGCAAATTCAAAATCCTAACCACCCGTAATCTTATCCGTCAAAAATTTGCAGCGGCATATTGCTGTAAAATTGTAAATTGCCACCCTCCAAACTTTCATAAACCATGAAGACTCTGTCTAAACAATTCATCAGCTGACCTTCTTTCTGTTCTTTGAGCAGACCACGTGCTTTAAAGAACTCCTGCTTGCGCTTCTCCTCAGCTATTAACAAAATTGATAACAACAGCAGCCAGCTGAACAGCATAGTTACAAGCATTGTTAGTCTACTCTCCACTCAGTTACTCCACATGAACTCATACACAGCAATTCTAACCAACAAATTTCCCACAATGCTTCACTAAACTGAGTTCCACTTCTGGTCATAATTCCCACAATGCTTTGTCCAAAACACATACTCTGTGTCTCAAAAAAACATTCCCGACATTTTTGACTGTAACTTAAAAAACAATTGTCAGATTTTGATAATTTTTAGTACAAATATTCCTGACACAACTTGCCATCAAATAACCGTTCAGTTTTCCACCTCGCCCAACGTTTGTTTTTGCACTCCCTGGGGAAAGCACAACCAGCAAAATATCACTTTTTATCCAATGCAATATGATTGCTTAATTAACATAATGTGCAAAAACACATTTTGTTCACATTTCTGACACTGTAGCTGACATTTCATTCAGTTGTCCATTTTCCAACTGCCTGCAGCAAAATTGCTTGAAGTGTTGGCCCACTATGCGAACAGAGGCAAGGAGACGCTTGCTCCATTCATTGACAGCAGTGTGGATAATGTTCTGCTCCAGACCAATGCAGGCTGTACCAGTCGCTTCTTGGTTCACAAACATTTCTAAACTTTATCTGGTAGACACACTGCTGCATGACAGTCAAACCTTGTTATAGACCGGCTTTTGGGGCCCACAGATTAGGATAGATGGAATTTATTGACGTTTTTCAATTCACTTTAACACGTATTATGCCTGGCCTGCTTTCCGCAGGTAGTGCAAAAGCAGACATTAAGTGAGGTGAAAACTAAAACACATATTTAATAGCCAGTTGTGTCAGAAATATTTCTGCCAAATATTATTAAAATCTGTTAATCTTTATTCAAGATATGATCGATAATGTTGGGGATGTTTTTTCAGGTTTTCTGTATTTTAATGCATATTTTGCTTCATCTGCTTTCCCTAGGTAGTGCAGAAGCATACATTCGGTTAGGTGGGAAACTGAATGGTCATTTAATGGAAAGTTGTGTCAGGAATAATTATACCAAAAATTATTAAAATTTGTTAATTGGTTTTCAAGTTACAGTCAAAATGTCAGGGATGTTTTTTTGAGACACAGTGTATATACATAGTGTGACAAAAAATGGATCCCCCTTAAGTTATCTGCCATTTTCTGAGCAATCTCTTGGAATTTTAGCATAAAATTAAAATACTATATACTTATTGCCGCTCTCACCTAATGCTACATAAAAAAGCTGAATAACAGCTTTATTATGATAAAAATTTAGCTATAATTCATATAACATTTAAACAATAAGTCAAACAAAGAATGCATAAATATTTATCCAAAGTAAAATAAGAACCGACTCTCGTAAAGGCCGGGAACGAGTTTGAAGACAATGTCCTGCATGACACGGTCGGACTTGAGGTTCAGCAGCGGCTGCGTCTCGTGGATCTTGAGTCCACACTGAGGACAACATTTGCTGCTCTGAAGATACTTCACGATGCAGCTTTTGCAGACTGCAACACAGCAACAACCCAGGCCATTTATAAGCATGCCAGTCAGTCAATCAATGATTCACACAGACAATCAGTCATGTTTGAATAGTAAAAAATGTAAAGTCTTTCCTGAGCCTTAAGACCCATTTCCTTAGCCCTCAGCCAGACACCAGTTTTTCCACTGCAAGAACAAGGATACGGGGCCAGTGTATCATGTGGTGTGCCTGTTTACATTCCAGCTTTCACTAATACTCATTGTGCCTACCCACAGAGATGGGCAGGCTGAGTTGACCTGGGTGGCTGGTTATGTACCGGGATGGTCACCCATCCAAGTACTAACCGGGCAACGTTTTGTTATGGCTAAGTTTTTCAAAACATTTAAACCTATAAATCTGCATTGCAGGGAACAACCGAAAACCTATAGAAACCACAAAACCCTTCAAGTCAAGCTTTTTACAAAAAAACTGGTTAAGCCAAAAACCAATCCTAATAAAACGCAAAAACCTCTCGGGTTAAACTTTTCAAAAAACCTGTTTCTTCTGCAACCTGAGATGTCAAAACCAATGAGTGGAATAGCAAGAAACACAGAAATACGACCAAAGATGTTATAGCCAGGTTTTAAACCACCATCACATATAATACACATACAATTTACATAACTTCCAGCAGACTTCAAAAACTGAACAATTAACCAGGAACTACTTTTCACCAGCTGAAACCACTGGCAAAGCACAGACGTTTCATCATACAAAATGACTCAAGATCTGGGCTAGTGCTTTAAATCACTTTTCTATAAGAACTTAGATATATAAGCTTGTCATTTAGATTTGCTAGATCAGCTGGTACTACAGAATCGATAGTTGCATGAGAAAAGACGAATCTCAAATCACACTTGCTCAAATTTCAACACTTTCTTTTAAAAAAATTACTAAGCCAAACGTTGGATCATTTTTTCCACAAATCTCAAATGAAGCAATTGAAAGCAACGCACAGGTATGTAGGCACTCGGTAATCGTCGTAGCATCAATGTAGTAGCCAGCGCACAGCGAACACACGATGTGCGTGTTGATGTCACGGATTCTAATCTTTAATATCTGAAACACACAGTCACAACGCCACACTAACAGCAAATGACTAAATGTCAGCCAAAGTGTTTATTTTATGTCATGCAATAATGGGAGAGGTAAATCTCCCATATTTAAAAAAAACTTCACCCTGTCACAGCTTTGTGACCTACGTGGTCAGTGCTCATCTCCATCTCAAATGCCCTGAGCCGGCCGTGAGTGCAAACACAACTCAGTTACATGGGCAGAAGGCCACACCTCTTACATATACTGCCGTAACTTTCCCAGCAGTAACCTTACTGCTGGGAAAGTACCAAATTATACCAATTATTATACGTACCAAATTATAGTGCTTGGTGACAGAGGCACACATGTGTGTAAACAACTTGCCCAGGGTTGTTGACTTGTTACCTGGTAGGGTAGTTGAACCAGTGACCTTGCAATCACTAGTCCAACATGTTTCGTGCAAGCAGCAACAACTACAAAATTTAACTTCAGAAACCCTGCAAAGATAGTTGTAAAAACCCGAAGCACCTCAGTCGATATATTTCAATGGAGTTCAGTGGGAAACAATTTCTATTCAACCATTCTTATAGCAATGCTATCATCATCATCATCATCATCAGTTTATTTTGGAAACACAAAACAGGATAATGTCAGAAAATACAGAACAGAACAATAAAACATGTGTTCCAAGGGTCAGAAAGGCCGCAACGGCACTTACAACTGCCCATAGGCTATAACAAAAAGTAGCACGGTATAATAAGACAGAGCAAATATGAACGACCAGTACTGAGTAATAAAATTAAAATCAAAAAACCTTGAGAAAATCAGAGAAATCAACATTATTAATGGTCCTCTTGAAAGAAGTTAAAGAAGTAAAATCTACTGTATGAGGTAAACTATTCCAAACATTAACGATACACTGATTAAATAAATGCAAAAATATGGCGGTTTTCCCAGGGCTCTGAAAACTCTGGTATAGATTTCCCATTTAAAGTGCAAAAATGAAATAAATTATGTGCCGATACCTCGTCCATCACCATCATTGTGATTCTTCCACGTGAAAATCTACAAAACATTGCAGCATGTGATTTGCAATTGACACCAAAAAAAGCTGGCAATAAAATGTGCTCTGCGCTGCTGTTACACTCTTTTGTTATCTTCGTCATCGTCGTGTTTGTTATTAGTTATTTGTCATCAGGCGACATTTGACTGCTCTTTCACTATGTGACATTCTTTTGTTATTGTTTTAGCATCAAGGATGTCGTCTTGACCGTCATCAATTTCCTTTCGGATGCTGCATTAACTTGTTCTGCCTTTGTATGCTGTTCTATGCGCATCATCTACAGTAAAGTGGCCTTGCGTATGAGTCACGAGTGGCTATTTTCCGGGTGGGCTATTTTAAGCATTTTTGGTGGTAACTCTTTGCTCAGTGGCTTTTTGTACGAAATTTGTTACCTGTTCGCCGATGTTTACTTCGTGCGCATAGACCAAACACAGAAAACTTCTTTTCCGAAAATAATACACACAAAAACATAAACAACCAAGAATATTTATCGAGCAGTTATCGTAGGTCGAAACACTAGTGATGGGCGATCAGCGAATTTCCACTTGGTCGGTCCGTCCATAGTCGATACCAGAACATGTCGAGTGAACCGAAAAACGGAGCCATCCACCACATGTTTTACGCGCGACAGCAAAATGTTTTGCGCGTCTCAGCTGTGGCCTAGGCGATCCGTCCGTCACACTCTTCAGGGCTCCCTATCAAAACGGTGCAGGCTAAAATCACGAACTTAACAAACAAGGGGCTGCCACGAGGACTTTTTGCGGAAAAATTTCGTGCCTCTGTGTGGGAGGAGGGTTTCCCTTGAACGAAGGGTCAAACAGGGGTCCCCTTTAAAATGTTCTTATGTTACCGTTATTGGCTCGTCTAGCATGGAAACGGTTACAGATACATGTAAACGCATAGACATGCATGATAAGAGTCGTGCACGGGTAAGGCGGCCCGCGGGCGGGCCGGGCCTGGAATTTTATTTTTATAATCGGGCCGGGCCTCAACTCTGGCGGGCCGGGCCGACTAGTGTCGGCCCGCCCAAGCCCGTACAATCAAAAAATGGGATGAGTTTTAACGTCCAATTTCTAAATACAAAATAATAAATGATATGTCCAGTGCAATTACAGACGCAACATGTAGTGGATTTCATGCCGCGATGTCGTCCCAGGTGTGCTGGGGCGTCTGCACAAGTGCGGTGGCTGGATATAATCCGTTATCTTTAATGCACGACTCATTTGCCGAGACTTAGCATGGCAGGGTGCCGGTCGTTCAAAACAGTTAACACTGCGCCGGGCTTGTTGCCGGTGTCATCTCTACTTTCAAGCTGGCCACATTAGTTCTGATTTCAATTAGTCGTGGTCTAGTGGTAACAGAGCTGTCTGTGTTTGACAGCTGCTGTACTTGATGACCTGCCCGTAGCATCCTTATCGGCGCTGGACAGTGACACTATAGAAAACTCAAACGCTTAGACTAAAGTTCAATGAGGCATTACATGGATTATGTTACGTGGACTGGAGCTATGACTCGTGTAGGCTAATCTGTATCGATCAAATGTTACAACTGCCATGCTGAATTGCCGATTTCCGTTACAAAGAACCAGTTTTTAGTGTGATAGCCTGCAGTTACTTCCTTGGTGGGCGGGCCGGGCCGGGCCGTGATATTTCGGCCCGGGCAAGGCTCTAATGCATGATGCTGCGTGCTTATCATAACGAACACTGGTGACGACTTACGAGTTTTTTAGAAGTATCAACACCAATGACCTTGAATGACCTTGAAATCCGAAAATGAGGGTTTTAGTAAATTTTTCGACGTGATTTCGAGCTGCGACACACATTTTAACCCTCCGAGGATGACCTCTGGCAGAATCACATATAAGCTAACCTGGGGTAAATTTTTCACCCCACTACTATTTGTTCATATTTTAAAATTAATT
>Ga0209367_1011758_pt1 | contig 11565 bp, 6 predicted proteins | sample WorMetLIZISLAND2_FD_187412 | JGI IMG/M metagenome (GOLD analysis project Ga0209367, IMG submission 187412) | Marine gutless worms symbiont microbial communities from Max Planck institute for Marine Microbiology, Germany - Olavius geniculatus... ... | reverse complement strand
ACCTCGTTCGGGGTGACCCCCTTCGAATTTATGAGAAAGCTTTACGGTTCCTGAAACTAGAGTCTTCCAGGCAGCCGATGGTGAAAATTTGGATATCCTAGCTTTTACCGTTTTTGCCTGATCCACCCGTGTGACGGACGGACGGACGGACAGAATTGCGATGGCTAAGACGCGCTGAAAGCATAGCTGCTTTCGCGCGTAAAAACCGTATGGCTGTGACATACAGTTGCAAGATAATGGTACCATGAACATTTTGCCATTTTTTCTGGACCATTCTGTAGTCTTTACGCATCATTCAAACTGTTGCACACAGTATCAGTGTGTTTGTTTCAGGGTTCAGCTTGGGCTGTTCTTGCGACGTTACCCAGTGGCACGAGTTTTTATCATCGTCTACATGGTAAACTAATAAAAATTATCAACACGGTAGCTGATTATTCTTTGTCAGTCTACATGCATGTCTAGCCCATACATTTGTTTGCTTGCTGGTCTCATACTGTCTTTTAACCAGAGAAAAATGACGGAAATGTCTCCCAGTGCCGGGCAGGGGCTGCTGGCAGCATGGTACCACTGGTATGGCACGATGGCCATGGCAGTAGCAGTTATGTTTGGACCGATGGCATTTTTGGTACTGTGCATAGCACTTGTCGAAATGTGCCATCCTCTTTACAAAGTTGCGGCCAATGTGTTATGTTAGACTGACTTTTAGTTACGGACTTACTTTCATGTTTAACATAACACTTAAACGGTTCGTCATTGCAAAAGCTGGCTTGGTGACGTAACATTTGGGACACTGAACTAAGTTGTGATCAAGAAGTCATGAGTTCGGCTTTCGGTGGTGTCGCTATAAGGTGCTTAATACTTGGACGGGTGAATGTCTGTGAACAGGTAAACTGTCTCAATACATAACCGCGACGAAGGTCAATTCATCCATAATCTCTAATGACTACTAATTATCTGAGCATAAGCTGTAGCATTATTGTCTAGTCATAATTTAGTGAAGGTCATAATTAGTGACGTTGTGGCTTAGAGAAGTTGGTGCTGCAGGAAGTAGCAAATTTCGGACAGACAATGCAGATTTCCGAAAGAATTCTGACAGACAGCTGCAAATTTCCGACAGAGAAGATTGTGGATGCTCACAATCTCCGTGCTTCTTCTGAATTTCTCTAAAATGTGGTTTTTAGCACCAGATTTTGCGTTTTGGACCAAAATTTTCGATGAGAAGAAAATTTTTCGACAGCTCAAAATTTATGGTGGGCAATTTTCTCTCTTGCCACGACGCATTGGACCATGATGTGGTTTGTGTTTTTAGGCTCTGCTTCATCTGTGGGTGATGCTGGTCATATTGACCTATCAGCAGGAAATCCATGAGTTGGACTACAGCCATCCATTGCCGCTGGCTCCTCCGTGATTGGTCCGCACTGCTGACCAATCAGAACTGTTCTCTCTGATGGTGTGATGTGATTGGTCAATACTGCCAGCCAATTAGATCAGTGCTTTACAGCGTGACCACTTTTTTGGGAGACCTGGAAACGTCTAGGAATTTTTTCAAGTGCTGTCGGGGAAAATCAGGGAACTGAGCAGAAGTTAGGGAATTTTGGGGGGAAATCTTTCTGTGGAACACTACCATACATTACTTCGGGTTTTGTGAAGCAGCACGATTAATGTTTATGATAGCACACTTGTTTGGTTCGTTGTGTTGCTGCTACAGCTGTTATATTTCATTTTTGTACTGTTTGTCGTGATATTAATTTTGTACATACAGTTGATAGGATGATCAGTGGCCAAATATGTGAGGTGGCAGTTAGATTGGTTGCAAGTAGGCCCCTATTGCTGGTATTGGTATTGTCTTATGTCAAAATAGCATAAGACATTTCCATTGCTGTCAGACAATACAGTTAATTGCAAGATTATTAATAGCAGCTGATTCCTCTTCCTTACATTTAGCCTGTCCGAAAATTTGCATCTAAAAGTACAAAACTGGGGGCCGGAAATTTCTTACTTTGGTGGAATTTATGGACAAAATTGAAATTTTATCACCCGTTATCTGCTCTGTTGGAAATGTGCAACTTCCTGCCCTCCACTTACTTTCTTAACCGATGACGCCACTGGCAAATAGTGTCACTGAATGCCAGGAAAATGTTGGGAATTTCCCGCTGCTGATGAATTGTCAGTTTGGTGGGGCTTTATGTCTTGGGTCCATGCAATAAGTTGTGACTGTGAATGTGTAAAATATCAATTAATTATTAATGCTGTCTTCTCATTGTTCCTAATGTAACTTGTGTAATATGCTAAATTGTAGTGCTTAACTTAAGGAATGATCAACAGTTGTGCTTATGTCGGTGAAACATTTAGGACTGGCTACAGAGAGACATAGTGTGGACATATGAACATTGCGTTAGGCCGGACTACTAAGTAAATGCTAGAATGGTCTCTATAGCTATTGATGTTAATGGTGGCAATAATATTTTAGATATACTGTTCAGCTGCAGATTTTTAATGGTGTACATGCTGTAAAATATTGTTGTTTGCTTAGTCTCAAATTCAGTTGTGTGTAAGCAGATTAACCTATACATATGACTAGAGTAGGCCAATGTTACGCTGGTTATATATGATATTAGTTTTTTTTTCATAGACATAAGGTCTGGTCCAGAGTAGTTGATTTGTAAAAGAAATGATAATAGAAATGCAGCCGTGTAAAAAGTCAGTAAAACTGGCTGAGCTGGTCTGAAAAAAATCTACGGGCAAGTGGATCCGACTACAGTTTGTATGATATTTAACATGATAACTAGAGCTGTCAAGGCGTTAATTTTTTTAATGCATTAACACAGTGCAACGCACCCAGTCCCGTCGAGATGGAGAGTAGGAGGTAAATTACCCCAAGCCCAAGACGTTTATGGAACCCGCCTGTAGAATATAGAAAGTTAGAAAAATGAAAAAAAGTTTTAAAAACACATATAATTTTTATTTTTTAAACATATCTAGACTTTTTACTATTTAACTTTTACAGTATTTTTATTTTGTATATCATCTCTTGTCCATCATAGAGTCCATCATTTTGTGAATTGCTTGCTTACCGTCTTTTGTCAAGTTTCGCGCGTATGTTTGTATGTCTGTCTGTCTGTCTGTTCATTTGTGATTGGTGAATAAATGAAGATTTAAAAATGTAATAAACTTTAATAAAGTAACTAATAAATAAGTAATTGTTTATTTACAGTAGTGATGAAACGAATACTAGTTTAGTTACTTGATTTCATTCAATTGTCATATAACCGCAGTTTAATGGAATATCCGAACTTTTGCTGCACATAATTTAAATGAAATAAATTTACGCATGTGCGTTAATTTTTTTAACGCACGTTAATTTATTAACGCGTTAATTAACACATCAACTGTGACAACTCTAATGATAACATATGTTTAGTTGATATATTTAATGATTTGTATATTTAAATACTGGAAATGTATACATGATGAACTGAGCACTCTTGTTGAAATTTTATATCTCAAGTTATGAACAGACATTTGAAGTCCAGATCAAAATACATAGCTCCGAGACCAAGAAGTTTCACATTTCCGTTTCACATTTCGTTGGAGACAAAACTTTTTGGGTCTGAGGCAAGACTGAGAAGTTGCAGCTCCTGAGAATATGGCCAAGAATTTTTGGCTGTCTGAAAATGTCAGAATATCTTCAATATCGGAAAATTTTCTTCCAGAAATAAAAAAAAATTGCAGCTGAAATACCCTTATTTTGGGGATGTTTAGGGGCAAAAGTCATAATTCAGAGCACACGCAATATTCTCTGTCATAAATTTGCCTGAAAACTGCAACTTTTGGCACGCTTACTTTTTTAACTCGTGATGCTACTGGTATTGGTCATTGACAAAAATGGTGTTTTACGCATGTTCTGTCATTTCCCCAAATGCCAAATTAAAGCGGGTGCTATTGATGCTGTAGCGGCACGTAGACCGATTCCTGAAGTAGGCTCACGGCCTCGGAGTGAACGTGCACGTAATGTGATACAAACGAATAAAATGTTGCTGTGAGATATGCATCGAGTGGCAAAAATGTGTATAATGCATTGTGGCTAAGAGATCCTAGAGTCCCTAGACCAGCTGAATTTTGGGTAAAATTTAGGGGAAAGGAGAGGGAATGAAACGGAAAGAAAGGGTAAGAGAGGAAGGTGTTTTTTCAGAAATATTTCATTAGGCATACCATTTAGCCACAGTACATGCGTTACAGACGGATATGGTGGCATAAGCGCGAGAGATCTAACGGTCTTAACAGTACCAAATGCAAAGAGATCAGTGGTGTTTGCAAGTAGTATCTTCGTATTTTACAGACACTTTATAGTCCCTTTGTCAGAGTTTGGCGAGAATTATACAATTTGCTTGTGCTTTTTCAGCTCTTTGTACAAGAAGTCATTAGTGTTACATACTTACACAATCCGTGACGAGCTCAGCCTGACAGTGCGCATGCGCACTAGGTTTGTTGACAGGCGTGATTTGTTTACGAATAATTTTGCGGAAATTTTGTGGCGAATTTGTGCATACCGTTTCACAGCGTTGCTCTTACGATAAATCGTTGCAATGGCGGAAGTTGGCGACACGTTTGGCGCGCACGACGGCGGGCGTTACGACAACGATTTCGAGAAACTGCCGCACGACGACGACGAAGTGGTGAGTTCGACGGTCAGTGAACCGCCGCCTGCGCCGCTGATCGACCTGGGGACGCCTGGCGGGGATGCGACGGACGAGGCGGCGGCGCTGTCGTCTGCTGCTGGCAAGTCTCAGCTGAATGTCGACGAACCGCCACCACCAGCGACAAAACCAGTTCCAGCAGCGCCAGCGACACAGCCGGACGTCGCCATCACCGACAAACCAGCAGCAGCTTGCACGAGCTGTGAGTCATGCCTCACGTGACTGTTGTATCTGCGTAGTTCAAAAGTGGAAAAATATGTTGACCAAATGCTGAAAAATTTTGCGGCCGTATCTCTAGAGCTACATAACTCTAACAGTAACCGGAAACCTTACTTTTGACCATATGAAGTCTGAACACTGGTGCACTAGTTACAAGGTGGTTTTGTTCTTCTTTGGGGACTGTTGCACCAGTGTTGTTTATTGCATTTTAAAGTTTTTTTACATTGAGTTACGAGACCATGCAGGGCCGACAAATGGACACGATGTATAATTCAATAATTGTTGAATTTGCTCAAGCGGCTAAAATGCCACTGAGGACCCATATGATGTAGGAAAGCACCTTGCTCATTTCTTTTGTTTGGCTGTTTTTGTCTGTTTGTTACCGAAGTGTTCTTTGGTGAATAAAGGTTGATATATAATATGACCGTTTCCTATTGGCATGTCACATAGCCCATACAAGTCCCCGTTTTTCTGCTCGTGTTAATATGTTTTCTGCACTTTGATTACTATTCCATTTTAGTCAATAGTCAGTCTGTTGGCTAGTGGGCTGTACGCTGTATTGTCTGCATGCATTTTATATGTGTTCGATGGTGTTCCGTCTAGAGGTCAGATTATGTGCACAGCACCCAACTGTTGCTAGAGCTGACCAATGGCCAGCTGTCGCATTGCATTGCAGGTTGTGAGCAATTTACTCGCTGGATTGTTGGTACTATTTCTGGAGTTTGTGTTGCAGGTCATGTCGGGTCTCATGGCAGTGAAAAGTGTTTGTATTTGTTAGTAAATGCAGATGAAAATCATGCTGGGTTGTGTTGTGTGTTGTGTGTTATGTGCAGGCTGCTTTATGACAAAGTCCATTGATCCACGAGGTAAGATATTAATACTGCAGTCAGAGTAATGCAGTACATTACAGTAATAGTACAAAGCAGTCTGTAGGGCACTGTAATAATGACGAGAGTCAGTTTGTGCTGCCAACTAGTAATGTATGTGGCATGTGTGGATGTTGGATGTGACAGAAAATGGTCTTGCGTTATCAGTTTGTTGGTATTTTTTTGCCAAAATGCGTGTCAACATGTTTCATGAATTACTGCAATGTGTTTGGCACCAGAACTGTTGTTCATATGAGTAGAAAGACATGCATTTCATTATTAGTGCAACAGGAAATTAAAATTGGATGAAGTTTGAAGTGGGTTTTTAGGTAGATTTACCCTGTAAAACCCAGTGAGGGCAAGTCTTCCTTATCGGAACACTGTCAAAATACGGTTTAGTGACATTTGATTGTTAGAAATGTATTTGTTATGTAATAATTAATGATTTTTAGTCTGCCGAAAGTGATAATTTTGACAGAAAGTCGCATTTTATATTTTTGTATAGTTAGGCCTATGGGTTCACGTGTAGTCAAAAATGTACCACTTACTTAGTTTTTCGGTGGATAAATGTCGGCGCAGTGTCAAAGGAATGTCAGATAGAGGTGTGTGTCGTTGCGATGTTGCCGTTTGTACTTGTATTCGCCGAACATGCGTAGTAGACCTCCGTCGTGGCAAGAGTTGGTGTCCGGCAACGTGCGCTTGATTTGCCACCACTGCGATTCTGTTGTCTGTGTATGCGCCTTTGTATCAGGATCTTTTACAACACACAGGAATTGAACATTATTTTGCATCATATACAACAACTAGATCTAATATCAATTACGTACACAACGATTACAATTCAATGTCAACAAACTGAACGGAAGTGAACAAAAACCATTACAATGGAAGTGGTCGTATTTAAACATTTACAAGTTACGTAACTTACATACCCACAAAATTGTACTGGTGATTCACAGTCAGATGTTTCCAGCCTTCTTGATCTAATCGGTCGTAAGCTCGCCAGCAGTCTGTAATTATTGTGGAGTCCTTGTGAACGTGGTTATTTATTATGTCCAGTAGTGTTGGTGCGTCTCTTTTGTTTTCCGGAAAAGGTGCAAGAAATATTTCCTTCGTTTCTCAGCAAATGCCACCAACTACCCACTGGCCTTCTATGAACCGTCCTTTGTCAAATTTTCGTCTTCCAAATTTCGATTCGTCAACTTCCACTGTGAGTCATGTACCGCCGATTAGTTTGCTTGATTGTTGGGCCACAATTTCCAAACAAATTTCACGGAAGTAATTGAGCCAATCAGCTATGGTTTCGGTACTCAATTTGGTCTCTGCTATGAATTGGCACTGGAATTGGATTTGTTCGTATGATGTTATGTTGGATATGAAGAGATTGGCCAGAAGGAGAATTTTTCATCCAGTGCAAGGTTACTGTTGTCGAATAATGAGGATTCACGAATAGAAAAATATTGTTTCGAGCACTTGCTATTGGTACAACAATACGTTACTGGCGTCTTGTGGTCTGGCCTGCGATCGATGCTCAACTTTAGCTTTCGGCGACAACGTGGACAAGTCCGTTCAGATTTTATGAGTCCTATTTCGCAGCAGAAATTATACGTCGATGTAAAGTTATTTAACACGTGACGTCCGAGATTTATTAGATTATACGTAAGTACTGAATTAATGTCAAATCTTCCTGTTAGTGTATCTAAATTTATATTAACAGTCGACTCGGCCATTACAGTACAACAAAAATATATACTGTTAAACGTGCATACCTGGAGGCTGGTTGATTGTAGTCTTATGACTGTATCACGTGATTACGTAGGTCCTCAGCTTTTAGCCAGCCAAGATCGATATCTTCGCCGTTGAACGGTAGACGATGATGGATTATCTCGAGTCAACTGCAGCACTTCGTAGTGGTGTGCCGTGTGATTAATTTCATATTGTTTTTTTTCACACATTTTATTCAATATATTTGGAGTTATTACCTCATAATCTAACTGTGGCTTATTCAGCTCGACACACATTTGGATATCTAATGTGTCGGCCACAGTTAATGTTTTTCGTCACGTAATATTAAATTTTATTCACGTTGGGGATAAATAGCACGTGTACAATAATGAAAATTGACGCCTAAGGGTGGTATCGAGGCCGTAGGCTGAGCTGAGGCCACAAGGCTGAAAACTGAAGTTTTATGAATAGATCGAGGCCGTAGACGGAGTTCGAGGTGGTAGATGAAGGTGAGGGCACGTGGCTGAAATTTCGTATTTGATTCTGCTTATTGTACTTATTGGGGAATGGGCGAAATAGCAAACAAGTTGTGTTTAATTTGTAAACGTTTAGTAAATTTTTGCAATCTGCACAGCTCTAGTCGAAAATAGTGACCTTCGCTTTGATCACGTGACTATACGATTGAGCTGTATTATAATTCGCCAGAGGTCACTAGGTGTTTCTTAAGCATTTTGGACGCTATGAAACGTTTGTGCAAAAATTACTATATTGCTCTATTTTTCTATTAATGTACAGCATGTTGTTTAATAGTTGGTGTAATTTATAGTATAATTTTCAGTACAAGTTGGTTGAGTTCGGACATAAGGGAATGATATCAACGTTTAAACGAAGTAGTTATCGCGAAAACCACAGTGATGTGGATAAGTAGTTCACTCCGAAAGCGCAAGATCACAGGTTCAATGCCCACCGGCCGCCGTCGAGTACGTTAAGTAGACAAGCTAAGTCTGTTGGTAGGTAAGTAGGTAGGTAGGTAGGTAGAGAGCGATAGATAGGCAGGTAGGCCATAAGATAAGGTAAGGCGATTACAGCGCAATTTTATGCCATGTATCCCTACTTTTCGTTAAACCCCTACCTTTCTATACCCCCTATTCTAGCCACGCCCCTTCATTTTCGCATTATTTAAACCCCAAAAGTAAATCCCTTTTCTAAGAACATCTGCTATCCCTTAATTTGAGATTGATCGGACAGTGTTCCGATTCGGAAGTCTTTCCCAAGTGAGCTTTTTTTGGATGTGTGCCTTGGTGTCAACCCTACTGCAAGAAAATGAAATGAATTTTGTCTGATCATTCAATCAGTCATTCAGTCAGTAGAGTCAAGATTAGGGCAATAATGTAGGTGCTCTAAAGGCACAACAAGGGTGCCTAACAGTTAAGCAATGATAAATCAGTGCAAGTAGAATGTTACGGCGTAAAAGCAGCATTGAATAAGAAAGTCTTCAAGTTTCTGATGTTGTTGTATGTGTTGTAGTGAAGGATCTGCTTCTGTGGCACGATGTGAAGAAATCCGGCTTTGCATTCGGCAGCAGTCTGATAGTGATGCTGTCCCTCGCACTGTGCTCCATCATCAGCGTCATCTCATACCTCTCACTGGTCGTACTCACCATGACTGCCAGCTACCGCATCTACCACCTCGTCATGGCCATGGTCAAGAAGACCGAAGCCACTAATCCTTACAGGTAGTACGTTGTTAGACTATTGACCAACACGTACACACAGTGTCAATGGCAGCAGCTCTGCAGCAGTAATCATAGAATTAATTATTTTGTTACTTCTTTCTCATAGTTTTATGTCTCCTCAGTTTATACGTTTGCATATAAACTGAGGAGACATGAAATTATGAGAAATTGATTAATATCGTAATGGTGGGGTGTCAGTTCGACCAAGAGATTTTTTGGTTTGACTCCTCGTCGGGTCACTATTGTGTGCTGGCTACTTGGATAGGTGACTGTCTGCAGACGGACAAATCATAGGTAAATCAACTACTGTTCCATCTGGCAGGTGGCGGGTACCACTGTGTGATCTCCGTAGCTCTGTGATTGGTCTCTCATGCGCAACCTATCCTGAGACATGTTGAGGCTGATGTTGTGTTGACAGAAAATACCTGGAGATGGAGATAAAGTTCCCGGAGGATATGGCTCATCGCTACGGTGATGTTGTTGCCAGACATGTGACTGTCGTCGCCGATGGACTGCGTCGACTCATCTTTGTCGACAATGTCATCGCTACCCTCAAGGTCTGTCGGTGATTTCTGAGCTCTCCGATCTTTTGTCTGGAAAACTGGCATTTTACAAAAGTCATGACAGGAACACTGTTTTGTTAGTGTTATATTTGGTGGAACAGCAGTGTTTAGTTTCATGATAAATTGGTAACTGCAGAAGATTTTTATTTTTGCATTTTTGCGCATTGCATTGCACTGTGTTATCGTACTGTTACTACAGTTATATTTTATACTTAGCAAATAAATGCATATTGTGAGACATGGGTAGCTGCAACAACCTTAACAGTGTCGTCAACAGTTAGGGAAACTAACAGTGAATTTCAAGTGCTGGTTACCGTGTTTATCGATATGTATAATGATATATTACGTAATAGTGCATTTGCATATTTTTCCTCTGTCTAGATTAATGAAATTTGGCATGTAAAGTTGAGGCGTTTAGCTGCAAAAAATGTGTGTAGTGAGCACTGCAGTTGAACATAAAGAAGTTTAATGTTAGTAATAAAAATGTTGTGATTTTCTTCACTTCAAGAAAAGATCCCTGGAAAAAATCCAAATTCAACAAAAGACTAGCAGGAAGAAAGATAACAAAACACTCTTGCTGCATTAAGTTCTTTTTCGACCAAATACTGCATGGTCTGCTAGCAGTTAAATCTTTGGTATTCTAACTTTGGGAAAGGCGACAAAATGTTTGTTGATATGCGATGTCTGGTTAATGGTTAAATGGTATTGCTCTTCATAGGAAACCCATCTCACAGCTACAGAGATATATGGGATTACTTGCAACCTTACACAGTGAATGCATCCTGTGTCATCACCGTAACTTCTGCCAGACAGGCCGGTACTAAGATTTACCTACCCCAGAGGGATGGAAGGCTGAGTTGATTTTAGTGTTGCTTATATACCGATATAGTTTACTTCCTTGTTCACAGACAGTCGTCTATCCAAGTAGTAAGCATTTGATAGCGACACGTAAGTCAGACACCCTCACCCCTCTACATCACCAAGCCATCACAGGCTGAACGGTAGTTCAAGCCCTGTGTTAACGGCGACTTCTCTTTCTTATGGGAAAGCCAAAAATTCGACCCCCCACAGAATCAAAACCCCTGACCCGATTGAGATAATTCAAATTCAAAAAAATTACAATGGGGCCTATGGGGAAAATTAAACAATTATTAAAACGGTCATAACTTTTGATAGAGTCGTAATTTTTGGTTCTGGGGTATGGTTTTCGGGGATGGCCAATCTAACGATGTTATTTAATTTTACCCCGAACCCTCCATGGTTGCCATGGCAACAAAATTGGCTATAACTTGGCTTGTGTAAGAGATATCTGCGAGATTTTTACATTTATAGGGGGGTTTTCGGGGATGGGCCATCGAATGCTGCCAATCGCATTTTTCCCCGACCGACCCTTGTTGCCATGGCACCGGTGCCATGGCAACGAAATTTGGGACAAAATTGGCTATAACTCGGTCTGTGTAAGAGATATCTGCGAGATTTTTGCATCTATAAGAGGGTTTTCGGGGATGGGCCAGCGAATGCTGCCAATAGAATTTTACCCCGACTGACCCTCGTTGCAATTGGAACGAAATTTGGGACAAAATGGGCTATAACTCGACATATGTACGAGATATCTCTCTCAGATTCTTGCATCTAACAAGGGGTTTTGATGGTGAAGCAAATAAATAATAACGCGTGTGGTCATGCTATTAGGTAGTAAGTAACTGTTATAAGTGGCTTGGTTACTGTAAGAAATATCTGAAGCGCAATATCTTTGTAAC
>Ga0209367_1011757_pt1 | contig 11566 bp, 6 predicted proteins | sample WorMetLIZISLAND2_FD_187412 | JGI IMG/M metagenome (GOLD analysis project Ga0209367, IMG submission 187412) | Marine gutless worms symbiont microbial communities from Max Planck institute for Marine Microbiology, Germany - Olavius geniculatus... ... | reverse complement strand
CTTTGCGATTCAAAAACTCAACCAACTTGCAAGCAATGTGTGCTGGTGCACTGTCATGCTGGAAGGTCTAAAAGTCAAGCTATTCTTACAAGTATGTGAAAGTGATCGTTTTAGGCGTTTTTGTGGCTGCAATGGTAAAACTTCAACAGTTTAATGTCATCAGCGACCCAGATAAAGTTCACCGTCGATGCAGGTCAGCTATTCAGCAACTTAAAGCACCGGTTGTGACAAACCAGTTTGTACTCGCGCCACGCTATGACGTCAGCATTACATCACAACTAGCAAAGAATATTGAACTAACAGCCACATTTTGTCCATATATTTTAAATTAGCATTTCTTCAGCTACATCTGGTAAAAATTTCGTGTAAATTGATCATCATTTGAGTAAATTATGAAAGAAATAAAAAGAGTGCCCGTTTTTTTGAAACACAGTGTATATCAAGCAATAACTTGTTGCCGCCGTTACAGTTTAAATCGTTAAATATTTTTTTTAAATTTTGAATAGACATGTATAATCAGGTTTTTAGATTTTTAATTTACAAAGTTTCGCAGGCTACACCAATCGGTCGTACGAACAAACTATCGCTAACCTTTGTACGGTTCTTGATCCCAAGACGTACTTCGGTTCTCTGTGAACGTTTCCAGAGTATACTTTGTCCCGACAAAACGACAACAACAATTGGCACATATTAATATTTTCAATTAGACAATTAGACAGCGCGATTCGTTTAATTTATTACATACTCTTAGTTCTAAATAGTGAGCAAGTAATTTGAGAAATGCTCATTAGACGCGCGACAGCCTTAGCAGTTTTTATTCGCAGATTGTCTTGATCTATCTCTATCCATTTCGACGCAATTTACTTTTGAAATTTACGCTGCAGCCACAAATTGCAAAAAAAACACTAAAACCCCTTTTTTAGAAGTTCAAGGTCATTCAAGGTCACCCGGGTTTACACCAATAAAAAGCTTGTCACCGTTGCTTGTTATGCCTAGCAGCATGTCTCTGCCTATCTGCAACTGTTTTCACGCTACACGAGCCTATAACGCTAAAATAACTACTTTTCGGCGGGTAGCCGTTTTCGACGCCCGCCTGCGCCGGCCTCCTTGAACTTAGGGGATCGGGACTTAAACTGTTAAAATCTACGTTTAATGGTGAAAATTTCATGTGCAAATTGTCACGGTCTATCTCCAACCATTTCGTCGAAATTTACTGTTGAAATGTGCGCTGGAGCCAAAAATTGCGAAAAAAAATCGTCAATACCACATTTTTAAGAGTTCAAGATCGTTCAAGGTCATTCAAGGTCGTCGATATTGACAAATCTAAAAAGCCACCGGGTTTATGATAAGCAGCACGTCTGTACCTATGTGCAAAAGTTTTCACGATACACGAGATAATTGCGGTAAAATAACCATTTTTAGGGGGTAGCAGCTGTTTTTGACGCCCACCTGCGCCGGCCTTTTTGAATCAAGGGGGTCGGGACTTTGACTGCTAAAATCTACGTTTAATGCTAAAAATTTCATATACAAGTTGTCTTGGACTCTTGGTCTATCTCCAGCCATTTTGTCGCAATTCAGTTTTGAAATGTGCGTTGCATCAAAAAATTTCGAAAAATTCACTAAAACCCCTTCTTGGGGAGGGGAGTTCAAGGTCATTCAAGGTCATCGATGTTAAAAAATCTAAAAGGCCTGTCATTAGTGCTTGTTATGATAAGCAGCATGTCTGTACCTATCTGCAACCGTTTTCACACTATTCGAGCCAATAACGGCAAAATAACTTTTTTGGGGAGTACCCCTCATTGACGCCTTCGTTCGAGAGGAACCCATGCACCCACGGGCATGAAATTTTGTTACGATAACCTAGAGTTCTTGGGGCAACCCACAGTGAAGATTTCATGATCCTAGCTTGCACCGTTTTAATACAGATCACAAGTGTGCCAGACGGACGGGCAGACAAACGGACAGACGGACGGACGCCTAGACGATGGCTAAGACGCGCGAAGCATTCTGCTGTCGCGCGTAAAACGTTACGAAATTACGAGTAGTTACTAGTGTCGCAAGCAATCGAATTAGCAGCAAATTTTGCCGGGTCAGGGTCAATGTTTCAGACCAGTGAGGGACCCTAGGTCTTTACACAGATCTTTCACCCGTTCAGTCTACTTAATGTCACATTGGACCTCTTATCAAGCAGCTTACTAATTGACCACTTTCGAGTTGTGGCAAACATAGATCGTTTAGATAGGCTATACGAAGGCTGCTAGTATAGTCCATACATGATGGCCTTTTCTGTAATGCAAAGTCGAAAAGTGATCAAACCTAAGTGAAAATATTGATAAAATAGCGAAGGTTGTGGACGACGAAAATGTGGGAAATGAAAACGCGAGACTGGAATTCGCGGCATCGGACTGAATAGGTGGAAATGCGAAAATGGAAAATACAAAAGTAGGCTAATGGACCTCAAATGCACATCCATAGGGTGGAAAGTTCACGGTACAGCATTTCACAGGTCCCGCACATTTACCACTTCTGCGTGGTAGGCCTATTAGGTGCCGCAAAATTTCAGTTTCGCATTTTCCACCAGAGCTGTGCTTTTATTGTGCTGCATATTTTTTCTCGCATTTTCAGTCGCCCCAACACAGTGAGCACTGAGTAAAGCATTCGGCAAACAGACAGACGTACGTGCCAGCAATGTATAGAGAGCTAAAATTATAAACGCAGCCGCGTACATGTAAGGCGCATGACGGAATAATGCGGTAGATGTCCATCTCTCGCGCGGCTGAAGTGCCGTAGCAACGTGTCGCCGAGACCAGCTCAATCAGAGCTTCCTGCGCCATTTCTTCCGATATCTGACCGACGCTGCATCATCACGGCACAATACAATATCTCATTCACGCACGATGTAACAACCGCCATCATCATCATCGTCGTCGTCATCATCAATGAATAGCAGGCCATAAGCCTTTATTTCTGTCCGAAATAAATAATTTTAACACAAATATCAACAAAAAACTAAACTAATACTGTCCACTTGCGGTACTAGATGACGGATTTATAATGATAATACAAATTAAAACCATGCCAAAGCAAATCTGAACGTCTCTTTAAACTACTAACATTAGGCCTATATGCCGAAACAACATCATCAGATAGTGAGTTCCGTAGCTTAACTAGTCTATTTACAAAAAAGTGCTTACGCAGATCATATTTACGCAACTGGGGCATTAGTTTATATCTATGTCCCCTGGTATATGAGTTAGCCATGCAAGAAACAAAATCGTCAAGCTTTGCTCAACGATAAGTACTGCCCGCAGGTTGTCCCAGTCGTTTTGATTCCATCGTAGAAATGAATGGAGCCATTTGGCCTATTGGTTCATAGCATCATGCACACAAGAAACACTCAAAAACCTTATAACCTTGACCTTTGACCTGTGTACACGCCTTTAATTACTTTATGTTAAATAAGATTCTTAAGGCTGTCGAACTGCACACTTGCACAAAATTTCATCAAGCAAAGTGCAGCGGTTCATGAGTTATCATGTTAAGAGGTTTATGACGATGCTGAAAACAATACTGCCGTCGCAGTAAAAATTCTCGTATTGCGGTTGTACTGCATCGTGCCAAATGCATTAGGGCAGCGTCTTGTATTTTGCTAACAGCAGCGAGTTAAGGCGTGTACAAAGCGCTTGAAATAAACTTAATACGCCGTTTACACGATCGAGCAAACATCGAGCAAACGTCGAACAAACATCAAGCGGGCCTGATGCAACCCCTCAAATGTAGGCCTAGGCTTATCCCACAGCTGATCACGTGTTATATAGGCCTTCCAATTACAACCCGCCCGCCCTCCTAATTAGCATGCTAATTACCATACGTCGAGCATTTGCTCTACGTTTGCTCGATGTTTGCTCGATCGTGTGCGTCGTACAGTCCGTGTGACGCAAAACTGAACTGACATTTCAGTTCAGTTCCGTTATGTTCAATTCTGTACACGCCTTTAGATTATTTTCGTTTTTTGTGCTGCGCATAACCTTAACTGTACCGTAGATCTTTTCTAAGCCAGTTGAAAGTCGAGTGCTTTTCTGTTCCGCAAAAGTGTACAAAACGACAGAAATGAACGGAACTGCAACAGGCTAGTGCAGTTTAGTACATTATACACGGTGTTTCATAAAAGGGACTCCTTTTTTGTTTTTTTCTTAATTCACTCAAATGATGACAAATTTACACAAATTTTTTACCAGTTGTAGCAAAACAAATGCTAATTCAAAATATTTAAACTAAATATGGCAGTTAACTAAATATTCTTGCTAGTCGTGACGTAATGCCGACGTCATAATGTTGGAATTATAATTATATGATGCAGACGACCATAATGACGTAGTTGCGATGATTCGCTAGGGAAACATCAGCAGCTGACAGAACAGACAGAGTGACAGACACGCAAGCACGTCTGTCACTCTAGCGCCTTAACAGCTCAAGCTCGCTCCGCTTAGCTCGGCTTAGCACGGCTTAGCGGCCGATAAATGCGAACGTAACGAGCAAGACTAAACGACGATAATTACACCAACACGACGACCCAGATGACGACTGCGCTGGGTATTAGGCCTATTAGAGCCGATGACGTCAGGTGAGATTCGTCGCACGAGTCTGCCGGTGCCTGCTGAATCCAGAACAAACCCCCCCGGGACAAAATTCCCCTACACAGAATTCCCCTCCTGCCCCTCCTAAAAATATGTCGAACAAAATTCGCCCACAAACACGAAACCGCAAATCGGTACCATTATTATTGGTAACAATGAATTTTAAATAGAGGGAGACCCGAAAGAGGAATTTTGTCCGCGGAGACGAAGGGGTTTCATTCAGGGGTCATTATATGCGTTTCCCTGTGTAGTTATCGCTCAAAAAACTAACCTTTACGCTACAGTATGAATTACGTTTCCACTTGCCGATGAAAAGCCCAATTATCTTGTCTACATTTTGCGAACAAAATATTAATTTGACTATCTCGCTTATTTTGTTGCCATTTCTTTTGAATGTGCTCTGCAGTTGTAAACTGTCTGTTCTGCTTTCACGTTTTCGTTTTTTTGAAATTTTGACCAAGCAAAGTTAGTAAATGTAAATGTCGGCTGCCCTAGCCGCCCTGCCCTGCCCTGCGTAGATGTACTTACTCAGTTTTCTAGGTCAAAGTTATCCGAAACGTTTCAGGATTTTTTGGGGAGAAAAAGGGAGGAAGTGGGTAGGGGTACCAGACTTTAGACAGATTTGTTCTCTGTGACTACGCTTGACTTCGTTCATTTGCTGCCGTTATTCGTCAGATCTTAGTAAAGATCTTTTCTGCAATATGCAAAAAGCCCACCATTGTCTATTTGGTATACTACCGGCTGAGAATGAACATGAACATGAAATACGGAAATGCGGTCATAATTTTGTTTTACCTCAGTGTAATTCCAATCTTTTCAAGGCTTCATTTCTAAACAGATGTTTGTTTAGTTTAATTTAGTATGTGTAGGCAATACAAGTTTGATTTATTTCCTGAGTGTTACATGTTTTTTACCACAATGTAAATTTCATAGTTTCAAGACTTCATTTATCAACAGACACATGTTGAATTGAGTGTAGTATAGTGTAGCTGAGTTTATGTTCAGTATTTGTATTTATTTGTGCATTCCCTGCAGTGTTATAATTTCGCATTTGCTTACAGCAGTGTTTGATGCACGTTTGACGCGTTTCAGTAAATGAGTCATTCATTCATTCATTCATTCAGTTTACTGTCCGACGTCACGTGACGTGTACCTGGACATATCTTCTTCCGGTAGTCGGACAGGACATCGCTTGGCGTCGAAGTCGTCACCGGTGGGCGGGGTTATCAACAGCGGAAGACCTAAAAGCACGCACACAGACAAACTGACAGACAGACAGAGGGACATTTCTAAAGTAGAATTCGTCATTATTCCACGCTGGCACTCGTATACTGCCCATCTCTACCATGCTCTGTATAGTGAGATGAGGGCCGCCGACCGCTACGTTTTGCTACCACCAGCCGTCTGGCAGTGCCTCCGGTCAAGTTGACAGCCGTCACCAACCGGGCTTTTCCCGTTGTCGGTCAGACAACGTGACTTCAGCCGAATCGTTAACCACCTTCCGTCAGCGAATTAAAGCTCACCTTTTCCCCAAATGACTTCCTTGACTGTGTTCCAACTAATCTCTTTAGTGATCCTAGCAGTAGTTCATATTACTTACGCCACTTTAAAAATTCCGAACTAATTGATTGATTGACTGAACGTGTCAACAGCTAATCGGTTCAGTTATGCCTGACAGTGACCAGCCGTACGGCAGTGTAAGGCCGGACAACCGACTGTCGGCCAGTGTGGAACAAGCATCGGCTAAACCACTGTCTGCAGTGTATATTTTAATAAGTTTATAGAACCCTCTGAATTTAAAAAAAACCTGCAGGTATCTCAAATCGGGTAATAAAAGCAAAACTGCATACATTTTAGCGCCGAATTTCTGTACGTTATTTTTGTACCTTAATGTCAGATAACTTATGTGGGGCCCCACATTCGTATACCGGACAGGGCCTAATCGGGACTAAATCCCGACCTGGATTGATGAACTAACTGATTGATTCATCGATCAACTGACTGACTGCTACTCACTGGTTTGTCGTCGGCTGACGTCCTCGTATCCTGCTATCTGACAGATGTACGAGTCGTCCGGCAAGGCAACCGGGTCCTGCAGCGGCAGGGGTGACTGGATGTCCTCGTCAGCTCCCGGAGTCAGCTCTTCCTCGTCGTCGAACGGAATGCCGTCGAACGCTATCGTGTCCGGTATAACGATGTCATACGCTGGTCTCATCTTTAGCTTCTTCGGCGGCCTCCAAGCTACTCACGTCACAAGCACGTCATCAATTTATTTCCGCCAAGTGAACACAGTGAATAGCGGAGATTATGTGTTCACTCGATTTTTTTTCTGTCGTTCTGCGTGTCTGTATGTGTGCGCGCAACGGCATGACCTCGTAATAATCATGAAGACGTCATTACGTCACCCACAGATTGCGTATTGTCTGTGACGTCACCAACAGCAATGCGTCGCCTGCAACAATAGCCGCGAGCGGTATAGTTATAGCCTCAGAAATGCGGGGCCCCACAGGCCAGAAAATGTCGGACAGCTGTAGCGCGACATTTCCTGGTCTTGGAGAGCATCTTTAGGACGTGTTGCGAGATTTAAAAGTTCACTTTGCGCAGCACCATGTTTAACCCCGGAATCGCTGTCCACGATGCCCTATATACGAGTGAATTTTAAGACAACATTTAAAAAGATAATGCATTTTAAGCTTAAAAGTAGCACATTTTACGCATAGATGTAAAAAACATTTTTCACGTTTTTACACAAGTTTTTTAAAAACATGTTTTAATGTTTTTTTTTATTTTTTAATGTTTTTTTTTATTTTTTGTTTGTATTTAAAAAAATATCTTTTGTGATTTTTAATGTCGTGTTTTTTTGTTCCTGTTAAAACATAAACGTACAAAATTACACGTATGATTTATTTCTTATGGGCAAATTGCATTTAGCTGTTTTTGATCTGTACATTTAGTACATTCCGGTTTTTAGTTTTTACAAATGGTAGGTTTTCGTTTTCAATTATCTGAGTTAGATATTCTTTGCGTGTATAATGGCGAAAAATGTAGCGATTAAAAACATCTGCAGTTTAATGTTTTTATGCATGTTTTTATGCATGTTTTTATAATGTTTTTTTATAAAAAGTGAAAAAAAAACATGTTTTTATTTTTTTATTTGCAAATCAATGTTTATAACATCTATGATTTCACAAACAAGACACACTTAAATCGCAAAAACGTCAGAAGCAAAAAAAGTTTTACACGTATCAGCATAGTATTGGATTTTATTTATTCTTTCGTTGACATAAAAAGTTGTACTCGATGGGGTCTCAACCGTATTTGAACCCCAATTGTACACGGTGCTTTCTCAGCGTACGCCTATGTCCATAATTTATTATGATGTTTCTGAAGATGAATATTGATCGGCGTGACCTTACAGCATGTTTGTGCAACGTGGCGGTGACGAGAAATCTCCCTGCAGGAATATAACTGCACTTAACGATGCCCTGTAAGCCAAAACTCCACTGGCTTCAATTTATTGTAGACATGTCGAACGACGCGCTGCACAACAAACAGTGCGAAAAGTTCGCAAAAAACGAAAGGCCAGCAAAACGCGGAATTGCTGATCGGAGATGTCCTCAGCTGCTCAATCACAAACAAACAATTGCAAGTTTTGCAAGATTCCAACCTCCTCCCAAATGTCCTCTTTCCTTAGGGTGTAACACAGTGTTGCACTGGCATGCCCCACAAGTGGCAAATGACATGCAATCAGTCAACAGTTTAAGCAGGCAGAGTGCACGAATGTGACAGACGACAGACCACGCTAATGAGAATGTGAAGCTCTGTAGGCAAAATCGTTTGCGCTAGAGCGATTCCTCTTACGAATACATCAGTTTGCAGTACATCAAGATGTCGACTTGTGGTGTAACAAGTGCACGACAAGTCGGCGTAGTGCATTGTGGGTTTGATAATGAGGTGGCTTGACAAATAGCGATGTAGCGGTGAAAATTATCAGCACGCAGCAAAAAGCGGCGCCGTTTAGGTAGAAACTCCACTACTAGTATTCGCTGCCGACTTGTCTCCCGACAACTCGTGCAAGCTGTACAACAGCAAGACCTGTCAAGATTATTATACCGTTGTGCATTTGCTGTAAACTTCCGATTTTTGGCCGACAGTTGAGCTTATGGTACGACGTCGTCTGTCTGTCGTCCGTCGTCGTCTGTAACGGATGCAAAGTAGTTAGGTGTTTGGGCGTAAAAAAACTTTTTACTTAAATACGCGCGACAGCAGAATGACCTCAAATGACCTTAAAACCCCCAAAATAGGAAGTTTTAGTGTTTTGGCGATTTTCAAAAAGTGAATTGCGACGAAATGGCTAAAGATAGACCAAGATAACTTACGAATGGGAACTGCTAAAACTATCGCTCGTCTCACAAGCTTTGCTCAAAATACTTGTTTCTGTAAATTTGCCATGTAGACTTTGTGTTTGCTTGTTAGCTCTCGACGCTGCAAGCTATAAGCGACCCTTATTGTCGATCAGGGTTTGTCACTTCTGTCCGTCTGTCTGTCCGCAAAACAGCTATCGCTAGCAGTCGCGAGCCACGTTGCTATATACCGGCTTGCAGTTATTGTACAGCTTGTTCTGCAGCATACTGGACAACAAAACAGTTACAGCGATAACATTGCAATAACAAATTTACGCAGCGTCAAGACGCAAAAAGCCTGCAATGCGCTGTAGCGTTAAGAACGAAAGACGTGTGTACAAAGTGACAAAAGTGAAAACTGAACGAAACTGAAATGAACTGAATTGCTTGTTCGTTCGCTTTGTACAATCGGTACAACGCAAAAAAACTCAACTGCACTCGCAACTCTTCAGTTTATTTCAGTTAAGTTCCTTTGGGTTGCTTTGTACGCGACAGACAGCAAACAGAAAGGGTTTTGATAGCGTTTGAAATGTACACGTCGATGTAAACACAGTAAGTTGTACGACAAAGCGTACTTAGCGTACGTATACGTCGTAAGTGACGTTTGGGTTTTGCCGGTGGCCGGCCGGAAACAGATGGAGAAGTCGATGAATTACGCATGCCCGCTCAGCTGATGGATCGCCGGCTGCAGCGACAGGCAGCCATGATACCATAATCACGATGATGTTGATGATGATGATATCACAAATGATTGATGATGGCGTCAGTTCGATTACGTCACTGTGACGTCATCGCTGGGCGTGTAATCCGCCGCGGTTCGCGGTGGTCAGTTCGCTTCCGAGAAAACGAAACGATATACACACCGCAAAGACGAGACGTACTGGGACGGACAGGCAGAAGCAGATGGACGAGGACACCCAGTAGAATGCACATAAACAAACACATACTCAGACAGTGGCGGGGAGGCAAAGGCAAATTGCAGTGGGCCCCATAAATTTGAGCCTGTCTGATAACGCTTGTGTTGTCGAAAAATGTTATTCCAAAGTACAAAATTTAAAACTGAAAATACCACATTTGGGAGAAATTTAGAGACATAATAAAGATTTTGTGCACCCATAATATCCTCTGTGCGAAATTTGCAACTGGCTGTAGTAAAATTTTAACTTCCTGCTCACCCCCTGATTCTTGACGATTTCTTGATTAAATTGACACACGACGCCGCTGTACGCAGAGAACGGGAGAGAGAGAAACACCAACAGACAAAGGTGCTAAGCAAAAAGTGCCTGAACAAAACCGCAAGCGAGTTTTAGTTGTAGTTTTGCATGCAAACTCGTCCTTAGTGTTTACATGCAAAAAAATCTTAGACAAATCTTAGCGATCGAAGTCTTGATGCAGCGGCCAACTGTATGGACTTCGTAATGGGAACATCCCAACATGCATAACTGAGGTTTAACCCCATCTTCGCCAGCAAAGAAAGCTACGTAAATGTAAGCTATCCACCATTTCTAAAGCCGATCTAATTCGCGGGAAAATGTAAATTAATTACATCGGCGTTTTGAAGTGAAAACGCAAAGGTTAAAACGATCTGAAATTGTCGTAACTTTATTTGCTAAGCTGTAAAATACCGATAGCAAAATATATGCACATTGTGAACTTGTAAAGCATCGTAATTTGTACGTAAGCAAGTCAACCAGCCAAAAAGTGCGTAATTGTTCACGCAAATAACCGATGAAATGACTTTCAATAAAATATACAAAACATTTGGGTTTGGGACTGCACGCGATTTCGTGGCCATTTCTAATTACACGAAAATACGCCAATTTTTAAACAGATTGTGTCACATTTGTGTAATCGTAATTTGGTTGGGTCTATAGCCGTTTAAACATCTGAGTCTGGGGCAAGAAATGACTGAAAAATGCAGTGTAGCTTAGGCTTTACTGCAAAATTTTTTGGTCAAAAAATAATCCAACATTTTCGCGAAAAACTGATATTAGCCGAAGCTGTTTGCGAACTCCGTAAGCAGCGGAACTTACGCTCGATGTGGAGAGCCGTGTGCGACGGTTCACTGTCGGAGTCGAAGACGGCTGACAGACGTTCTAGCGGACTGAGCAACGACGACGCAGCGTCGTTTAACAGTGCGCTGGCAGCAGCGTCAGCGTTTCGACGCGACGTCCGCTCGATCAAGTCCGACACGACGCTGACATCTGTGTTAGTACTACTACTACTACTACTACTAGGCCTACTACTACTGCACCACTGCAACAGCTACTAGACACGACGCTGACGTTGGTGCAAAGTCGCTCACAGCAAGTGCTGCTGTCGCTGTTGCTGCTGCCACGCGAACTTCTGCTCAGTACGTCGCTACTTCCGCTGTCGATATACTCATTTATTCATTCATTATTTTATTCACTTATTCATTTATTTATTTATACTTCCGCTGTCGAATCCCGGCTCCACATCCGGCGCCACCTGATCTGCACGACAGACGACAATTCGTCACGTTAGGCCTTCTGCATCGTGTGAATA
>Ga0209367_1011756_pt1 | contig 11566 bp, 6 predicted proteins | sample WorMetLIZISLAND2_FD_187412 | JGI IMG/M metagenome (GOLD analysis project Ga0209367, IMG submission 187412) | Marine gutless worms symbiont microbial communities from Max Planck institute for Marine Microbiology, Germany - Olavius geniculatus... ... | reverse complement strand
CGTTTGCTCTGTAAAGTCGTTTCATGCTAACAAACAGTGCGCCAGTCAGTTAAGAACAGTATCATTAATCGACTCGAGTGCAGCAATTATTATACTGGAAAAGCTGCAATTTACGACCGCAACTACGTTAATGATCAAGCGCCGCCTGACGATGTTACAGCATCATTGGTTGCCATGGTAACCGCATCTACGTTGCATCCATCCTGACCACGACGTAAATGATGAAACGCAACATTTATCATTCTTTACGTCTTCAATAATGATGTTGTGAGCGCGGTGGATTTGGATCGCCGCTAAATTTTAAAGCATGTATTAAAATATTGTAATACCACAAACAGGATTAACCAATTAGACAAGCAAAAATAAAACAAAAACGGACTTTTAAAATATTGCTATTTCTTTGCTAGTTATAGATTTTTATTGAACGTGTGCACGGGTCTAGGACTTAGTACCCCGTTTACGATGAAGCAAACATCAAACAAACATTAAGCAAACATCATGCAAACGTATTTAATATACATATGCACGACGTGTGCTCTAATTGCCTTATGTTTGCTTGATATTTGCTTGATGTTTGCTTCATTGTGTAAACGGGGTATAAATTCCGCAGTCCATTTTTTCGGCTCTTTCCTGGCCTTGTTTTCATACTAACTAAGTTTTTATTGTCATTTTCGAACTGATGAATCTAGAACGAAATTGTTTTGGGTGAACTTCAGAATTTGAAAATTTTGGTGTGTGACTAAGCCATTGGATAAATTTGATTTGTTTCATTGATTCTTCGGCCTGCCCAGGTTCCTATCGCTAACTGCAACACTCGCTAGATTTACGCTACCATTTTTTTTCAAATCATAAATCATACAACTGACCATAGGCTTAGGCCCGTATGGAACGAACTGATATCATAATAAGAAACGGTTGTGTGGCCACTAATCAGTTAATTATGACTTTTGAGCAAACTTGAAAATCTGAAATTTTATCTCCGAGTGAAACCTTGGATCATTTATTCGGTCCCGCTCTCGGTCAGTCCGTCCCAGGCTTGCACACACAAGTACGTCTGTCGGAACTGTCCTAGCTGTATCTGTGGCCCACAACTCTCTCTGGGAAAAAGCGCTTTATCGATGAGTGTCACCGCGCGCAGTCGCTATATCAATTATTTAACGCTACTCAACGTCGTCAGTCACGACAGTTTACACGCCGTCTGCACGGGCGTCAGAGAGGCGCGGTATATCGTTGATAGAAATATCGCGGTGTTTCAGTGACAGTTTATCACAGTGGTGTCAAACATTTCGCCTACACTTATTGTGTATTCCTGCAATCACAAGATGCGATTGTTTACTGTTATGTTCAGATTTTGTATAATCGTCAATTAAAGGAAGTTACTCTAATAATCTCTTAAAAGGAACGGAACGTTTGAGAATTGTTGAACACTGAGGACATTTCGCGTTTTTTTCCGTTGCCGAACTTGGTCTATCAGCGCCAAAGAACAGCAAAATCTTCCATCTTCGTTTTTGTTGTAAGACCGACAAAGAAGCTTTCAATTGTTTGCTCTGATCTTTAGTTAGTCAGTGATAACACATTGAAATACAAACACATGTCAGAATACTTTGCTAATTTTTTTGCTAACATAGATCAACTTTTCACAATTTTGGAAGGTGATTTTGCATATGCCTATCTCCTTCTGCGTCGCTAAGATCTATATTATTTTTGGTTAGGAATTTTAAAGAATAAACGACAGGCATTTTAAAAAGTATTTCATGTGTTTTAGTCGTTATATATTCGCTTTTCGTCAAGTAAACTAGGGTGACTATTCTGTTTCAGTGTGTGTATCGTATAAGCTTAGCATTTTGCAGCAACCTAGGCCTACTGGGCCGACGTGCATCTCGACTGGATCGACGTGCATCTGCATGCCACTCTGCTGCTGACGTCACACCGTCATAGGACAAGGCGACTGCCGAGAAGGCTGAGATCGAGAATCCCTAGATAGGTCCACGCCAAACTCCACTTTCTTCGATAAGTTGTAAATTTGACTGTCGAAGTTTTGTTGTACAACACGCTTGCTATACAGCCGGTCCTTACAAAAAATCGAAAGTCTACAGTAAATGCACCACAAGTGGTACGGCACAAGTCCGTACATGAAATGGAAAATTTATAACCGTAGGCTACGTAAAACAGCTTCCCCACATGTCATGTCACGACTTTGTACAGCTAGTACGAATTATTGTTGTTATCTAATGCAAACAGTGTTAGTTTAGTTTTTGTTGCTATTCGTGTTGAAATTATCTACTTCGGACGAAAATAGAGGCATTAATGCCTGCTTCCGGATATCCGTTGATGATGATGATGATGAAATAGACAGTGGGCCTAATTACAGTAGTCGAATGACTCGAGTCTTAGCTGCTACATGGATAAAATTGTTTGCCACCACGTATTATTGTCAAAAATAAGAGAAAATGGGCAAAAATTCATCTAACATGAGCAATGACTGATCGAAAAACTTCGATCATATAAATGTCACATATTTGCTGTGATTTCCCATTGCTTTAAATTCTGTAAGGATTTGCACACTCACACTCAAATATTAATTAATGCTTAATATGGAGTAATATACTTTAATTATGTTATATATGGTAGGTTTATGTAGGCCTTATTGTAGGTTACTTTCTATCATTGTTAAACGACAAGACAAAATCACAGCTAAGTCATAATGTCGTATGGCATCTTATTTTCTTTCGTTTTTATAAGTTGTGTCACTTTCGTTTTGTAAGAAATACAAAATATTGGTAATAAAACATTTACGCACGTTAATGAGTTTATAACACGTTTTGCACAGCGTTAATTGGTTTTTATCTTCTAACCATGCTTTTTATTGAGTAGAGTACTCGTTGATATTCGATTGGAATAAGTAAATGTTTGGTTGGCACAGCTCTAGTGTGAACTGGCAAAGAATATTTATGGTTTGTGGGTGTGTTTGTTTATGTTCTGTGTTTTTATGCAGCTTGTGCTGTTATTTGTCTGTTTGTAGTCACTGTTGTCGTAAATAACATTTCAGTTTGTGTTAGCACGCTAGGTAACATATAACATAACATTGTTATGGTTGCACTTACGTGATATGAGATCAGGGCACTCGTATCGTTGTAAATTATTTTAGCAAGGTCACTGAAGCATCATGAATCTTGTAAGGTGGGACTTTTGCAGGGGCTTTCGAAGCAACTGTGATCAAATTACTAGACATATATTTTAGCATTAGTTGTTCTACTTTTTAGTGGTTAGAAGAAGATGAACAGTAGACAGACAGTGGGAGCAGTTAAATATAGAATTATATGATCTGTCATATGCTAGATACATTGCGTAAACAGAGTTCCCAGAACCTAAGAACATTATATAACAATGTTCATCGTTGTGTTAACTTAACCAGTTGCTTATGAATTATGTCCAGGTGTATACTGATCTGCTTGTGACTATGTGCTGATAACTGATGTGAAGAGTGTTGCTTTGTTTATTGCCTGCAAATACCAGAATAGCTGTTTTGCTGCCATGGAGCGAGAGAAAAAGTTCTCGTAAGTATTTTGTTACATGTAAGTATTTTGTTATGTTATTAAGGTGATGTGTTACTTGTTAATTAGTCCGCCTGGAAGCGATAGCTTTCAGAGTGGACTTATGTTTTACTGCAAATGTTTTTTTATTCCAATGCGAAATCTCCGAGATGTGTTGGCCTATCGCCGTAAAATTTTGCACAATGATCCACAGTAGGCCAAATTTTATAATGCTGGTCCAAACTTTTGGGAGGCCCTCCCCCAAAAAACTTTAGTGGCCAAAACATGCAAAATTTGGCCCGATTTCGGATGAATTGAAAATTTGCTGGCAAATATCTCTAGAACGGATGAAGATATTCAATATCGGACAAGTACATTTTGTACCACGATTCCTCCTGCATTGGGTGAAAAAAGATCAGTGAACTTTGGTCCACTAATCACGGAGAGTAATTGGTAAAATCTTATCCACCCAAATCAACTTTTTGGGAGACCATATTTCGGCCCCCAAGGGGTGCTGCGCTTTCAAATTTTTACACGAGCTAGAGAATGACCAAGTCTTGCTACCACACTCCTCCAGTGGGGATAGCATCCCCTTAACAATTTTTTCCAAAAGGGTCCAAAATTTTGTTAAATTTCAGCAATGGCATGCCTATAACTTTTGGAGTAGTGGAACTAGCCCTACGATACTTTGCCATGTGATGTGCCTCTGGCTTGGGGTGATAACGCAGGTACAACTTTTGGGGGACACTGCCCACTTAAAATTTTGGAGGGCAAAAAAGGTCCAAAATTTGGTGCGATGTAGGAAAACTTTCGAGTTTGACCACAAATATCTCTGGAACGCATAGAGATATCGACAAGAGGTGAATGGCATTATCGATGGCGATTCATCACCCGTTGAACAAAAAAATTGGTGTACTTTAGTCCACAACAAAAAAAGTAATATGCATGCATTTTGACGTACCCTAAGTCGACATTAGGCATTTTGCGTATACTAATGCATTTGAGTTCAGGACATGTGACTTTGGCATCGGGAGAATTTCAAATTTCACCCCTATGAATTTTCCCCCAATCAGACTTACGGTACTGGGCAGACTCATGTTGGGCTTTGCCCCAAATTTCTAGTTATTATTTTTTTTTGCTTTGTTTTTGGCTGCCTTTGAATATCATTGATTTATTGTGCGATGACATGTAGTTAATTTGTGCCATTTGTAAAACAGTCAATAACTTATTATTTGACCAAGCTGAATGAAGTTTAGTGAATAGGTAACTGCTTTTGATATACATAAAAATTTCTATACAGTATTGTATTACTTGTTGCTTTAAAACTAAATTTATAATGATAGTAACATCGTAAATATTTCCGCAGCTTAAAGAAGATAAGACCTTTTGCAGTGTACTTCACTCACTTCTATCATTTATATATGCTGTTTGTTTAGTAGACCAAGCTGGCTATCGTTATGCTTTTATCATGCTTATCATGTCGTATCACATTTTGTAGTAGTGCCTGTCTACTGGATATTCTATGCATATTTTTGTATTCTGACAGAAAAATTAGCGATTTTAGTGTAAAAATGTTTTGTTTGTGTAGGATGTTGCCTCGCATCATCAATGGCGGAGTTGCGGGCATTGTAGGTGTCACGTGTGTGTTTCCAATTGATCTTGTTAAAACACGTCTTCAGAATCAACAAATTGGGCCTAATGGTGCTCGTGCCTACAAAAACCTGTAAGATCTGCTGATGTGCAATTAATGAAAAGTGTTGAATTATGTGTGCATGAATCTGTTTTTTAAACAGTTAATTAGTAAATATGTGTTTTTTGAACTATACACCTAGTCCTCATACCATTGCTGAGTCAGTAGAGCACAGTACTTTTGGAAGCACATTACTGATACAGTGTACTGTATAGCGATGCCGGTTATATGATCGCATCTTTTGCAAAATTTTGCATATTGCATATTTTGCCACACAGGTGTCAAAGAGGGGTACCCCTATAAGTCCTTATTTTACCTCTGTTGGCTCACCTAGCGTTTGCAGATAGACATAGATTGCTGCTTACCGTAACAGTAACTGCCGACAAGCTTTTAAGTGGTTTAACATTGATGACCTTGAACAACCTTCAACCATCAAAATAGGGTAGTTTTTTATGCAATTTTTGGCTGCTGTGCACGCTTAAGCGTGAATTGCAACGAAATAGATGGAGATAGACCAGAATAATTTACGAGCATGAATTGCTATAGGCTGTCGCGCATCTCATGAGCTTTGCTAAAATTGCTTGTTATTCACCACTGACTACCTGTGACTGTCATCTCAAAAGCTGTGATCTTGAAGTGTTAGAGAATTACAGATCGTTATCAATAATAATAATATTTTTTTTACAGTTTGTTACCCCTGGTAGTAAAGATCCTTGGGTTTTAAAAACAAAGAAGTTAGTGTTCTATTATTGTTACTTTTGTTTTGGTGATAGGAAAGGTATAATACCTGGTATAATACCTTTGTGCTTCATTAACTCTTAAATATTCTACTTTTGGCGTAGCTCCAAAGATATTAATCAGTTAGACAGCAAGAAGTAGTAAAAGCAGCCGCAACAGGCGTGGTGGTGGCATGAAGTGTGAATATTGATTTGTGTGTCATGTGATTTGTTAAGTATGGACTGTGCAGTGAAGACATTTTCAAAAGAAGGATTTTTTGGCATGTATCGAGGTAACTAGTACTTCTGTTCACCAGTTTTTCTTTTTATCTTTGTTTCTAGTTTTGTAATGTCAGTTTTTGTTGAATGAAAAGTCCTAATTTTGGTTCTCCCATTACTTTGAAATTGACTGTTAGATCTTTAGTAATTTGAACTTGAATATTTTGTTCATCATAAATAATTTTGTTTGATTACGGGTAAGAATTATTTTTTGTGTCAAGGACATATTTGATTTTTTTTCTTGTTTGTGCCTACGCTTATGACTGATTACATGCAATAATCTGGTGCATTGGGTTCTGCCAGGTTCTGGTGTTAACCTGCTGTTGATAACGCCAGAGAAAGCAATTAAACTTGTCGGCAATGATTTTTTCCGACATCACTTACAAAAGCCAGAGTGAGTAGTTAATGTTGAAGATATATTTTGCCTTGTAATAATGAAGCCTTCTAGCTCAGATATACATCATACCAAAATGTTTTATACTTTGTGTGTGCACATATAAATTGACAATTTTTTTTGATAAATTACTGTCTTAAAAGGCCATCATTTTTTTTGGCCAGTCTAGCAGTGCACTAGGGCCATGCTAAACTGTGCAGTCAATGGGGCATTGGTGCTCTAGTTTGCAGTGGCAGCCAAGACAACGAGAGCAGCTTTGTAATTCTGTCAGTGCTGTTGTCAACTACTTTCGGCCAACATAGCAGTAACTGACAGCACCAACTGATGAGGCTGTGTAGTGTACCGGCTTTTTAGCATGTGTGATTAGAGCTTACTATTTTGCAGGTAAAAAGCCTGAAAATCGGGCATTCACTTGTGGTCTTTTCTGTAGATGCTTTTTAAAAATCATTCTGTCGATTATTACAACTAGTTTTCTGTTGAGTTATTTTAGTCGCAAGTAATGTTATCTGTAGTTTAATAAAAGTTATTAGTGTTTAGCTGTAGGTGGATTTATTATTTGCATTGAATGTTTATTTCTGTGCTATGGCATATAAGTGTATCTTGACTGTTTCCCAACTGCAGTAACATGGTTTACTTGAGAACTTGTATCGAATCATGTAGTTTTCATGTTTCATGTCACGTGGGTGATCATTTATACTGCATTACTAGTGCCATTGTAATCTGATGTCTAATTTTAATTAATTAGTGGGGGGAATGCGAATTATATTTTTAATTGTACTTTATTCCAGACTGCTAATTTTATTTAATTATACATCACTTTTATGCGTGCAGTGGCTCATTGACATATACTCGTGAAATGCTATCTGGAGCTGGTGCGGGAATGAGTCAAATAATTGTCACTACGCCGATGGAGTTACTCAAAATACAGTTGCAAGATGCTGGCAGAACTGGTGTGTGTCTAGCCTGTTATCACGGCTGTTTGTCCTGATTATTCTTTTCTTATATTATACAGCTGTGTTTCCAAATATTCTTCAAAGAAACACTTGCTACTTGAATATGCAAATGTACATTTCTGTAAGGCGCTATATTACTGTAGCTCAGAGGCACTGTTTGTCACATATTATACAGGACCCCTTCGAACTCCTTGGATGGTTCGTGAAGTTGTCTCTGGAAAGCGTGCACAGTGTTGGACGTGGGTCACTTTTTCTGGACCCAACCCGACACAACCCACACAAACTCTGACCCAACCCGTCCGTCTTGGTGCCGTGTCTGTGATAGGCTACCCATGCAGCTTGTTATCTGATCTTATGTCAGTGGTCAGCGCTGTCTCGATAGCTTAGCTTCGAGGCACATCAATAGCGTGGCTGGCTGCTGGTACTAGAACCCCGTCATGTCTGTGAAACCACGGCCGCTTGTAAAATGATCTCGTGTCGCTGGACACTGCCTCGATTGCCTCAATGTGGTCTTAGTGCTATCATGGCAAATCAGCAACAATTTATGGGCATCCAATGTGTGCACTTCTTGAAAGGCAATAGAGACACGTTGGACGTTTTATGGTGTTGATGGGTTATAAAAATCCACGTTCTGATTAGTTACATATTCACATAGTTATTTACAAATCTTAGTGCTGGTAGTAAGTAAGTATGTAAGAAGAAAGTAAATTTGTATAGAGCAATAGCTAAACTTATTTAACTTGACTGATAAATAACGCATTTGAAAAATTTCGACCCGACTTGCCAAATTTGCCTAGAATCTCACCCGCGACCCGACCCGCGACCCGACCCGACCCGACCCGTGGGTCGACCCGACTCGTGTCCATCCCTGAGCGTGCATGCTAATAATTATTGCTCAGGATTGAAAGCAGACACGACTGTTAATTGTTCAGGCTCTTAGCATGCATTGTGCCAATGAGCCACAGAAACAGAACTTGCTTAAATTGCCAAGTTTTTTTTTATTTAGAGGAATGTAAAAAATTTGTCAGTTAAGCAACCATTGAATGTAACTGCAGTAGTAGCAGCTGCCATGATGATTTTGAGTTGTCAGTTTCATCTGTTGTTGTATGTTTGCCAGCTGACAGACTATGCCTCGTAAGAGTTGCAATAATTTTAGTATTTTTATAAGTGAGTGATTAATTAATCACTAACTTCGATTAAATGCTAAACTCGGAAATGTTATCAGTTACTCAAGTACAGTAAGACACAGTCAGAGTGTTTTTTATCCAGTCATCTAGTCTGAGGAGAAAAAAGATCATTTTTTGTTGACGAGGTATCCAGCTGAGTTGAAGTGTCGTGACGTGAGTTGAATAGAAAATTTGGTTATTAAAATTTTTAAATTATTATAATCTTTTTAGCAATTAATCATATGATTAGTGGTTAATCTTTACAGTTGTAACTAAGGCATGTTGTGTTTGTGTTAGCTGGAAGGACGGCTGAAAGTGCCACTGCAGCGACCAGTGCTAACGGAGTCGTTCGACTCTCAGCTTCTAGTCTTGCTTTACAGTTACTGAGACAACGAGGCATCTTGGGTCTCTACAAAGGCTTTGGTGCAACGGCCGCACGAGATGTCATGTTTTCTGTCATCTATTTTCCACTTTTTGCAAATCTTAACTGTCTAGTAAGTTTCCAGCGTTTATAAGCCTTGATATTTGTTGTGTGGCCACATTACGGGTCGTGCTTTTCTCTCTCTATGTTTGTTTTTATGGCGTTCTAAGTTGAAAACAAAAAGGTGCAGAAAAATCAAAATTGGTGTTAATGTTCATGAGTGCTAATGTGCAAATTTGTAGCTCAAAAAGTCAATAGTCAGAGTTAGGGTTAGCTTGTAGCATGGTGCTGGTTGAGATGTTACAGCACAGCATGGAAGGCATTAACAGGCACAACATGGGGACAACAGAAGGAGACCATTATTCTCACATGTGGCAGATCTGTGATCAACTATGCTGCACCTGTATGGGCACCAGTAATTAATGAGTCTTCATGGAAGTGTCTTCAGACTGCTCAAAATGAGGCTTTGCGAATCGCAACAGGTTGTCACAAGATGGCACATTCGGACCACTTACAACAGGAGACTAAGATGCTTCCAGTCAAGTCACATTCTAAATTACTAGCTAAACAATATTGGTTATCCTGTTATCAGTCTCACCATCCCGGCCATCATTTAACATCTCAGCCAGCCCCAGCTAGAAATATGAAGAGCACGCTTAGTAAATTTGACAGGGACGTTGTACCACTCCGTAATGACAGCATCTTTGAAGTTGAGCAGTACCCTTCTGCTTTACACAATCTTTACAGCTAAGCAGTTGTAGATGCACAGTTGAACTTTGTACCAAACAGAGTCCTTGGAACTACTTTGCCTAAATTGTCATCATTCTTCGAATGCTACCTATCCAGGTCTGTCCGCAGTACTTTTGCACAGTTACGTTTGGGTCATCGCCGGCTTCTGAATTTTTACAACGCCCGCATCACAGCAGGCGCGACAGATGTTTGCCCAGACTGTGGTGTGGCACCACACTCCATTGAACATTTGTTCGAGTGCCCTGCATGCCCAACATAACTGACAACTCAAGACCTATGGGACGATCCAGATGCGGTGGCTGATTTTCTCAAGCTCGACGACAACTAACGAAGGAGAGGAGCTGTGGCTTGCAACAACAACAACAACTGTAGTCACAGCAGAAACTAATCATTTGGTATCAGTTTTAGCCCCATTGCTATGGGTCTGCCTTACCTTACATTTTCAGATGAAAGAAAGAGTATCCCAATGAGGCAAAAAGATTCTTCAAGCTTAGCAAGTTTATGGCTGGTCAACCAGTTTCCAGCAGCATTAAACATGTTGTTAAAAGGCATAGATATGTAGTCATTGTGTGATGCCTAGAATGTGTTACTTTTGTGATTGTAAAATGCATGTCGTCAGTGTGTAATTTCTGTGTTTTTATTGCATTGCTGTGTGCAGGGCAGACGTCGGGAAGGCAGCGAGACGGCTGTGTTCTACGTATCATTCATATCTGGTTTTGTCGCCGGGAGTTTTGCATCATTTTGTGTCACACCACTGGATGGTATATTTCTAATCTGTCTGTGATACAGTCTTTGATATAATCTGTGTTTCCTCTGTGATTATGTCACTTAATGCATGCTGGTACTGGCCACGGTTGTTATGGAAAATACAGATATAAAGCAAAATTTGAAATGCAACTGTGCATGTGTGCGCATAAGCCAATGCTATCTGCTTGTATCGACTGTTTGTTAACAAATGCTGTCAGTTACAGATACTTCACAGTTTATTTGAAGACATGGAAAATAACTGAAGTAATTAGGTGCTGTTCTAAGTAATTTATTACCGGTCTAAATGCAGCGCTGCTCTGCAGTATAAAGATGCAGTCTGTTTGCATGTAAGTGACTGCCACCAACCTCTGGGTAGACTGATGTATGTATTGAGCTGACAGCCCTGCATCTTGCGTCAGTCTCGTTTCTAATGCTAGGATCATATTGTAACAGTTAATGGACTGAGAAACAATAGGTTTTTGAATGCTTATGTGTGGACTGACTTTACTTATTTAAGAACAGATATAAATTCGGTAGTTAACTTTCATCAGTAGTTAATTTAATTAATTCCCAATGATTAGGATGATGATGGATAATTAGAAGTGTATTTATCGGAACTGGTAATGCCAGTAATGTTGCAGTGTATTTGTCATTCAAAGCAGTCCACTTATATCTACCGAACTGTATTGAATTTCAAACATTGTGTTATAACTGATTGACTCCTTCAGCGCTTTGATGTTATTTGTTGGCAACAACAGGTATATTAATAATATCAACACCAGGAGCCCAATTCACAAACATTGTCATAAGACATGTCGTAAGACATGTCATAAAATTATCATAACTCATCATTTAAGATGTCATAAGATTATCTTACGACATGTCGTAAGTGAATTCACAGAATTTATCTTTAATGA
>Ga0209367_1011755_pt1 | contig 11566 bp, 5 predicted proteins | sample WorMetLIZISLAND2_FD_187412 | JGI IMG/M metagenome (GOLD analysis project Ga0209367, IMG submission 187412) | Marine gutless worms symbiont microbial communities from Max Planck institute for Marine Microbiology, Germany - Olavius geniculatus... ... | reverse complement strand
CGTCCATAGAACACAGGTAAAATAATAAAAGCAATAAAAGTGGTAAAAAGAAAAGCAAAAATAAAACATATACACATCACAGTCCAATTACTGCAAAATAGGCAATTCTTCATTTTTTTAAGTTTGAGATCTTTCCAAGTCGCTGTATATATTGTGCTTTTGAAAACTTGAAAGTATCTGTGAAGTCATAAATTATCAAATTTGTAAATTGCTATAAATTTTCGTTGTACGCATTCACAGAAGAGAAAAGAAGGGGCGGGGGTTCTGTCCTAGGGGGTTGTGTCCGGATGGTTCCGTCCTACCCCGTCGTCAGAGGGGGTGTTTTGTCCTAGGAGGTTATGTCCGGGGGGAGGGGTTATGTCCAAACACCCCTGTAGCAATAGACGTCTTCTGTGAATAGACGTCAAAATGCTACCGGAGCCGGTGTACATACAGCACGATCTTAATGCAACGAAACAGTAATATTTGATTGTTATGCAAACAACATTAAACTAATAGGTAAACATGCAGTTTAGCGGCCTAAACAAAATACACAGTCAACTTACTGCCTATATACAGGCGAAGCTTAGGGTTAGGGTTAGGCTTAGAGTTAGGGTTAGGTTAGGGTTAGGGTTAGAGTTAGGATTAGGGTTAGGGTTAACTGACCGCATGCACGCTTTGGCCCGTATAGGCAGTAAGTTGACTGTGTATTTTGTTTAGGCCGCTAAACTGCATGTTAGTTTAATAGCTGTTTGCATGCCCACTTGCGTCAATAAGTATGCTGTAGGTACACATAAAGCAACTTATAATAACAAACTCCACACTTGGACGGAAATAATAACGTCGGTACTTGGAGTAAAACGTAAGGAAAATTGCAAACTTGAAAATAACTCGCAGACACAGTAAGTAAACAAGGAAACCGCTCTTGATCGATTAATAAATCAGTTAACAAGTTAGGGTATGCTAGGGTATGCCGAACGTACGCCGGTGTCTGAAAGCCAGCAAAATAATGTAAATGAGGAGGTCAGTTTAGTACCCCCTGTTTGGAGCGAAGAAAAGGATCGGCATTGGAGGCATTTCCAAATGTCAACTATAGTTTTTTTTAGCCAACCTTACTTATACGTAACGATCGAGCTTATGGTACGGCTATCGTCTGTCCGTTGTCCGTCTGTCACAAACGTATTGTGGCTAAACGGTGTGAAATAGGGTCTAGATTGCTATTGATTACTAATAGGAACTTAGGAGGTCGCATATAGCTTTCAAATGACTTGAAAATCGTTGACTTTGGATGACATTGAAGAACCATAACCCACTATGGTATGCCTGTCAATCATGCGTTAATGTGGCTAAACGGTAAGTAGTGAGGGGTCGGCGATAGTACCATCGGATAAGACGCTGGCGACTTCTATATAGGCTGTCAATAGTAACCATGTCTCAATCTGCAGCGGTTTGGCCGCACTTTTTAATGGAAGGATTCAAGATATAAATGGCCGTATCTCAAAGATGGTAAAAGTTAGGGCTCAGGTTACTATTAGTCATTAATAAAAAGTGGAATGCGCTTTTTTAGATTACACAAAAATCATTAACCTAGCTTGGATAACCTTGAATGTTACTGAAAACCAGTACGGTCGGCTATCCTAGCGCAAGCTGGGCTTCTTCTTTAATACTGCGCTGACGCAGTTTGGTTGTAATGCGTCATGCAAATTTTGGGGGTCGGGGTCCTTATTTTTGGAAAACAGATGTCCGTATGGGGTCGGCGCAATATACGCCTGTGTGCGGTCGATAGAACATTAGGCCTAATAACTTTCCATACTAGCCTATAGATTGTCAATATGCAGGCGATGATGCCTCTAACTGGAGCGGTTTGGCCACAATTCGCAATGGAAGTATTGGGGTGCAGTCTGTACCCTTGTTTTGGTCAGACGTAATTGTAAGGGGTCCGATTAGGGCCACGAGTGGGACACTGTTGGGCAAGTTGACTTGCATTTGCATCAATCTTTTTCTCCGTGTGTTCTCGTTTTCCATTGCCTCGAGATTGTCGGTGTCAATGGTAGTACGTACACCGTGTTTCAGAAAAAAACAGTCAAAATTGTTTTTGTCATAACTTTGTCAAATTTTTACTAACTTTAACAATTTTTGGCACGGTGATGGCTAAGACAGTGAAATTATGTAAGGTGCACTCATTTTTCACCTCACATAATTTATGTCAATGCACTACCATGTGAAACACAGATGCTCCAAATTGTTGCATAATGCTGAGTTGTTGTCTCATGTAAAAACGCTGTAACGAGCTAATTAGGCACAAAATACACTAAAATAGTAAAATGTGAATTATTTAGCAGAATTATAAGTTTGTATAACAACTCGCTTGCAGATTGGAATTTATACCAAAGTGTGCTCCGCTCACATGGCTTAGATGCAACGCCAATGGCTGATAGAATCAACGATCGACTGATCAAATGCATTCATTCATCGATTAGACGTGTTTTAAGCTCATCAGTCAACTATTTGTTATCTGCTGTTTTCAGCATAAAAATTTGATACTTCAAAATTATTAAACCACTTCGTACCCTCTGTCGAATTGATGATGCAAAGGTGAGCTATTTACAAATAATCGCCGCATAGTGTAACAATTTGGAGCATCTGTGTTTCACACGGTAGTGCGTTGACATAAATTAGGTGAGGTGGCAAATAAGTGCACCGTAAGCCTACATAATAATATCGTCTTGGCCATTTTTGTATCAAAGTTGGTGAATGGAAATTTGACACAGTTTTGCCAAAAACAATTTTGACTGTTTTTTTAGACACGGTGTATGGTAGGGCTTACAGATTTATGCTGTCTGTTTAGGCTATTCTACAGACAGTCGTAGCTTTCGCGCGCACAGCCTAGGCTACATTTATTTCATTCGAGCATCGCCAGGTCGCGAAAGCGCCGTACTCTTCACGCAGCGAAAACTGCGATAAAAAGGGACGGAGTCGTGTCTACTGTCGCTTACACCTAAACTAATATTTTCACGCTAAGCTAATCAAGCGATCGATATATGACTGAAACAGGCAGCTAGCCGTCCTATTCAGCTGGGATCCTCCACGCCGATCTCACTCTTTTTTTCAATATACTCGGGAGTTTGCTGCGGAATATTCGGTAAAACGACGCCAACAGCAGCGCGCGTCTCTCTGCAAGCGAGCTGATTAGATCAACGTGTAGCCTACGTGTACGTGGTGTGTATGTGGTGCGATAGGCACATGCTCCGCACCGAAGACTGTCTAGCACGTGACGTGGTGACAATTTTCATTCTCTCTGCGACACGTAACACTGTAAACACTGTCACGGATATGATTCACTGAGAGCTTTCCACTTGCCGCTCTCGAGCCCTGGTGTCTGTGTCATGGGGTGTTTACACGATCCAGCAAACGTTCAGCATTAGCACGTGTATTTTAAATACATTTGCTGGAAGTTTGGTGGACGTTTGCTGGATCGTGTAAACATCCCATGACACAGACACGAAGGCTCGAGAGCGGCATATGGAAAGCCCTCAGTGAATCGTATCCGTGACAGTGTTACGTGTCGCAAAGAGAATGAAAATGCTGGATAGTGTAAACACCCTATAACGCTATATAATGCATAATATTTGTTGCTGTCGTACGGGCGGCGTTAAATTGGCGTGAATGGGAATGCGAACGCGTGAAACGACGTCGTTTACGGACTTAATTAGATTCGCGGTAGCTAGCAGCTCCATCTGATTCCGATGATCCACAGACTTCAGCCCAAGTTTTAGTCGCTTCGATCTATTGTATTTGAGCATTCAACAAGCCCATAACAATTCCAAGTAGGCCTGATGGAGATCGCGATTATAACAAAGTAGATGAATGAAGTAACGTCTTTTTGCAGGTGTTATCAGGGATTAAACAAACATAGCAAACGAAAAAGTTTTCACTTCTATTTGTTTCATTCGTTTCACTGTCAGTTTCTTAGCTCGCTGCTGAATGTCGCAAGCAGAGTCAGGTTGGGAGTTTTATAAGAATAACTAGGTTTATTTCATAACAAAACTTGAGATTAGCAGTTTCTCATACAAATGCACGCTGGCTTAAGTGTGTGCTTTTCTGTTTTACCATTTTTATTAAACAGTTGTCTGCGTGTTTTTTAACCAGGAAAATGGGTTTATTTGGAGTTTTAGCATAAAAACTGCAGGCTACAAAAATGCAGTCAATCCTGTTAGATTAGCGGGAGAGCTAATAACGCTCTTCCGATCACCAAGAAAAGAACTATAAAAGAGAATGTTAGTGTGGGGAAAATAGTAAAGGGAAGGAAAAACTTTAGTTTGAACTGTCATTACAGCATAGAAGACTGTTGCTGCTCGAGCCACACGTTTTAGCTAGCCTACCATTTTCACTACCAGTACCACCACTGTCATCGTCCAAATCGATAAAGAAAGACAGGGATAGGTCTATTCTACAAAAAAATATTATGGATGAGAGACTGTCAACGCATTAAAGGTATGCTCTTCAGGCGCCTATAAATCTGCGTTTATTTTACTTTGTTTTACTGCCTCTCTAGACGGTCGAGGAGTGTCCGGTCGCGCCCAAATAACAATAACCACGTGACAGTCATCATCTGCATGACTCGAGGTTGCAGCAGCTGACCTTATTATAGTTGAGTGGCGCGCAGGCGTGAAACTTTGATAAGCGGCGTGCATTGGTTCCGGCGCTTATGAAGACTAACGACCGACAAAGGAGTTATTAAAATATTAACACATTTACTGGACGATGACGATAGCGGGAAGGTGACAAAGGGATAGAACTAGTCGAGGCACGTGGAACGCAATTAGCTCATGCCCTCTCGGCAGATGTAAAATTTAAGAAGTTTTGGTGGTTTATTTATTTCGTGCTCGGACACAACATTGCATGCACATCTCCTCTAATCCGATAATTGTCAGCGTCTAGCTATAATACTCTATCGTGCGGTCCATAAAAAGCAAGCCATATGCACTATCCGTCACATTTCGTTAACTGTGTAACTCTAAAACCTCATCAAATATTCATCGACTCACAAAATCATTTCGTTGGTTTAGTAAACAATGCGTTCTCGACAAACTCATCAAAAGCGATCACTAAAAATTACACTTTACCTTATACCCCGGCTACAAAAACGAAGCCGGCTCAACAAGCGCTCGTTGTGCGCTCGTCGTGCGTTCGTTTATCCAGTTTCCTTGTGTAAATGGTGTATCAAACACGCTGTTACGTAACATTATAAAATATTTTAAAACTACGATGTAGTCCAACGATGCTTTTGAACGTGGTTTAAATTAAAATGATCATTTTGACATATTTACTGGTCGCTACACCAGAATCACCAATGACATAATCTCAACAATCAATCGCTAATATCTGATAATAAAGTTATGACAAGAAATTCGTGACTAACTTGTTACTGCATTTCTTTTTATAAGTAATATTACTGCAGCATGATACTGTACGTGGCATCTTTTTGGTTTAAAGGCTTCCACGTCTAAATACGTTATTTATTATAAACGACAGCTTCAGTTTATAGTGCTCTACACATACAGGGCTGTTCTAATGTTTAGGAAAGCACCGGATTTCTGAGATAATTAAAGCAGAGAAGCGAACAGTATATCGGTTGACAACGCTAATGACCTATAGCAACAAATTATTGATGTAGTCATTTGATGACCAACATTTTACTGACGCTATGTCAACGTAAGTCGAGCTTTATCCAAATAGACCTGCTTAGGCCTAATTGACTGCAGAGTGTTCTGAATTGATGCAATTAAAACAAAGAAGAAGCTCTCTTGTTGTGTTTGCACATGTGCATATACAAGTATAATATAACTGCAGTATAAAATAACTGTTTTTGGTGCGATCGCTTAATAAAGTTGCATCGCAGTTTGTACGGTAGACCTATTGCGAACAATGTTTTGTTCAAAGAACCACGCACGCGAAAGTAGCACGTTCAATGCATAGCCTAGGCCCTACTTATTTTTTTCAAAACATACCTGAAAAATACGTATGATATGATGTATTTTCGAAAAATGATTGCGAACCCGTGCATACACAAGTTCTCTGCGGGCAATTTGTCACGTTCTGCTTTGTGATTTTGGAGTCGATGGCGACCATTTCCAAGTTTATTTTATTGCATTTGTAAGCTAGGCCTTACTGCAAATTCTGCAATAAAAGTGGCGTCATTTCAGTAAATCCTTGGGGTTTCGCTCTTTTTCCCATCCCTTTCCTCCTCTTCCTTTTTCCCTTCTGTTGCTTTACCCATTCCTTACTTTTTTTCTTCCCCTTTCCTTTGTTTCCCATGGCTTCCCTCCCTTTAAAAAAGCCCCTTAAATCTAGCTAGGGGCCTGGGGCGCTGTATGCTCCCTAGCGGGGTCTGGAACAAGGTTCCAGCCGAAATTGAATTTAATGCATTTAAGCCTTAAAATGTGACATGATTATGGTGACAACAATTTAAATATTTTTCCTAAGAATCGATTGATTAAATTCTGCGCAGTTTACACAGCAAAGATCAATCGGGTACTAAAGGTCTGTTGTCAGTCGTTTATGCAGGACTTACTCAGGGAAAAAGTGAAATCACAAATCCTTGACAGTCCATAGACCTCCAGCCGCTCCAAATGGCGTCTCTGTGCAATAATGCGAACCCCTGCAGCACAACTGCAGTGTGAGTTTCCAGCAGACATGCAAACAACTTTAAATATAAAAAGTATTGTATATAGCGTAAGTGTTAAAAAACTGCATAAATGATTATTTAACGTGTGCAAAATCCATTGAGTAGGCCTATTTGTTTTACTATGGTATCGAAATTCCGCAATACAGTCTGATTTCTGTTGTCGACACAAAGTGTAGAGTGTGTACTGTGTGTCTACAAATTGGGCAAAAGTCAATGCCGAAAAGTGATCGTTGATGAGTACGGCCGAGCGAAGGATGTAGGTCGCGTGTACTTGGATCAGCGCGTTGGACCGTTTTACTGCTCGTTTGTGACCGGGTTACGAGATGTTTGGTTGACGCGTCGACTATTGCAATGATGACCGTTCTGGGGTTCATCAGGATTCAGGACTGATCCACTGTCATCGCTCTGACACGGGCTGGACAACAAGGCAAAATGATTTTTTTTAAAACATTCGATTTTGTTCGATTCCACTTTTTGACTTCGACTGGCTGTTGTATATAAGGCATTGTCCTGTAGCAAAAATCGTGGATTGAAACTTGTGGACGACTGTCGTGGGATGCGGTTTATTTATACTTTGGTTTGCTTTTTATGTCGTATAAGCTTATAGTACGATTTTGTTTTTTATTCGTTGTCTACCAACGGTGTTGGTCATATAGTCCTATAATCTACAAGACTATATGATCTTTCAGCTTCGAGTTTCACATCTAACTGCATAAAGTTTGTTGTTGGTCAAATATAGTTGTTTATTGCGTACCATAATATCCGTGTTAAACTCGTTGAATAAATACAAATTGGGTTCTTTACGACAATTATCAATCGGCTCAAGAGTCAAGCCGACATATGTGATTAAGAGTCATAGCTAGTGTGTCAATATGTCCCGTTCAGTTATCTATGCAGATGCCACAGAGTCACAGTCAGAAGCTTTGAGCATCAAGCTGAAATATAGAGAAAAACAAACGTAGGCCCTTATGTAAAATTGTCAGTCATAAATAGCCCAGCTCTAAGTCACCACAGTCGCGTGTTCACGCTCCATTTATTTCGTCCTAGCAGTCGCCGGGCCGCATCTGCTGCTGCTGCAACTAGGTTCATACTGCTGCCGTTTAAGACCCACATAGCTTAGCATCACTATCTGCTGCGCCGCGGCTACACTCATTAGGTTTGGGTGACTGTAGCACTCATATCGCCTTTGCGCCACGTCCGCGAACGTAAAACGACGCGATCGCTCGAGAACGCATCCGTACTCGAACTCTTAGACGACACAAAATCATCTACATCAGCAAATAACCGTTCGTTCGTTTGCGCCTCTCTCATTCGCTTAGACGTCACTGTCATGGCACGGGAGGTTTCAACGACGATCGCTTATCACCAGTTCCTGATGGATGAGTCGCACATCGACAGTGGTCGGGCGAACGCCGGCGGGCTGCAGGAGGAATTGCCGTGGAACCGGACTGGATCAGGCAACGATACATTCGAAGAGCCGTACGAAGGACCTGAGTGGCTGATCGTGCCGCTAGTGTTTGGACTGATCTTCGTCGTCGGAGTAGTGGGCAACGGAACGCTGATATTCACCGTCCTCGTCAACAAGAACATGCGTACCACGCCCAACGTCCTGCTGGTCAGCTGCATGGTCAATCTTGACCACCGCTGGATAAGGTCTCATGTGGTCATACCGTTGAGAGTTAAGCACTCTCTGCTCTTTACGAAAGCCAACTGCTTAGCCAACGGTGATCGGTTTAGTCTAGAGATACAGTATAGAATGCATTCGATATGTCAGGTTTATAATCGAAGATTTTCACGAATTCTGTCTTTTTACGAAAGCCAACGTCTTGTTGGTCAGCCTGGCTGCGGGTGACCTCCTGCTGATACTGATCACGGTGCCGTTCAAGTCGATGATATACACATTCCACTCGTGGCCGTTCGGCAACGTCATCTGCAAGCTGGACGAGTTCACCGTCTCGCTGTCCCTCGGCGTCTCGGTCTTTACTCTCACAGCACTCAGTGCTGAGCGGTACATGGTAATCGTCCACCCGATGAGCGCGGTCAACCGTTCAACGGCCGGTGTCTCCTCGTCTCTGGTCCGTACAGTACTGGTCGCTGGCGGGATCTGGGTCTTTGCTGCGGGACTGGCGTCCGTGGAACTCGTGGCGGCCAGGGTGATTCACGACCCGTTCGCCATATGTCTGACGTACCCTGACGAGTGGGGCGAAGCGTACGAACATTTCCAAGTCATCTTCCGCTTCATCGTCTACTTCGCGCTGCCCATCACAACCATCGCGTGTTTCTACGCACTGATGGCGCGTATGCTGTTCGTCAGTGCCAAGCAGATGCCCGGAGAGGGTGGAAACGTATCCGCTGCCAAACAGGTCGGTACTACATAATGTTCCAGAACAGAAAAAAACTAAGACTCACAAGTCTACAACGGCGTTTCGATATTACGTAGGTTCTGCAACCACCAGGAATTTCGAAACCACATTTTTACGGCAGGGTCGTTAACGTTGATGTTGTGTAGTTGTCCTTCGCGTGCCTTGAACAAATTTGCTTATTTTAAGCCTATTTTTCGTTTATTTCATTATCCGTGCTAATAAATTTTAGTCAATTTTCAACACATCAGCCAAACTAAGAAAGGAAAAACGTGCTAACGGCGGACGTTTTTGTTTTTATTTTCATCTATATTTTCAATATGTTCACTCAGACATGACGACGTAAAAACTTTTTAAAAATATTGCGTGGAAAGTGCGTGAAATTTTGTTTTAGAGTTGTTTCAGTTCTATCACACATGCACGCGCCGCCTCATCATCGGTTGTCACCAGCAACCAACTTTCTGTGCACCAATAACAGGAACAGCAGCCGCAACAGTCTTTGAAGAAATGTCAATTCAATATCCATCGACCGATCAGCTTCTGAATCAAGTCACGTCTCTGCGCGGACCCTAAACGTCTGTGTGTCTGTCACTCACTTTTCTACGCCCAGTTGATCAGCCACGAAGTCCGTCGTTATTCGTCCGTTGGTCACGTTCTAGCGGTGAAGTAGGCGATGATTTTTCATTCGGGGGTCCAACTTAACTACGGCAAGCGCGTGGAGAGCGAACATACAAGAGGCCCTCAGCGGGGTCAAGAGGCAAATCCCTTTGTGAGAGAATCATGAGGCGAAGCGCCTCTCCCCTTTCCCGAAACTAAAAGGAGTTTGAATTCTAAACGCCCAAAGCAGTGGCAAATAAATTTGCTTTAGCTTTATACTGTTCGTTGCCTTTGCATTTATGGCTTCTTTCGGTAGTGGCGTATAGTGGCAGGAAAAGGGGACAATTGCCCCTCCCTTTTAGATTGTGAAACAAAAGTTTGCTTGCTAGAAATTATTGTCTAAAAATACAAAATTTGGCGCTCAAATCACGTTATGCTAGGTAAACTTAAAAGCAAAATTTAGATTTTGAGCACCAATTGGCTTATGTCGTCTGTCGGAAATTTTTCAGCTATCTGCGGAAACTTGCAACTTTCTGTCCCTTGTATTTTTTAACCCCCGCCACCGCTGGCTTTAGGCGCTTCTGGCCACTGCAATTGATTATTAGTCTTGCCCGGTCTGATGGTTTACGTCCGTTTTGTACCGAAGACTGTTTCTCGCTCGATACTTTCGTTAATCTACGACCGAAGCATAATCCTCCTCTTGACCGAGGTGAGGTTAGATTATACGGTTCGATCGTATTCTGGAGCCCGGGCCCGCCTGGAGAACTGTAATTGGACGCTTGAGTGCAATATTAAGCTGATGCTGAACGCTTATTACTGAGGAATTATCGTTTGTTGCACCCACGCCGCTGTTGTGTCTGACATTAAGTTTCACCCACACTAGTCGTGCGAGTAATAATGGTGTAGTAATGATCCCAGGTGGCGCTTGTACGACTTGTACGGCGTGTGTGGTCCTGCACATCGTTGCTAGTACTAGGTTAAGCTAAGTATCAGAGTACTTGGTCTAAGGTCATTTTCGATAGTATAAAACCAGCTGTGCAGCCAATCCACTGAGATTGTGACACAATGTTTAATAACCGCCAGCGGGACGCAAATGATTTTACAATAACGGTTCGGCTGCGCCAGTATGACCTTTTATTGGGCCATTATAGGCCTAGTCGTCTGGCCCCTGTGGGAGACTGTGGTAATAGGCTAAAAGAATTAGTTAATGCCGAGTGCTGACAGACGTAAAAGTGATTTATTAACGTTTGTCTGCTTCTGGGACGACATGAAAATGTCGCGACGGTGTCTGATTTTCTGTCTGAGTTGTTTTTTAGTAGTATGCGTAGGCCTACGTTTTACAGAACTGCAAACTTCCGTGCGCAGAGCGAGTGCCGTTAGGTCAACGGTAAATCGTTTACGTTCGCTGTCGTGCAGCTCGTGCTAATTGACTTGCTAACATTTTTTCTCAGCCTGTTTACGCTTTCTTCGTTAGAGGCAGCGGCGTGTCCGGAATTTTGTTAAGAGAATAAAGTTTATCGTACAGCAGTATGGAACAAAACCTCCAAATGGATGGGAGTATTTATTAGCCTATCTCCAAATTTTAAAATTTAATATGCAATTTCATTTGGCACATTCTGCTGCAGTTTGCCGACGAATCTGTGGCTCTCCAGTTTATGTTTTTGTAAGCATTTGTGTCAGCGCTGGTAAGGCGTATCATGGCCGTTATGTTCGCTGAGTGGCAGCACAGTTCTCGGCGGAAGTTTGAAGTCTCTGATCGCTGCTGGTCTGACGTGCTGTTGCAGGTGGAGTCCCGTAAAAAGGTGGCTCGTCTGGTGTTGTCGTTCGTCGTCGTGTTCGTCGTATGCTGGCTGCCGCGCCACGTCTGGTACTTCTGGTACACCTTCGACCCGGCCGAGTACAACATGTTCTGGCACGTCTTCAAGATCCTCGCGTTCTGCCT
>Ga0209367_1011752_pt1 | contig 11569 bp, 9 predicted proteins | sample WorMetLIZISLAND2_FD_187412 | JGI IMG/M metagenome (GOLD analysis project Ga0209367, IMG submission 187412) | Marine gutless worms symbiont microbial communities from Max Planck institute for Marine Microbiology, Germany - Olavius geniculatus... ... | reverse complement strand
GAACAGTTTACCAATTACCATTCGAACAGCATCCACTACCAACACTTTTCGACGACACCTCAAGACTCACCTTTTCTCCGGCAACACCGCCATCGACTAACTGTTACCATCCGCGCCTACGATTCGGACTTCTGTTTTGACATATGGCGCGTTACAAATGCAGACTACTTACTTACTTACTTTAAGAATTTCTGAGAAAAAACTTTGTCAACTGCGTATGTTAAATGCATCACAGCAATAACCGATGATCTGTTTCTATGTTTACCTGTTTATTATTTGGTGCATTAAAATTGCTTCACTCATTATGCTGTACTTGCTTTCACATAATTGTTCCATCATTTGTTTAGTTCATTTAGTTTGGTTTAGCTTACACTCCGGTCATTTTTTTCTGCGTCATTTTGTGATTAAAAATTCCCATTTCTGTTTATTCTTTGCAATTAGGTTGATAACTGTGAAGCGGACTGAAGCGTGCAGTTCCCTTGCATAGCTGGAATGTAGAATTATAGTGTATTGATGACGAATGTAATTGAAACGGCTGCAGGTTCATGGTACTGCACCAGACATAGCAGGACAGGATAAAGCCAACCCGACGGCCTTACTGCTGAGTGCCGTTATGATGCTACGGTACATGAAACTCGACACAATCGCTCACAATATTGAGAAAGCATGCTTTGAAACCGTCAGGGAGGGCAAGGTAATGGCATTATTTGGGTGTCTGCTATCTGTATGTATAACTTTTTTATGTAGTAAGCTATCTGAGTTAATTGAGCTAAGTCATCGTCATTGCATGGACTAAAACAAGAAGCCTAACTGTCATTAGGACAGCTGACCGTACTGGTTGTCATTGACCGTCAAGGTCATCCAAGGTTGATGATTTTCATTTTATTTGAAAGTCGATATGCAACTTTCTATCAATGATCGATAGCAACCTAGGCCCTGTCTCACACCATTTAGCCACAGTAGCGTGTAACGGCCTTTAAGGTCGTTTAAGGTCAACGATTTATATCATTTGAAAACCAGTATGTGACTTTATTAGTGATCAATAGCAACCTAGGCTCTATCTCGCACCGTTTAGCCACAATACATCCGTGACGGACAACGGATGACAGACGGACAACAACCATGACAACAGCTAAACCATTGCTAAGGTATGGTTGGCTAATAATAAGCATTAATTCTAAGATTATGTCAGTACAATGTAAGATTTTCAGTTAAGTAGGTGTGGATATAAATGATATATCAAGGTCTCGAGGCAATGTGACAAGACCAATAATTATGGTGCAGTTTTACAACTGTTTTACTAATTTGTTGAGCTGTACATCAGCAACTGTCATTGCCTTCCTCAGAACGATTTCTGTTTGTCATTAATTCTACCTTTGTGAACATTTTGTCTTAGATATGAGAAAATTTATACGACCAGTTTTCTTGGTTTGTCAGCTTGTCTTGTTTTTTTTATGTATATTGCTTCTTTGATCCACCCATCTATTCTGTTGCTCTGTCTTGACAGACATTATGTGTATGTAGTTTGTTCTTCGTCTTTTGATTTGGCAACTTTTTGTCTTTTCTGGGTGTCATGTATTTTACTGTTTCATTACCAGTAGCATTTACATTTTGATCTCAGTGCTCTAAAGCCACTGTCAGAACGAAGCAGCTGCTTGTAGTAATAGCTGTGGGTTGCTGAGGTTGAAGTGCTATGTGTCGTGCACGTCTTTGTTCATGTTGTGTCCAGTTTCTCACTGGTGATCTTGGCGGTCACTCCAAATGTTCGGAATTCACGCAAGAGATCTGCGAAAAAGTCCAGAAGTGTTCTGTGGACATGTAGTTAAAAACTTACTGTACTAGAAGAGAGGACAGTAATTTTCTGCGCTACATTTAACTATCTATATTAGGTTTTAGGTTTATGTCTAGACGAGGTATTTTGTATAGTGCACCACATGTCTGTAATTCCTGTAAGATGACTGATTGCAACATAGAATAGCTCTTAGTCATTTGTGTTATTATCAGTTGATTTCTGTTTTTACATTAGTTGTATTTATTTTTGCTGAATTTTTGTATATAATTGTTGATGTTTTCTAGTTGTTTTTTAATTATATTTCCTGTTGTGGACCAGTTTATTATTTCCAATATTGTTAGATTTATTTTGGTAGAAATGTTTGCATTGTATTTGCTGATAAATTATACAGAAAATTTATTGTATGTTGATTTGCTATTTTATGTTCAGCTTTATGGTGATGTTGAAGTTCTGCTTGCAAAATTGAAAGTCGGCAGAAAATTTTAACTTGCGGGAGTGTAGATAACCTGGAGAATAAAGCCAGAGAGATGTCTATGAGACCACAGATATGTGTGAATTTGGCAGACAAAAAATAATTACATGTATTTCCCCAGTAGTTTGTAAATTATTCTGTGAAATTTGCTACATAATGTGAAAACTTTGTGTACTTCATGGCTGCATAGTTGCTGCCACTCTGTTCTTGTGAATAGTGATCTAATGCATGGTCTGCGGATAAATGTTATTTACTTGTGTTTATTGGCTTCATAAAAATGGCAGTATGTAGTTGTTGCATTGTGACTTTTTCATATATCTTGTACTGTATCATAGAAATTGATACTGAGTAGTTATTGCACACCTGGTATTGACTTCTCAATTCTGGGATCTGGGATTAAGAAATTTTTATCCCGAGATCCCGCTTTAAAATTAAGCTTACAGATAAGTCGTTGTGACGACAGTAGCAGCCTACTGGAATTATTTAATGCCATAAAGCAGCAGGCATCTACCTTTCGGTATATCGAACTGTAGCGAGTGGCTAGCAAGCACCCTTTGCGTGCGTGAATGGTATCCATAAGATGGTTAAGTTGCTATTTTATCAGCTAACACTCGAAAAAGTACTATTTTATCGAATTTTTGTAATTTCAGGATTGGGATGCCACCAATTCCCGGATTAGCTAAAATGGCCGGGATCCCGTGACTAAACCCCTAAGCTGGTTAGCCGTGAATTTCATGGCCGCCTTAGCAATTTTCGAGGCTGTGGCAGCTTAGCATTTTTACAGCTAAGTCTTGGCTAGGCCGCGATTTTTGCGGCCGGTGGTGGCTTAACAAAATTTTGGTGATTGGTGGCTGGCTAAGTCAGCGGTTTAGGAATCTACCCAGGATTGCATTCACTAATACTGAGGCTGATAAAAGTTTCAACTAAAAGTTGGTTGTAGGTTATTCTTTAGCAATTGTTCAATTCAACCAGCCATACACCATTCTATGATTGGCTAGCTTTTTGTACCAGTGTAAACTACTTAGACAGAAAAATATGTTCTTGATATGATAATGTTTAAGATTGTATTAGAGAAGTTGATATTTTCTACATAAAAAGGTTTATGTTATGAGCCAGCAAGAGTGAAATAGAAAAGAGAGCCCTGCTGAGTAGACTGAGAACGTGAATCACTCAGCAAAAAAGTACTACAACACAGCTCAATATACATATGATACACATAATTATGTATACATATAATATGCATATAATTTAATAGAAACGTTATTTAGTTGTATTAGCTGATGAAAAAATATCCTATATTTATTGCATTACATGTATTGATGTATACCGGCAACCGTTATTCACAGACACGTTTACTTATTTTTTTATTCTTTTTGTTTTGACACTTTCGTTAATATTCTTTGGGGTTGAGATGGTAAACGAAACAAATGACTGCTAATTAACAAATAATGTCTAAACAGGCAGTAATGGAAGTATTTTCTGATTTTCAGGCTTATATAGACGAAGATCAAGATATTAGAGAGGTTTTTTTGCTATTTATTATAGTTGTAAACGATGTTAATTGATAATTTTTAGACACGTTTTAGCTCTACGGTCGTTAGAGACACAAGGTGTTATCTGCCGTGAAAATTTATGGAAAATAAGTAGGCCTATCATTAGGCTTATCTGCTGTGAATTTACATCGAAACAAAGTAGAGTAAAATAATTGCCAGTGCTTTTTAGTACAGTATTATCAGATTGTGCAAGCAATAATAGCAAGTTAGTATCTTCTGTAGCCTGTAGGCTATGTAATTGATCACAGCACTGGTAAGCGGCCATGGCTTTTTAGCTGATGTATTTCTAAAATGTATAAACTATACGTAATGAGTCAAAAACATGGCACTAAACTCTTATCTATATTTTCGCCCGGACATTGGCAGCAAAAGAATTTTGCAATCAGTCAGACTCTTGATCGTGGCAGACGATTTGCAACAAAACATCAGTGAACTTTTTATTTGGCCTAAAGTAACTACCAGATACGTTGCGTAAGGCTGGCAGCAACTGTGGTAAAAGAATCAAGTTAAGCTTCTCTCTCTCTCCTTCAGGCTGGTTTAGATCCCGTGAGTGAGGGGTCAGCCACACGGGTTTTTCATCTCCACTCGGTTCTATTCTCCACGTCCGTCAGGTCGACCCGCAAGTCTTCCATGTTGTACTTCATGACGTCGATCCACCTTTTTCTCTGTCTTTCCCTACTCCATTGTCCACGTACGTCTGCCTCCAAGATTCTCCTGACACAATCCTCCTCTTCTCGGCATTGTACATGCCCAAAACATCTCAACCTGGCCTCCCGTACTTTGTCCGTGATGCACGCTACTCCGAGGATGCGACGGATATCGTCATTCCTTTTCTTGTCTCTCAACGTGAGGCCAAGAATCCATCTTAGCATTCTCATTTCGGTTCTCTCCAAACGTTCTTCTTCACGCCTTTTCAGTGTCCATGTTTCTGAACCATAGATCAATACTGGCCTTACCATTGTTCTGTATACTTTCCCTTTAACAGCAACGGGTATCCTTCGATCACATAACACTCCTGATAGCTCTTTCCATTTTTCTATGCTGCAGCAATTTTAGCGGTGATGTCTTTCTCATTTCCTCCTTGGGCATGGATTACTGAACCCAGGTACTTGAAATTTTCCACTTGTTTCAGAGCTTTCCCATTTTTATCCATAGTCTGGAGTGACTCCGCTGTCCTTGCACACACCATAGTCTCCATAGGCACCATTATTGTGTTTTTTCATGTTTTTTTGTTTTTTCCCCAAAAAGACCTAGCCCCTTTTTTCTTTATAGGCCCCATAAAAAATCTTTCTTTATAATGATGGAATTCACGTTAAAACTGAACTTTGTTCTTGGGTCTCAATAGTCAATTATTTGCAGTTTCCCATAATTAAATTAGTCTGAAACATGCATAACAACACTAATTCTACCTATTTCAGTCACTTCTGAAGCAATCTGGGGTGGTGGAGCTAATGTAAATTTTTCCCGCAAATTGTTATTATTAGGCCCTATTTGTGTGATTATTCGCTTATTTCTCAGCTTCAATATATACATTTCTTTTCCATACATCAATTTTCACGGCATACATCCAAAAGTAAAAAGATGCTGCCGTGAAAATTCATGGAAAATAAGTAGTCGATTATGGCTATCTGCCGTAATTTTTCACAGCAGATATAATCATCGGTTAGAGAAGCTAAACTAAACATGGCCCCTAGTTGACTTCTGTGTGATACCTTACGAGGAGGCAAAAATCGACGCCTTGCTGCATGGGATGTAACGAGGCCCAGATTTTTGCAGTTAAGCAGACTGCCACATAATTTCGTAGTTCTAGAACTTAGCAATATGTTGTACTTAGACTGCTTGGCAGTACAATATTGAACTTGTTGACCATGAAGTGGGCCATTTAGTGGTTACTTGACTGTTCGTAGTTCAGTTTTCTTAATTGATTTTGGTAGAATATCCGTTTGGTGGTACGTGACTTGGAGAAGACATGTCGAGAGATGTACATGCTGATGCAGGGTGTGCATCAGGAGAATGGACTCAACTCTAGTAACCTGTTTGGTTCTATCTTCATTCTTCAACAATTGTAGTTCCAACATTTATCTAATACTGGATATTAACGTGTATTATTGTGAATAATTACATTTATATGCAAATTTGTTTGGCAAATAAATACTACATCGTGGCATATAAAAAGTAGAACATGTTTTTTTATGCCAGTGTATTGTTATTTATCTTATAACTTTTTATCTGGACAATACCTGTTGGTACAAGTTTTATTTGTCAGTTTTATGTAATAAACAAAGATGTTGTACGTGCTTCATGTAGATGAAGTAATTGGACATTTTTGGAAGTCATTAGCTTTGATGATTGCAGTAAATTATGGTCATGTTGAACAACATGTTCAAGCATTCAACGTCACCCTTCACTCAATATTGTTGTTGTTGTGGTAGAGTATGAAAACTGTTATTCACTTATTCAGTAGTATCATGGTGGTACCAGTAGCTGGTAAGTACCAGCTGCTGAAAATAGAATGATGTGAAATGATTGGTACAGCAGAACATTCTTAGATATTAATGCTGTATTTTTAATGTTCTTGTAAGCATTGTGACTTGTGAGTAATAGACTCCATACGGTAAACCTCCATGTACTATATATTGCTTAAATATCAGCATAGATGAGACAGCTACTGGTTTGGGTGCACTGTAATTGGCATGGCTTTGTGTCTGTGTATAGTTGAGAAAATTTGCTCAGATTGTCGACAGAAGTTTCATGACATTCGTAGAAAATATGAAGTGCTTGCTTCGAAAGTTCCAAAGGACCAATATTATCGGTTGGTTTTAGTGCTATTTATTTGATCATCTGTTCCATGCATTTTACATTCTTCGTGGTCTTGGTGCTAAACAGCATTGTCTTAGCATTGTCTTGAGATTTTAGTTACGTTCTTATTGATGGTGTTTACTCCTTTTTCTTACGTGCACATATCTATAGAATTGTGTGTTTATTTTGTTGGCTGCTTCTGCAGCTATGACAGCCAAGCACTGTAACTTTTCAGTTAATGCTAATTTTGTTTATTGAATGCATTAGTGTTTCGTGCATGCCCAGGTTCAATGATCACTGGCGTTTTGCAATGCAGAGATCTTGCTTTCTTGCAGCGTTCACGGTTTACTTGGAATCAGAGCAGCTGATTAGTCGCGAAGATTGCACAGCTCTAATTGGAGGTGAGAACGGTGTATTTAGTGTATAGTGTATATTTAGCTGATTCATTGAGTGCTACCTATACTCCTTTCATATATATAAACAGTTAGTATCTATTTTTAGTTTATATTGTATTATTACTTCACTTAGACTGTAGAAAACCGTTGACTGTAAGTGTAGTAATTTTGTCCACCGTCCCAATTTTAGGAGATAAATTTGGCCACATCAAGAGCTCCAATCAAATTTACGAAATGGAAATCCTGTACATCCCTAATTTTCACATAGTGGTTACAAAAAGGTTCGATATTTTATTGATACTCAACATTCCAACAAGCATTTCTTTAAGCTGTGGTGTATACCTATGCTGGAGCAGAGATAAAATGTCTTTGTTGCCAGTCAAACTGAAGCGAGATGATGGTTTCCATCTGGACTTGGAAGACTACCTCATGGGATTACTGCAGCTTGCTAGTGAACTGGTCAGTTCTTACATTCACACTGCTTCTTAGCATGATATGTGAAATTTATCACACCTACACAGCAAAAGTATACATGCATTCTATTCTATTTTATTACCTTGACCGTGGACATACTAAATCCTACTTTGTATATTCACATGTTGTTATTTTAACACTGAGCAGTTCTCCTTGCAATACAATTGTAAAGGGTCAACTTGCTGGTGCTGGCCACTGGAACAAGATTTGCATACTATTGATCATGCAGAAACACTTGAGAATTGCAACTTCATGTGATGCCTGATACCAGTGAACGTAAAAGCTTGAGCATGCATAACATTTTTTTAGAGCTGTCAAGGCGTTAATTTTTTTAACGCATTAACGCAGTGCGTTAATTTTTTTTAATGCATTAATTAATGCGTAAATTAATGCACCCAGTCCTGTCGAGATGGAGAGTAGGAGGTAAATTACCCCGGGCTCGAGACGTTTATGGGACCTGCCTGTAGAATATAGAAAGTTAGAAAAATGAAAAAAAAGTTTTAAAAACACATATAATTTTTATCTTTGAAACGTATTTAGACTATTTACTATTTAACTATTACAGTATTTTTATTTTGTATATCATCTCTTGCCCATATAGAGTCCATCATTTTGTGATGGACTCTGTTGGGTTACAAACAGTTTGTGCACTTTGAGCTAAAAACAGCGTTTCTATAGTGACAGCAATTTTGCATACATCTTTAGCAAAACTCCCCCCCCCATTTTTTACTGGGCGCAAGCTACGTCCACTGCAGGTATAGCGACAAAACTCCCTGCACTGCACAAATCCAGGACTTCCAGCTGACACGAAGAGATGCCGTACAGCACGATTTGTTGTTCACAACTAATCAAAGTAGTGAAGTTTGGACTTAACCAGGCACAAATCTGATGTTTAACGCGTTAATTAATGCATCAACTGTGACAGCTCTAATTTTTTTGCATATGAAAAATTTGTAGAGAGCTGTGTTGATTAATTTTAGTGTCTGTTAGGTCTGACCATGATCTTTTACACTCTCGGCCTTAAGACCAGTATCGTTAGTCTCGACCTTATCCCCCCTTGAGTTGTATGTTGACTGTGATACCTGTCTTATTTTTGTCTATAAATATTCTGCAGAAAACAAACTCTATACAGTGTTCCGTGATAAAAGTGTGGTGATATGTACACATTAGCACAGTCATTTTAGTTCAGATACAGCTTATGTAGAGACAGTGAAGACATGAATTTAGAGCTGATGCTTAACCCAGTCTTGTTATGTGAAGAATGATCTCAGAATGACTGTTGAGCTTATTGGTGATTGATTTCCCACTTGCCTACTTGTTCAGGTGTAAAAGATGCTGTAATTGTTTGTTTTACGTTGCAGTCTCGTCTGTCGGTGAATGCCGTCACAGCAAGAGACTACATTCGACCAATCAGAATTGCTCGTTTCATTGGCGAGCTCGACTCTGGTTTTCGTCTGCTTAACCTGAAGAATGACGCATTGCGCAAGCGCTATGATGCACTCAAGTATGATCTGAAGAAGGTGGAAGAAGTTGTGTATGATCTGACAGTGCGTGGCTTGGTAAATCATCCTGCAACTGGTACTGCTGATGAACCATCCTTGGTTGATGTGTCTTCAAAATCAACCACAAAATCTGAATAATGTTAACAGTTTCAGTACTAGTGGTTATGTTGCATTATGAGACAGTTTTTGAATAGTTGACAGTTTATTTGACAGTTTATCTGCTGTGGCAAAGCACTGTTTTTTGTTAAGGTGATAGTCTGCCCTGTTTGAATCATCACCAGCAATGCATATTACTCCACAAGTTTTAACTGATGGATAAGAGTGAGGAAGTCCTTGAACAGGTGATGGTGTAACATTAAACATAATAACATTTTATCAGCTGTGGCAGCCTTCATTTGTGGCGTATTAGTGCCATTTGTGCATTTATGTAAACTTGATTTACAACAAAGTCAACTTAACCACAGTGTTTGCTGACAGTATGCATCATTCATTTTTTGTTGTATTGTACCAGTAACTTAGACACGTGATGGAACAATAATTAAGCTCATATGCACACTGTAAACATTTGTTCTGAAAGCAAGCACTTGACTTGTCACTCCTCTTCTTCTATGTAGCAGTCAACAGTTAATGTTGTATTCTACATAATGCTGCAACATCTGTTACTGTTATTATTTTCACTGGTGCTGATTACCTTGATTTAAAGTTTATAGATCTTGCTGATGAAGATCAGCTGTATACATGTTGAGACTGAGTGTATGAATGAAAGTGGCATTTTAAGTTTTGATGCAGTATTAAAAATAACAAGAAGCCCAGCTGTCGCTAGCATAGCCAACCATACTGGTTGTCAGTGACCTTCAAGGTCATCCATATCATTTGAAAGCCAATATGCGACTTCGTATTAGTGGTCAATAGCAACCTAGGCCCTATCTCTCACATTTTAGCCACAATAGCACGTAATCACTTTCAAGGTCATCCAAGGTTGATGATTTCTATCTCATCTAAAAGGGCATATGCCACTTCCTATTAGTGATTAATAGTGACCTTGGCCCTATCTCTCACACTTTCTGAGATATGGCCAGTTTTCCATTGAATTTCCTACTGTCCTTTCATTCAACCCCAATTCAAAAATGTTCCCCTTGCACTAGTTCGATGAAATTTTGCATGCCTGAGTTTAAGGCACATGGCTAGTTACTTGTGTAAAAAGTCTTCCCCTATGACCTAATGCTTAGTCACATCTGTTAGGGATGGACAGATAGACAGACAACAACCATGCCAATAGCTCGACTGTTACTTAAATACAGTCAGCTAAAAATACGTGTAATAATGGGATGCACATTCTAAAACTTGCACGAACGAAATAAATAGTAAGTTTTCCACCATGGCTGCACACATACTTGTGATGTAGAAATTTTGATGTGACTAATTATTGACATGTGGTTTTCTGTTGAACATAGTATGCTGTAATGCTGTATGCTTATGTTCCCTTATAGGGCCTACGGATAGGTATATCTGAGTAATGGTGCTGAAATGTTACTAGTTCATAACTTGCAGTTCATGAACACTGCTGATGCTAGTTGCATTCTCCAACTAGTTTTCAACGATGACCATTCGTATGCCAATTTAATGAATTCAATACTGTGCAAATAAACAGTATTAATACTTCTTCTTACATGCGACAGCAGGAACTGCTAGTGTTTCTTAGCCATTACAATTCTGTCTGTCTGTCCATCACACGGGTGGATCAGTCAAAAACGGTGCAAGCTGGGATCACCAAATCTTCACCATTGGCTGCCTAGAAGACTCTAGTTTTAGGATCCTAGGCCTAGCTTTTAGGATCCTAGATCCTAGCTTTTCCATAAATTTGAAAGGGGTCATCCCGAGCAGGGGTGCTAAATGACAGGGGGTAGAAAAAAATTTGCGATTTTTAGCCCATAAGTCACCATATCTCGGAAACAATGTGAGATAGGGTTTAGGTTACTATTAGTCACTAATAGGAAGTTGTACACTGGCTGTGGACTGGAAAGAAAATCAATGACTTTGGATGACCTTGAGTGTCAAAATAGTGGTTTATGAATTTTTTGGTGATTTTTGGGCTGCGAAACACATTTTAAGAGCAAATTGTGCGGAAATTATTACAGATAGACCAGTATAAACTGCATATGAAATTTTCAGCACTAAACAAATTCGGCGCTATACAAACGTATCATTGTTATTGTTGTTGTTATTATTAAGTCTCAACCCCTCAATCAATAATCAATAACTCAATCAATAAATAGGTTCAAAGTGGCCTGCGCACGAAGACATCAAAGATGGGTACCACCCCAAGTTGTTATTTTACTGCTATCGGCTTCGCGAGATTGGTTGCGCACTTTGGCGAGTGCAAATGAAACGCTATAGATACTAGCCTTCATAATCGTTTCTAATGTCATTTGCTGGGATCGGTGAGCTTAGATTTTGTTTGCAGTGTGCTTTCAAATGTGCACTGATGTCGCATGTTCCCCTTTTGCATTAGCTGGGCTTTCTTGTATTAACAAATTATAAACAACTAGAAATTCTAGTCCACCTGGTGCCCTAAGTCCGAT
>Ga0209367_1011750_pt1 | contig 11570 bp, 6 predicted proteins | sample WorMetLIZISLAND2_FD_187412 | JGI IMG/M metagenome (GOLD analysis project Ga0209367, IMG submission 187412) | Marine gutless worms symbiont microbial communities from Max Planck institute for Marine Microbiology, Germany - Olavius geniculatus... ... | reverse complement strand
CAAACCTTGTAATAGACCTGCTGTTGGGGCCCACAAATTAGGACAGATAGAATTTATTGACGTTTTTCCATTCATTTTAACACGTATTATGCCTGGTCTGCTTTCCCCAGGTAGTGCAAAAGCAGATGTTGGGTGAGGTAAAAACTAAAACACTTATTTCATAGCCAGTTGTGTCATAAATATTTCTGCCAATTATTACTAAAATCTGCTAATCTTTATTCGAGGTACGATCAATAATGTTGGGGATGTTTTTTCAGGTTTTCTGTTTATTTTAATGGATATTTCGGTTGATCTGCTTTTCCTAGATAGTGCAGAAACATACATTGGGTGAGGTGGAAAACTGAACGGTCATTTGATGGCAAGTTGTGTTAGGAATATTTGTGCCAAAAATTATTAAAATTTGACAATTGCTTTTCAAGATACAGTTAAAAATGTCGGGGATGTTTTATTGGGACACAGTGTACATATGCAAAAACTCGTTTTGTAGAACATTTTTTTACTAATTTTTATACATTTATACAAAAATTAAATTATGTTTAGTTTTACGGATATTTTTGATGTTTGTAAACAAAAACAGATGATATTGTCGTGAATAGTAATTTTTAATGAATTGACGATATACTAGTGATGTAATGTGCCGTTTAACAGTGGACACAGTTCTCTGATTAGGAACTTGTACTGGTTCAAAAAATACAGTTTTCGAAAAATACTAGCAAAATTTTAAAAAATAAATTGCAACAGAGAAAGAGTGGGAATGTTACTAACAAAGAGCCGGGAAATATGCAGCACTGACTAAAGGTATGAGACCGGCAGACTGAGAGCATAGACGTACTAAACGGAACGTGATCACTGTGGATGAAATGGTAGGCTTGCTAAACCACAAAAACCAGAAACAAACATACCGTTCAATACGTTAGACATTTAAAAAAACGGATCTAACAAAGTACAGCATTGTAGAGATAACTCATTGCATTTTGGTCAAAAGTGTATTTTGTTTACCAACATGTTTGCTGTCTATTATTGTCAGTTTTGCTTGCATTTGTATTTTACAAGGTAGTGTAGCGACACAAGTAACGTATAGCCTGATATTCAATAACCACTTTTTTTCTAATTGTCTACCGAATGTACCAGTGAAAGAATTTTGAAAATCGGTTAATATTTGGCGAAGATATAGACAATTACAAAGTGGGACGTTTTTGGGACACAGTTCATTGGATATATCTATTGGAAGGACAAAGTACGAAACGAAGAGGTGAGACAACGGACAAACTAGAAAAAATGAACTTGATCATCACGAAGAAAAGACGGAGATGGCTGAGTCATGTACTACGCATGGACAACGATAGACTACCGATGCAAGCCTTGTATTGGCAAATAGACAAATTGGCAAATGTCAAGCGCAAACCAGGAATACCGATGAAGAACTAGATTGACACCACACGCCAGGAATTGAAGACCATTGGCATGACCTGGAAAGAGGCTGAAGAATGTGCAGCTGACAGAGAAGATTGGCGTCGAAGTGTGGCCCAATGTGTCTTCGACACAGAATGACCCAAGTCTAAGCTAACTAAGCCTAAAGGTGACACAAACAAAGCAGTTCGATGGAGATTTGCGCTTTCCAAGTGCTTTTAGTTTCGATAGCTATTTGTTATTATCGTGACTGCTACTACAGATATACTGTAGTAGTAAGGCCTTATAGTAGTAGTTGTTGTTGTTGTCGTCAACGCTATTGCAGTAGTAGTAGTATTAATATTGTCGTTTTTACAGGCGGTGGAAAGCACCATGAGATTGTGTCGTTGGGTGAGCGGCGAGCAATGCGCTACGTCAAAGACGATCCTCAGTGTCTTCTGCGGCACAATTACCGGCAAATGGCACGCATCTATCCGACAGGTGCCCGGTTTGACTCCAGCAACTACGACCCCGTGCCGCTTTGGAACGCTGGATGTCAGCTCGGTAAGTGAAAATTTTTATTCACCATCGCTGGTAGATAGTAACAACTAAATACAGGGTGGTCCAAATAACGGCACAAAGTTAATGACACCATAATTTTGCAACCGTACGTCATAGAGTTATGTGGTTTTAAGCAAAATGTTTCGAAAAAAATTCTTTACGTGACTAAAGTCAGTATTTGAATACAGCAGTTAAATATTTCTGTTATTGCCGCTAGCAATTGAACTATGCGAAAACGGTATTACCCTCGAGACCGCGGTCCGTAAAAACGTGCCACTTTTATTTGTTTAATTGCTCTGTAAAACATTGGCCGATTTTAATAATTTTTGGCACACAACATTAAAAAAACTTGACGCAAATGTCTGTAATTTTGGCCACCTCGCCCTAAGATTGTTGCTACACTACCTTGTGAAATGCAGAAGTCGTAGTTTGATTATTGACAACAATGAATTCATACTGGGTAGTGCATGTGTCAGCTCAGAAAATTACTGAGACCACAAAATCATTGAAAGGCTGTTGCTTTGTCTTTATTTTAAAATTGTAAGTCGACAAACTGAAATGATACATCAACAGCGAGTGAGCCGTTTAAGTCACGCAGTTAAGACCTACTGAACGTGCTGTTGGCAAATAGTTTGATACTTTACGCCGTTGATTAACAGTGGCGTCGTGGCCGGGGAGGGGATGCCTCCTCCAAAATTTTTTGGCTGTCGAAAACATGTCAAGAAATTTTCTTTTTGTCGAAAAATTTTGGTTAAAAAATGCAAAAATGGGCTTGAAAACCATCATTTTAAAAAGACTCAAAGGCAAAATTGAAATTTTAAGCACTATAATTTTCTCTGTCGGAAATTTGTAGCCGTCCGTCGGAATTCTGTCGAAAATTTGGAGAGTTTGTTGGAAAAAATGCAAGCTCCTTTCCCGCTTATTTTTTAAACTCACCCCAGCCGTTGCTGGCTAACGAAAATCGAACTGCGACTTTGCCAAATACCGCAAAAAGTAAACAAGCTTACGAATAAATATTAGTGTAAAATGTTTTGCGCTGTTGCTGTTCAGTTGCGTTGAACTATCAGACGCCGTGTTTTGAGATGCAAATGAATCAGGCGAAGTTCAGCGACAACGGAGCCTGTGGCTACGTGCTCAAACCGCACTTTATGAGACAAGGTCTGACAATCAATATGCCTATGTGATTTTTATGCACAGACACATGCTGTGTTTAATCACTCTGTTGCAACGTCTAAAATGTGTTTTTTACAATATGCCAACCTCATGAAGCACGGTCGGGAAGATTATGGCATAAACTCTACTTGCTTTCAGTGGCGTAGCCAGAAATGTGAATTAGGGGCCTCTCTTTTTCCCTTCATCTCTCTCCATATCTGCTTTTTGTTCTTTTCATTTTTTCTCTTTTTTTACTTTTTTCCTTTTCCTCTTTTTCCCCTTTTCCACCCCTCCTTTCCTATAGAATTAGGACTCCTAAAATCTAGCTAGGGGGCTGAAGAAACGCTGTAAGCGCCCTCCCAGCGAGCCGAAATCGAATTTAATGCATTGTAGCTTTGAAATATGCGATCTGTTGGCAACAGTTTTAATTATTTTCCTAAGAATCCTCTGATCAAATCAGCACTTTTAGAGCTTATGTCTTGTCTGGGTTATTGAGGTGAGGGGAAGCTACGCCACTGCTTGCTTCGAATTGTTTCGACGAAAAATTGAAACCCGGTGGCAAATTTACAAGTTTTGCACGACAAATAGGGCGTTGTCCGGCAAGTTGCACACAACAAATCGAAACTGCGAAGCTTGCGCTTAAGGAAACTATTTGTCCGGTATTTTTTATGACGATGTTCATTTGTTCGTTGCAGAAGATCCGACGTTTGATCCTCGCCTGTCCGTGGAACAACACGAGCTGCTGACCATACGAGTAAGTTTTTGTAGGCTTACTGGTATAAGACCTAAAATACTTATCTGCTTCAGGTTGCAGTCTGGCGAAAAATTAAGGACTTGGGGAAATATTCTTTATTATTTATTTCTTATAAAACGCAGTGCAATATTGCACAACGGCTTATAAAAACTGTGACACACTGAAGACTAAAGTAAAAATATTGCAGCATAACGGATTAAGTGCAAACATTTTTTCCTAAAAGTCTGAAAGAAAACCAAAAAAACCAATAATTTTAAGAGCCCAATAAAAAATACGCATGGAGATTTTTTTAGGGACAAACGGCAACCAAAAGCACACGACTTTTTTACGTTTTAAAACTTTATCTGATGCAGTTGATGCTAAAATTATCAAACGTTTTTATAACAGTAATAATCGAAGTGTTTAAATAATAAAAGACGGACAGTTTAATTGATATTTAACTGAAATTTTCTGTAAGAAGCGTGTAAGAAGTCATTTTTTGTTTTCTAAACACCATATAAAAATCATGGCTAATAGACCTAGCAGAAGTTTTATTATTATTATTTAGTTAATTTAGAAATCTGATCGATTGATCAGTTGATTGATTGAATGATTCATAGGTGATCAGCGGTTATCAGTTACCGTACAAGAGCGAGAAGTTGTTAAAGACGGAACGTGCGCTCAGCGTGCAGATCAGAGTGACGGGCGTTGACGAAGATATACAGTGCGACCGCACGAAAACTGTCAAGAATAACGGTTCGTAACTCCCTCTGTCTCTCTGTCTGTCTGTCTGTTTGTTTTGCTTTATATTATTATTATTATTATTAATTTTTACCTCATTAAATATAAAGGAACAAACGGACAACAGAAACTTAACTATGTCGTTAAGTAACATTAACTAATAGGGGACCTACCAGTGTTGTTGTCTTTGGCTTTGGTTTTTGGTTTTAAAGCGTTCTCGGGGACAAATGCTGAGGCCTTGGCCTTGGCCTTAAAGGTCAAGTCCTTGGCCTTGAAGGTCAAATCCTTGGTCTTGTCATTGGCCTTTCGAATCAAGTCCTTGTTAACAACACTGATTGATCCTTGCAGCAGTTGTAATATGCTAGAAATGTCTCTTACTTCCTTTGTCAATCATGACGCTATCAGATAGATCGAAGCCAATTATAGTCCTGACAAACTTTGAGGGTGTCCACGACATTTGTATTGAACAGCTTTACGATGAATCGGCGGTTGATAATAAAACCCAGTCAGCGCAGGTCAAAATAATTTTACGGCATTGTTTTAATTAATTTTACGAAATTGGAAGTACATTTTTACTTTTAAATTAGTATTTTTATGTTTGGTTGCAACGCACAATACATAATATTTTTTGTTGATTCGTGGCAGGTTTCAACCCAGTCTGGCACAACACGCTTGAGTTCAAAGTGCGTCTACCTGAACTAGCTTTCGTCGTGTTTACCGTCTTTGCTAAAAACCTTCCCATCGCTCACTACGCCACGCCGTATCACTGTATCCAACAAGGTGAGAAATTTCTTGCTTTTTTCATTACTTTTTCAAGGCTGAATTTAGACTTGTAGGTGTCCCACGCAGGCTTTAATTACAGTGGACACCCATCTACTTTACTTACTTTCACAACTAATATTAATTTTTAAGCGGTTTACGTTTATTTTGTTTTCTACGAATCGATCATCATATTTTAAACCGAATTTTAACTTATTTTAAACGGGCTGTTTTTGCTGATTTAAAGTTGTTCTAAAAACGGACTTTTAGTTAGTTGTTTTTTCGTGAAATATTCGGCGGTTTTCTGGATATGGAGGTTTTTGAGAAAGCACCTAGCTCCGTATTCTGAAGTCAAGCACTTACTTCTTTTTAATTACACTGCATGCACAAAAGTGAATTTTTTTAGATTTTTATTCTCTAACAGAAGCGTTATTATAAAATACTTAAATCCTAAATCCCCGATAGAGTTTAAAAACTGCAGCCTAAAATACTAGTAGTAGTTGTGCTATTAGTTGAAGTAGATTGGACTGCTTTTTACTGCCTTTTGAACTGTTTCGGTATTTTCTGTTAGTTTTTTTTACCGTTTAAGCGTTTAAAACACGATAAATTGTAATGTAAATAGTTGTTGAGTCGCGCTTCCAAGTTATCTTGCTTTTTCATTTACTTAGCGAACTGTGATTACTTGTTCTGAAAACTTTTCTGATTGCTGTTTTTCAGAGTTTAACCCAACCAACTCCGCGAAAACATTTTCCGTTTACGCCATTGACAGTTATCGTTCGTTGTTGCTACTGTTTGACAATAATTTATTTGCTAGTACATAATAATATGCGTATAATTCGATTAATTAGCTATAGGTTGTTTGTGTTTTAGGCTACAGGAGAGTTCCGCTTAGTAACAAGCATTCAGAACCGATTTCGTCGTCGTATTTGTTCTGTCACATCGTCATCAAGTCTCAAGACTCGTCGTGATCTTTGTTAGAGCTCCATCTGTCTCTTATCGGTTCAATACCAACCGTGTCGTACAGTCACTACTCGTATATCACAATGCAAGCGTGCTTCGTCTTGGTTCTGCCGTTAGTCAAGAGGCGACAGAACAACGTCCGTCCAGTCGTCTGCGATTTGGGTCAGCCGTTGAGCTGTAAGCTTAAAAGTCCGGCCCTTTGCTACGAGTTGTCATCTGTCTGCGTAACAGATGTATTGTGGCTAAGCGGTTGGTCTTAGGGGAAAACTTTCTGCACATATAACTAACTCTGTGTCGAGGCTCTCCAGGTGCCAAATTGGGGTTGTGCAGTCAAAGGGAGCATTTTCAAAATTTGGGTTGAATTGAAAGGGGTAGAAAAAATTTGCGTTTTTAACAGAAAACTGGCCGCATCTCAGAAACGATGAGAGATGGAGCAAAGGTTTCTATGAATCACTAATAGAAAGTCGCATAATTTTCTTTGCATGACACGAAAATCATTGACCTTGGATGACTTTAAAGGGTTACTACGCACTTTGCTATGCCATATGCGCGGTATTGTGGCTGAACGATAAGTCGTAGGTCACATTTGCTGGACTTCCGACACCCGCGTACGGTCGGCCCACCCAAGTGACAGCGGCGTTTCTTGCAAACCAATGTAAAATGTGGGACAGTGTAAGTATGATGTAATCTATGGCGTAAAAAATTCTGTGTTCGCAGTTGCTGTCCGTCTTTAAAATACTCCGTCCCTATTTTTACCAGACACCTCAAAAATCAAGATGTTGCTGCAGTTTTTGTTTGCTTTCAACGTTTTCGGCGAGCAAATGCACACATTGTCCGACGCTATCCGTCATACTTTATCCGTTTAATTCACTTAATTTATTTATTTAATTTACGTGTTTTTAACGCTGTATATTGTGTGGAAAATAGACTTATGTCATACGTTTGTTAGCAGACAGCTGTCATATTGGTGGGCGTGCAATTGTTGTGTGCATACATCTCCCGTAGGTCCTACAGCGACATCGTACATACGTCGGAAATGCTTCTTGCTTCTCACTGTCTGTCTCTGAATGCCGCTATAACATTTCTGCTCACCAAAAGTATTGAAAAGAATAATGTTCTTCAGTCGCTCGAGTATCGTTTTTGCGTGATACGTGTTCGTGTTCCTTGAAGATTCTGAACTTTGACCTTGAGACTGTCATTCCTGAGTTTCGTCTTCAATTTGTGACAGATTGTAAAAGTCGTATTTTGATATTAGTGTTGTAAATAATTTGCTTGCTGGATTTTTTTACGCGCGAAAGCAGCTACTGCTTCCAGCGCGTCTCAGCCATCGCAGTTCTGTCTGTCCGTCTGTCCGTCCGTCACACGGGTGGAACAGTCAAAAAGAATGCAAGATAAAATCACCAAATCATTACCGTCGGCTGCCTGAAAGACTCTAGTTTTAGGAACCGTAAAGCTTTTTCATAAATTCGAAAGGAGTCACCCTGAACGAGGGCGCTAAATAAACGGGGGTGGGCAAAATTTGCGATTTTCGGCCAATACGTCGCTGTATCTCAGTAATGGTGCGAGATAGGGCCTAGGTTACTATTAATCACTAATAAAAAGTCGTACACTGGCTCTCGATTGGCGCCGAATTCAATGACCTTGAATGACCTTAAACGCCAAAATAGGGGATTTTATGAATTTTTTGGGCGATTTTAGGCTGCAACACAAGTCTATATCATTCACAAGATGGCGCCACGGAACTATCGTTATGCGATCCAGACAGAGAATTTGGTATTTGTATATTAACTTAACGTGAACACCCCAATTTTTAGCTAAACTACTGAACCGGAACTGCTATAGGCTTTCGCGCGTCTCGTGAGCATTAGCTCAAATTTCTTGTCTGCATTTGCAATGGACTGTGCTGTCAACAAAATTTCGTGTTTTCAAGTTAAGTTCAAAAGTACTAACTTGTCATATAAATTTTATTTCGTCATGATATGTCAACAGCAAGACACATTCAAGAGAGTAGACAATCATGTATTAAAGCACAAAACTAAAAGCTTTTGAAAAGCAGAAACCTATACCGAGATGTAGATTTATGTGAAATTGCGACACCTGTTCAAATATATTTACTGCAATTCAGGCATATCACAAAACCGTAGTAAAACGAATCATAGTTGAGCGTTCGTGACTTAACGTGGCAACAAAACTTTGGAAATTATTTTTTAATTTGTACAATTTGGAATTTATAAAGCAAACTGGAAGCAAAAACACCAAAAAAGCTATTGAAAATATACAAAATCGAGTATGAACTTCTAACTAAACGCGTAAATTTAGAAATATAGCTAAAACTATTCAACCCACACGTAACAGATAGGTTGTTTTAAGGAGCGGTAACTTGGACACAGAAATATACTTACACAACTCAACGCGGATATAAGCCTATGGAAACACTTTTAAAAGACGACTTTTAGTCTGTGACTGATTTTATAGTAAAAATTTCTGCATTAACCATTAATTCTAATCCAGTTCGGCGGATAGTACTCGCCTAAATGTGATCGGTTGCTCAGCAAAGATCCGGGTCTAGGAAACCCCGAGTAGTATGTAGTAATACCGTTAACAAACCACGCCGCCCACCAGCCGAACGTTCCAGCGGTTATCACGGTATGATTACAAGCCGCCAGAATAGCCAGATCTGTTCCAGCCGAGTGGCCCTCGGAGAAAGTGACGTTCACCGCGTTTTGGTCCCAACTTCTTGACACCGCTTCGATGTGTCTTCGGCACCACGGAATGTCGTTGCTAGTGACGACGAACTGGACGCGCGCAAACCGTCGGACGAAGTAGCCCAAAGCGAGCCGCAGGTAGTGCGGTGGCGCCGTGGAAAAACCTTTGCGGACAAAACGTCGACGTAGAAAGTCCCCTCGACGGACGTGGACACCAACACGGACGAACGGCAACCCCGTCCAGCCGGGTGGAGCGTTGACAGACAGGAACCTCGCCGCCGATTGGAGAATCTCGCGCCGGAATTTGAGGGCGCCTCGAAGCCGCTCGTCGATGGGTTGGGTGTACCTCCAGCTGGCGAAAGATCCAATCAGCATGATGGAACGATTGGTCGGAATTTTAACGAGGGACATCACCCGAGGACTGTAGGCGTAGACGAGCAGGTGGCGAAACCGATGCACCGGACAGTGAGACGTGTTATCAACAGACGTGCGTTCAATGTCGACGTCGAACACCCGATCCAACGGCGTAGTCCGTGATGATCCAGAGAACATTCGGATGCACGGAGTTCGGCCTGTGTGGGCGGTGATAAAAGATTTCACGACATTTTCTGGACGTGAATTTCACTTGCGTTGGAAGCTTGATGATTAAGTTTCGAAAAGTTTTAGGCTCACCGTAGAACGTTCTGTCACAAATGTGGCTTTAAACAATTGGATTGTATTTTTATGACGAACTGCTGGAGTTCAGTAGGCCCCCTGCTATAACGGGTAGCCTAAGTAAACAGAGGTTTGTTTAATTTGGTTACTTTGGAATCGCGGCACCTTCTGCTTTTAATCGCCGTATGCTACTTGATGGACAGGTCTCTCAAATTATAAAAAAAATTCACAAAAACAAAGAAAATTTAAGTGAACATGAAACTAACAAAAACAATTTCAATACACATTTTAAAATCAAAATGTGTTTTTTTTAAATTTTTCAGATAAAATTCACGAAACTTTCAAACACGACGTGAAATTTTCACCGCCCTCCCGCCGATCGCTGTTTAGTCTATACCTGTGAGCGAGGCAACGTACTGAACGCCGGCGAAGTAAAAGAGATGGTTGCCCAGACGATTGCCGGTCCGCGGTATGCCGTAACAGACGTAATTGCACGACGCCGTAGGAAGCGAGACTGTTGGAAATCTCAACGACGGACGCCGTCTTGTTGACGGAAGAACGATAACTAGAACGAAAACGATTACGACGGCAGCAATAGTCAGTAACACGAGTGTATCGCGGTGCGGTTTGACTGACATCGCACACTCGGCGATACGTTTGTTTGTAATTATAACGAACATAACGAAGCGGTTGGCGCAAAAGAAGTTAATTGACAGCAGTCGAAGGCATGTGTTAAGTTGTGACTACATGTAAAATGCAAAGTTGCAAAATGGTGGGAAATGTTTTGGCGTGTCTGAGATAGGTTGAAAATAGAGAACGCAGTCAGCCACATAATCAATATGAAGTAGAACGTTTTTGTAGATGTTTCACTGTGCACGCAATTACGTAGATTACGTCCGATCTTCAGCGCACGTTCGAGATGCTGAATATTTGCATGATTTTCAAAAATATTTTGCATTTTTTATTTTGTTTGTTACGGCAGACATGATCTCACAAAGGATCGAATAAATTTTAAAATTGCTGTAATTCGATCATTTTATTAAGCTCAGATATACGACCAACGCCTAAGTTATCAAAAAATTTTAAAAATTCCATAAAACGCTGCAAATTAAAAAATATAAAAAGTTTAAAATGCTAAAAAACATTACATTTTTCTTGACGTTTTCTCAGCAGAAAACCGTTTGTCTGAAAACGTTTGCGTCAATTACAAAACCGTTGTTTTTAGAGTTATTTTCGTTCGTTCTCGGACATTTAATATTTCGATATTTCGTTCGCGATTGTGCAATTTCTGTCGCCGTTTCACGGCCACCAAGCGGTGACAGAAAGCTCTTGCATAACGGGTAGGTCTACGTGTTGTTTACGTTTAAGATCAATAAGTAATCAGCATTCTATATCGATCAGTCTATACTGAGTCTATACTCAGTGTTACTGATATAGTTTCTACTTATAATTAGTTTCCCACCTAAGGTGACTGACTTTTGTACTCTCTGTGAACCGTACCCACTGTTTTAACTATCGCAAGCTTTGTTTTCCCTCATATCATGATTTTCGACATGTATGCGACATCAGCATTCAACATTTATTTTTTTTGATTTTTATAACTGTATTTACTGTTATTTTCGCTTTTCTGTTAATCTGCTTGTGTTTTAAAAACTGCAAATTACATGTAAAATAACGTGCTTGTTTTAACTTGCGCCTCCACATTGATAAGTTCGCAACTTCGCCTTAAAGATACAGATTGCTACTCGTATTGTTACCTCCGCCAAGGAGGTAGTGTTTTTGCCGGTTTTTGTTTGTTTGTTTGTTTGTTTGTTTGTCTGTGAGTCAGCAAGATAACTCAAAAAGTTATGGACGGATCTTTCTGAAATTTTGAGGGTATGTCGGGCATGGCACAAACTACCAGTGATTCAATTTTG
>Ga0209367_1011747_pt1 | contig 11570 bp, 11 predicted proteins | sample WorMetLIZISLAND2_FD_187412 | JGI IMG/M metagenome (GOLD analysis project Ga0209367, IMG submission 187412) | Marine gutless worms symbiont microbial communities from Max Planck institute for Marine Microbiology, Germany - Olavius geniculatus... ... | reverse complement strand
CAACGGGTCGCCTAACTTGCTGATACGCTGTAACCGGTTCTCTATGTCAAAGAAGCTGCGCTGGCCCATGCTTCCCCCATCATCTGAGCGTTTATCTTTGGACTGGCCCGAGTTTTCCCGCAGTTAGACTGCTAGGCAGGCTATTTTGCAAGGTGCCCTGAAGTTGGCAAGGCACTTCGTCAACTGTCCGGGGCACCTCTTTGTCCATAAAAAATTGGTAGTGCTTAACGTGTAGTGATGAACTTCCTGCTGAGCCTTTTGCTTCCCCGTTGGGAGAACTACACGACCACTACATGTTAAGCACTACCAAAAAATTAACGGGTTAAGCCGAATGTGAGAAAGTAGAAGTGAGGACCGCCGAGTGAACATCACCGAACTGCTCACCTTCAGCGTCGAGAACCAGGCTTCCGACCTACACCTCTCCGCCGGACTGCCGCCTATGATCCGGGTCGACGGAGACCTGCGCCCCATCGACCTGCCCCCGCTGAAGCACCCCATCGTCCACGCATTGATCCAGAATAGTATGAACGACCGGCAGCGCCGGGATTACGAGGAGCGGCTGGAGGTCGATTTCTCCTTCGAGATCCAGGACCTTGCACGCTTTCGCGTCAACGCCTTCCACCAACAACGCGGGGCGGCGGCCGTCTTCCGCGTTATTCCCTTGAAGATGCTGACCCTCGATGAGCTGGGCGCACCCAAGGTGTTCGAGGAGATCATCGACGTGCCGTGCGGCCTGGTATTGGTGATCGGCCCCACCGGCTCAGGCAAGTCGACCACCTTGGCCGCTATGATCGATTGCCTCAACCACCGACACTCCGCGCATATCCTGACCATCGAAGATCCCATCGAGTTTGTTCACAGCAGCAGGAAATGTCTCATCAACCAACGTGAGGTCCATAAGGACACCCTGGGCTTCGGCGCGGCCCTCCGGTCGGCCCTGCGTGAGGATCCGGACGTCATCTTGGTGGGCGAGATGCGGGACCTGGAGACCATCCGACTGGCGCTCACGGCGGCGGAGACCGGGCACCTGGTGTTTGCGACCCTGCACACCAGCTCCACCCCCAAGACCATCGACCGCATTATCGATGTCTTCCCCGCGGGGGAGAAAGACATGGCGCGTTCCCTGCTTTCGGAATCCCTGCGCGCGGTGATTTCACAAACCCTGCTCAAGAAGGTCGTCGGTGGGCGGATCGCCGCTCACGAGATCATGATCGGCACTCCGGCCATTCGTAACCTGATCCGGGAGGACAAGGTGGCTCAGCTCTATTCGTCGATTCAAACCGGACAGGCCTTCGGCATGCAGACCCTGGACCAGAATCTTCAGGACCTTCTACGGAAAGGGCTCATCACCAAGCAGGAGGCCAGGTTCCAGGCCCAGGTCAAAGACAGCTTCCGCTAACCTGCGTGTAATCAGATAGCTTCTTAATCATGAGACCCGTTGCGGGACGCCGTTCAGTGCCCTGTCAGTCTGTTTGCTCGTTGGCTCCGGCAAGAGGCGTTTGCTGATTTGAAGCTACAGTACCGAGACCTACCTAACATCATCAGCCTGTTGCGGCTGCTTGCCGTAATGCCGGTCCTGTATCTGCTACTCGAGCGGGAGTTCGGCTGGGCCTTGCTCCTGTTCGCGGCGGCAGGATTCTCGGACGGGTTCGATGGCTTCCTGGCCAAGCATTACGGCTGGCAGAGCCAGCTCGGCGGCATTCTCGATCCCCTCGCGGACAAGGTCCTGCTGGTGGCCTGTTTCCTGGTGCTCGGGACCCTGGGGCTCATCCCCGCGTGGCTGGTGTCGGCGGTGGTATTCCGGGACCTGCTGATCGTCGGGGGAGCCGTGCTCTACAACTACCGGGTCGAGGAAGTGGAGGCGGCCCCAACCCTGTTGAGCAAGCTGAATACGGTTCTCCAGATTCTGTTGATCGTAGTGGTGATTACGGACGCCGGGCCTGTGCCCCTGCCGGAATGGGTCATCCGAACGCTGATCTGGAGCTGTCTTACGACCGTGATCGTCAGTGGCGGCCAGTATGTCTGGATCTGGTCGCGCAAGGCGGCGCGGAAGGGATGGAAAGAGACTTGACGGGGCTGCGGGATCACGCTTTGCGGGCACCGAGGAGCTGCCGTATCAGCCACCGAGTCGGGCGGCATTTCCTGCGCAGGCTCTCGCGGTCGATCTCCTCCAGAAGTCCCATCAGATAGCCCGGCTCCCGTGGACAGCGGCGCATGATGTAGTCGACCGCGTCCGTACCGAGCTCGAGGCCCCGACGCTTGGCCGACTCCTTGAGTAAGTGCTCGCAATCGCCCTCGGGCAGGGGGAGCAGCCGGTAGCCCGGCCCCCAGCCCAAACGCGAACGCAGGTCGGGAAGGGTAAGGGGCAATTCCGAGACAGGGGTGTGGGCGCTCACCAACAGGCATCGCCCGGATTCGCGGAGGCGGTTGTAGAGGTCGAACAGGCCCTGTTCCCAGGCGGCATCCCCGGCGATGGCCTGGACATCGTCCAGGGCGACCAGATCCCAGAGCTCCAGGTTATCGAGTACGGATGGGGCCAGCTCCCCATGCCCCAGGGGGACATAGATGGCCGAGCGATCACCTTGCGCCACCTGCCGGCAGGCAGCTTGTAACAGATGGGTCTTGCCGCTGCCGGCGGTGCCGAACAGATACAGAAAGCTGTCTCCCTGCCCCGTGGCCCAGGCGGTGACCGCGGCGACGGCCTCGGCGTTGGGACCGGCCACGAAAGCGGCGAAATCCGCTTCCGGCCACAGCTCGACGGGAAGGGGAATCTGGTGCATCCGGGAGCCGGATCAATCGACCCGGTTCAGGGCCAGAGCGGTGCGGGCCAGGCGTTTGCCCAACGCCTGGCACAGGCGTTTTTCCGCGTCGGTCAGCGGCAAGTTGCTCTCACTGCCGGCCAGATGGGAGGGGCCGTAAGGGGTCCCACCGCTGGTGGTCCGCAGCAGCTCCGTCTCGCTGTAAGGCAGTCCGACCACCAGCATGCCGTGATGCAGCAGGGGCAGCATCATGGACAGCAGGGTCGTCTCCTGCCCGCCGTGGAGGCTGGCGGTGGAGGTGAATACCCCGGCCGGCTTCCCGGCCAGGGTTCCCGCCATCCACAAGGAGCTGGTGCCGTCGAGGAAGTACTTCATGGGCGCGGCCATATTGCCGTAGCGGGTCGGACTGCCGAGGGCGAGCCCCGCGCAATTTTGCAGGTCTTCGAGCTCGGCGTAGGGGGGGCCGTCATCCGGAATACTGTCTTGGGTGGATTCGGACAGGGTGGAGACGGGCGGGACCGTGCGCAGTCGGGCCTCGATACCCGGTATCTCTTCCGTGCCGCGGGCGATCTGGCGCGCCATCTCCGCCGTAGCGCCGTAGCGGCTGTAGTACAGAATCAGTAGGTAGGGCATGTGTCGGTCCTCGGATAGGAGAGTTGTTTCTTGCCGCAAATGAACGCGAATTAACGCAAATCGGTCACAATCGGTTCGCCGTCATCGACTGTTCCTGATCCCATTGCGTTAAGTTGCGGCTCAATCTTTGACTAATCCGTAGTTACTCTGTTCCGAAGCAGGACCAAATTGCCACCTGATCTCCGGAAAGAGTGAGCAAAACCCGCTCCGGATGGCAGACGTGCCCAACACTAACTAAACCCTTGTAACCCGCCAGCTCCCCGTCGGGTTACGGTGCGCCCCATCCCAGCACCATACCTCAGTTTTATCGGGCGCGCCTAACCCGACCTACACTGCTTTGGAGTGCGCCGGCAGAGCGGCGCCATCGAATCGAACCTCGATGACAGGGGATACTCCCGCGTTTGCCGGGAACCTGGGCACCGGGCTCCAAACGCGCCGCGGCGACGGCGCTTTCCCCTGGCCGCAACGCTGGTGCGGAGAACGCATAGGTTGCCGAATCCAAAGCGGCGGCGGGCAAGTGCCCCAAAGCGAACCCCGTGGTTCCGTCGGGCACCGCGGATTCCGGTAGGGACTTGGGTTGTGGTTGCCGCCGCACTCCAAAACGTTAGAGACAGTCTAAAAAGGTAGCCGGATCACGATGAGCTCTGCTTGGCTTGGCGCGCCAATAGACGCGCGCGTATCCCGGTGGGATTAAAGAGCCGTTCGTTTATCTGTCTTACCTCTGCCGCCTGCTGTTCTCGGGCCTGGAGGTAATCATCCACCTCGGCGGTGTGGGCAAGGTAATAAGCAATGACGGCGTAGACCTGGCCCAGGGATAACGTCGGATACTGTTCGGTGATCTCCTCAGCGGTTGCTCCATTCTGGAAGGCTCCGACGACGGTGTCCAGGGTCACACGCGTCTTGCCCACGTGAAATACACCGGCGGCACTGGCCACCAAAGGCGGCGTCTCAGCCGCAACAGCCATAGTCATTTTTCTATCTCCAGGTTGCTGGGGGGCGTTCTCAATTAAGGATAACATTATGATTTTGTTTGATATATCAAGTTACCTGTTGTATCCGGTGGATGAAGTGACCAATTTCTAATGTCTAGAAAAACATAGAGTTGAGCCCAACCCAGCTGTTAATTGAGAACGCCCCCTAGTCAGTTTCCCCGGATGTCGAGAGCGCCTGGAGGCGTCGGCGGACCAGATCCGGCCAGCCTCAGTGCCCGCCGTGGAGCTTACCCGCGGCGTCGAGGACTTCCAGGATTTCCAGGGCCTGCCTGAGATACCCATGCGCCGCCTCGGGCTCGGCTAACCCTTTTCCGCTTAGCTTCCATAGGGATACCGCCAGATCAAGCTGCCAGCCGGCGTTGCTGGGGTCGGCACCGGCCAGGCGCTCAGCAATGACTTTGCCCGCCTCGTAGGCGCTCAGGGCCCCGGCCAGGTCGCCCTGCTGGGCCTTGATGTCGCCCACCTTGTTCAGGCTCACCGAGAGGTCGCGCTGCCAGCCGGTGTTGTTGGGGTCGTCGTCGGCCAGGCGCTCCAGAATCCGCGCCCCCTTGGCATAGAGCTGCTCGGCGGCCGCAAGATCGCCGAGGGACACTTGAAGGTCGCCGGAGTCGAAGAAATTCACGGCCCGCCAGCGCATTACGTCCGGGTTGTCTTCCAGGACGCCGAGACGCTCATAATAGGCATCGACGCGTTGCTGGACGTCCCCCAGCAGCTCGAGCTTGCCGAGAGGCTCCAATTTTCGGCGCAAGTCGAAGGTTATGAATTCCACCAGACGTTCCGCCTCTTCGCGGGCTTCGTTGGCCCGCTGCCCTTGCCACCAAGCCGTGCTGCCGAAGGCGGCGAGGATCAGGATGACGGCGGCGACCGTACCCCGGACCACATGCTTGCGCCGCTGGGCGTGGTGGCGGCCGGCACGGATGTAGTCACTGTCGTCCTTGCTCAGATGCAAAGGTCTGGCGGCGAGCCAACCTTCGGCCTCGGCCAGGGGCAGGCCAGTGAGTAGGAAGCCGGGGTGCTTGGCGTGGGCCTCCCACTCGGCCATGCGGCTGCGCAGGCCCTCCTGCCAGAGGCGGAAGCTGCCATGGCGACTGACGCGGATGTAATTCTTGTCATCCTTACTCAGATCCTCGGGCCTGGCGGCGAGCCGGCCTTCGGCTTCAGCCAGCGGTGGGCCGGTGAGCAGGTAGCCGGGGTGCCTGGTATGGGCCTCCCACTCGGCCATGCGGTTGCGCAGGCCCTCCTGCCAGAGGCGGAAGCTGCGGTCCTCGGCGACCCAGGTCTTGAGCTGCTCCCACTCCCGGATCAGTGCCTCGTGTGCGATCTCGGCCACCGGCTCGTCGCCGGGGCCGTGGGAGGTGACGATGAGCCGACCGCGGGCCAGCTTGGGGAGCAGGTCCTGGTCCTGCTCGGGGATGCTCCTGAAACTTGCCACCTGGCGGGTGGCGGTCTCGTCCTCCCGTTGCGACGGGCGTACCAGTTGGACCAGAATGCGCCGGGCACGGGTGCGCTCGGCCTCGCTGAGCTTGTCGATGACCCCGTCGGCGTAACCGGAGAGGGCGCGACGCACGCCGCCGATGCGTTTTAAGGCAGCGGCGTCGATGCTGCGGCTTCTCTGCTCCTCCCACAGGCGGGTGAGAGCGAACTGGAGCAGAGGCAGGCGTCCGGGCTGATCGGCCACTTCGGCGAGTATGGTCTCTACCAGCCCGGCCGCAAAACGCACGCCGAGGGCCTGGGCCGGGCCTTCGACGGCGGCCCGCAGCGCTCCTCCCTCCAGGGGACCGACCTGAAACTGCCGGGGTGGTTGGACGAAGGGTGCGGTGGGACCCTCCATGGCCCGGCCCATGAAGTCGGCGCGTATGGCAAGTAACAGGTGTACCGGAAGATCCGAGCCGCTCAGAGCTTCCAGCGCGGCGACGAATCCCTGCGCCTTGTCGAGAGGGTCGCAAAAGGCACCGATCTTCGCCCTTTGCTTCCCTCTCCCCAACCCCTCTCCCGGCGGGAGAGGGGCTTTTGCGACGCCCTCCTTGTGGGGGGCGGCGGACTGGACGTTGGTGAAGAGCTCTTCGAACTGGTCGACCACCAGCAGCAGGGCGGTGCCGGGGCTGTCGGCCAAATACTCGCGCAGCACCCGCACCGGGCCCGCGGGCAGGTCGGCGAGCAGCACGCTCAGGCGTTCGCGCTCGTCGGTGCGCTGGGCCAGGGTGAGGTCTTCACGCGCGATGAGGCGTCCAGCGAGCTCATCGAAGGGGTCCGTACCGGGTCGGGTGATAAGGCAACGCCAGCCGCTGCGGTCGGCGAGCACGGGGACGAGCCCGGCGCCGATCAGCGAGGACTTGCCGCTGCCGGAGGGGCCGATGAGGGTGGTCAGGCGTTCACCCTGCACCCGGTCGGCCAGCCGCGGGATGAGGTCCGTGCGGCCGAAGAAGTCGGCACGGTCCCCCGCACCGAAGGCGGCCAGACCCTTGTAGGGGTTGCGCGGGCGCCAGGTGCGGTCGAGCTCGGGCCAGGCGGCGAAGAGGGTGCGGGCGGGGATGAGGTAGGCGGACTGGTCGCCTGTGTGGGGCTCCGGGTCGCGGGCGGCCACCACCAGGCCGACGGCGGCGCCCTGGTTCGGGTCCCAGGCGCCGGTGCCGCTGAAGCCCTTCTCTACGAGACCGCGCTCGATGTCGGTCTGGACCCAGCCCAGGGTATTTTCGCCACGGCAGATACCGGGGCGGTGTGTCCCCTCCTCGATGCCGGCCGGGAAGCCGAAGCAGTGGACCGATAGGTTTATGTAGTCGTCGGGCTCCAGGCCCAGGAGCGACGCGGGCTCGGCTGCGGGTGGGACTTCGGCGGCCAGCTCCAGCACGGCGATGTCTTCCGGCGCCTTTTTTTCTTCTTCTCCGACCTCGCGCATCGGCAGCCAGCGGATGACCTGGCTGGTGGTGCGGAATGGGGGTGTGAGCAGGGGCAGGTCGGCGGGGGCCTCGGCGGTAGTCGTGTCCTCGGTGCCGAGGGCCGAGGCCACCACGTGGGCGCAGGTAACGATGTGTCGCGGCGTGACCAGCAGGCCGCAGCCGATGGTCTCGTCCGCAGCACCGGCCCGCCCGATGCGGGCCTGGGAGGCGTAAGAGTCGCTCATGGTGTGCTGATCCGGCTCACGGTCAAATCCTCTGGACGGCGCCAAATCATTCAGAATCGCTCATAATCGTCGTGCCAACCGCCAATAGTACAGGATTAACAGGATGAACAAGATTAACAGGATTTTTTTATAAGCTATTGTTTTAATAAAAATAATCCAGGGCTTCCGAATAATATACCCTGCTAAAACAGTCTGTTAGCATGGAAGCGAGTCGGGTAGATTGGGCAAAGTCGGAGCACCGCCATCCTGGCGGCAAATAGATGCCGGCAGGATGCTGGTGCTCCGTTGGTTTGTGCCCAATCTACCTCTGTAACCTATTGCTTTCTATCGAATTATCATTCGGTTGCCCTGGAAAATAATCCAGTTAATCGAAGAAAATCCTGTCAACCCTGTACCATCTCCGAAGCAACATCAGGGTGCCGCTCGCCACGGGCGTTCCTGGCCGTCGGCTCACTTTGCATATATCCCGTAGGGTGGGCTGTGCCCACCCTACGGGTTTGAGCATGAAAAATAAGCGGCCTATCCCCGGTTCTTCCATGTGAGAGATACCTTGAAGGTGGCCTCGGAATCCACCGAGGCGATGATGGCTCCCGCCTTGGCATTGAACTTGAGCCCGAACTCCAGGCCGATCTCCTCGGGGGTGTTGAGCTCGCGCAGGCTGTCGAGGAGGGCCTGGGCGGCGGGGCGGATGCGCCCGACCGCCTCCTCGAAGCGACCGTCGGCCTTCAGCCGCCCCCCTTCGCCGCGGGCCACACGGTGCGGAGCCGAGGCCCCGGCGTCCGTAGTCTCTACATAAACGGGGGTTCCGTCCGCCAGCTCGAACTCCAGCAGTTTTCTATCGCTCATACCATTGCCCACATTTGCATTTGGCACCGCACTTCTTCACCGCCGCGGCCGGCCCCCGCGGGCCTCGCATTAAAGGTAGGTTGGGTTAGCCCCTCACCTAGCGCCATCGATCAAGCGATCGATGGCGCTAGGTGAGGGGCTAACCCAATAGGTCGGATCCCACAACCAACGCCAAGCAACCCAGGACTACTACAGGATGTCGAGCACGGCCTCCGGCGGGCGGCCCAGGGCAGCTTTATCGTCCGTGACGACGATCGGGCGCTCGATCAGCTTGGGGTGAGCGACCATGGCCGCAATCAGGGCACCCCGGGACAATTCCGGGTCCGCCAACCCATGCTCCTGATACGCTTTCTCCTTTTTGCGCATAAGATCACGGGGCTCCAGGCCCAACAGATCCAGCAGGCGTTCCAGCGTTGCAGCGTCCGGGGGGGTCCTGAGGTACTCCAGGATCCGCGGTTCGATACCCCGGTCCCGAAGTAGCTCCAAGGTTTGGCGGGATTTGCTGCAGCGCGGATTATGGTAGATGGTAATCGTCATAAAAAAAGCCCCCGGTCGCGCAGGGCAACCGAATGATAGTTCGATGGAAAGCGATAGGTTACAGCGGTAGATCGGGCACGGACCAGCGGCGTGCCGGCAGCTTGCCGGCTTCTATTTGCCGCCAGGATGGCGGCGCTCCGGTCTTGTCCAACCTACCCGACTCGCTCCCATGCTAACAGCTTGTTTTAACAGTATGTATTATTCGGTGACTCTGCCCGGTCGCGGCGGGGCGGACATCGCCCCTTGAATACTGCTATTGTAAGCCAAGGTCGGAAAACTCCAATAAGATGAAATGAGGGGTCGGCGTTTATGAGTGAACAAGCACCTGACAAACGCGTGTGTTTTCGCTGTTTGGTGGCAGGCCGGGTGCAAGGGGTTTTTTTCCGCGCCGCCGCTCGCGAGCAGGCCCAACGGCTGGGGCTGACGGGCTATGCGCGTAACCTGTCCGACGGCCGGGTAGAGGTTCTGGTCTGTGGCGAGCCGGACGCGGTCGGCCAGTTTCGCGAGTGGTTGCGCACCGGTCCGCCCATGGCCGAGGTCACGGGCGTCGCCTGCGAGCCGGGTGCCTTCCAGCAGCTGAACGGATTCGATATTCACTAGCCGGGCTCTCAAGCTGTTGTTACCGACTCTGATCGACGGGCACATGCTGCGTCGTTACAAGCGGTTTCTGGCCGATGTGGAGCTTGCCGACGACTCTCTCGTAACCGCTCACGTGCCCAATACCGGAAGTATGGCTACCTGCTGGTCACCCGGCGCGCCGGTCCAGTTGAGCTACAGCGACAATCCCCGCCGCAAGCTGGCCTGGACGCTGGAGCGAGTGGACATGGGGGCCGGTTGGGTGGGGGTGCACACCGGCCGCACCAATGCGGTGATCGCGGAAGGCATAACGGCGGGACGGATTGCGACTCTTGCCGGGTACCGGGGGCTCAAACGCGAAGTGGAATTCTCCCCCGCCGGCCACCCTAAAGGGCGTCTGGATATCGCCCTCACCGAGGGGCTGGCGCCGGATGTCCTGCTGGAGGTCAAGAACGTGACCCTGCTCGACGGCCGCCGGCTGCGCTTTCCGGATGCCGTCAGCGAGCGGGGGCGCAAACATCTGGGTCTACTGCAGGCCGCGGTGGAGCAGGGCGCCCGTGGGGTCATGCTGTATGCCGTCAATCGACCCGAGGGCGAGCGTTTTGCCCCGGCCTGGTCGATCGATTCCGCTTATGCCGAGCGTTTGGCCGCGGCGGCGGAAGCCGGTGTGGAAGTGCTCGCCGTACGCATCAGGCACACGGAAACCCACCTGAAAGTTGCCGAGGAGCTGCCGGTCGATCTTACGCTGCCGAACCTGCAATGACACTCAATGAGCTTCGTTACATCGTGGCGGTGGCGCGAGAACGCCACTTCGGACGCGCCGCGGAGGCCTGCTTCGTCAGCCAGCCGACCTTGAGCGTGGCGGTCAAAAAGCTGGAAGACGAGCTCGAGGTGAGCCTGTTCGAGCGTGGCACGGGGGAGGTGACCGTCACCACCGTCGGTCAGCAGATCGTCGAGCAGGCCCAGCGGGTATTGGAGGAGGCGGACGGAATCCGGCATCTGGCCCGCCATGGCAAGAATCCGCTGGCCGGTATGCTGCGTCTGGGGGCCATCTATACCATCGGTCCCTATCTGCTGCCCCGGCTGATTCCCCGGCTATCGGAGCAGGCACCGGAAATGCCCCTGATGATCGAGGAGAACTTCACGTCCGTATTGAGCGAACGCCTCAAGCGCGGGGACCTGGACGTCATCGTCATTTCGCTGCCCTTCGATGAGCCGGGGGTGCTGACAAGACCTCTTTACGACGAGTCCTTCAGCGTGCTGTTGCCGGGCAATCATCCCTGGTCCGGACAGGCGGCGGTGAGTATCGACCAGCTCGCCGGTGAAGACGTCCTGTTGCTGGGGCCGGGGCATTGCTTCCGGGACCAGGTGCTCGAGGTCTGCCCGAACTGCATCAAATCCACCGCGGGCAGCAACAGCCTGCAACGCGGGCTCGAAGGGGGCTCCCTGGAGACCATTCGCTGCATGGTGGCCAGCGGGGTCGGGATCACGGTGCTGCCCTGTAGTGCCGCCGCAACGGACCGGTTCGCGGAGCCTTTGGTCCGCAGCCTGCCCTTTGCCGGCAAGGCCCCGCGCCGCCGGGTAGCCCTGGCCTGGCGCAAGTCGTTCTCGCGCCTGGAGGCGGTCGATATGCTCGCGCACGCCATCCGGGGGGCGAATCTTCCCTGTGTCTCGTATCCGGACCCGGTATGTTAACCGGTTGCAGCCGGCTCCCGGTCGTCAGCCGTAGCTGCGGTCAGGGCAACCGAAAGATAATTCGATAGAAAGCAACTGGTTACAGAGGTAGTTTGGGCAAGGCCGGAGTGCCGCCATCCTGGCGGCAAGTAGTTGCCGGCAAGATGCCGGCGCTCCGATGGTCTGTGCCCAACGCTCAGTGGTCAGCTCGTAGGTTGGGGTGAGGTCAGGGACGACCGAACCCCAACGACCAACCCGACCCTTGCTGTTGGGGTTCGTTCCTCACCCCAACCTTGTATGTTCCGTATTCAGGGAAACACCAAGGAAGGTTATAAAGGGACTTGATGGCGAGAGAACCTGGGGAAGCCGTCCCAACCTGAGGCCTCGAGCCTGTGCGTAGATTGGCTCCCCGCCCTCTTCGTCAATACCGGA
>Ga0209367_1011746_pt1 | contig 11571 bp, 7 predicted proteins | sample WorMetLIZISLAND2_FD_187412 | JGI IMG/M metagenome (GOLD analysis project Ga0209367, IMG submission 187412) | Marine gutless worms symbiont microbial communities from Max Planck institute for Marine Microbiology, Germany - Olavius geniculatus... ... | reverse complement strand
AGTAGGAAGCCCAAGTTGTAAGAACATAGCAGTGGTACTACTATATTTGTGAAAGCCAAAGAAGATTTTCACACATCTGACATAGGCAGACGCTAATTTATCAAGTACACCGACATGAAAGTTATGCTATAAGGCCACATCATAAAAACAAATACAGTACGATTTAAAAAGCTGATTTATGTCTATGACCTTAAAACTTAATAAGGTTTTAAAAGTTGTCAAGATTATATATGTTTCTGCAAAATTTCATCAAGCTATAAGTGCAGCGGTTTATGAGTTATCGTGGTAACAAAGAAACAGAGAAAAAAACTTAGCAACGATGCTGAAAACAATACTACCGTAGCTTCCAAAAGCAGTAACAACCCATAAACAGCTATTTTTGACACTCTGCATAGTACGCATAAAAACTAGAGCAAGCTATACAAGCTACAAGCGTTTAACTACCCGTTTTACTTGACCCAACCCGACCCGTCCCGTCTCGCAGGAACAGATCGCGTCGTGTATAGCTTACCTGCTGGTGCGGGTGGACCGGCAAGTCTTTAACTGAGATAAAACAGTAGTGCACCGTTGTAAGGGGAATTGACTGCATGGGAATGGGAGGGAATGGGAATACAAAAAGCCATTCCCGGTCATCTTTACGTCAAAGGCTCTTTTTACACGCTGCAGTCTTGTAATATAGCAGACTCGCAGCAGCATGCAGTCGCGCGCCAGCATCAATGATATGCATTACGCAGCAGAAGTTATGCAGTTACGTTTCGAGTAAGCTTATAGGCTTACACTGCGACTTAACAAAACTGAGCTGAATTGGTTTAGTTTTTGGCGAACTGACCAATTGGCAAGCAGTAATGCATTACAGTATATGTATACGCGTCAACAAATGACCAATAGGCTCGCTTTGTTTGCCCTTTGTTTGCCCATAGTTAGTTCGTCTAAAGCTATCGTGCCAGTTCAGTTCAGTTCAGTTCAGTTACGTCGCTCTGTACGCGCTTTTGAGAGTCATCTGCGTGACTGCTGGACACACCAACGTATGCATGGGGGCATATAGGCCTACACCGTAGCACTAATAAACTGCATGCGGTCCAACAGTCGACCTTAAGGCAAATCTATTTGAGAGTTACCATCGCCAATAACTTCTAAACGGCACAACGTACGTCAGCGAAATCTTGCAAACAGACCCGTGTCGTACGTGGTCTAAACATGGGCTAAGTAAAATGTCGCTGAAGTGTCGTACCTTTCAGAAAATTTCACTGTTTCTAAAATTTTGCAGCCACACCTCTTAAACTGCAGCAGAGCTGTGACGTCATAGACGTCATCACTATGGTGACGCATCATCAACGCTGCAGCGCACAGATTCTGACGTTAATTCGCAGTTTATTATTGAAAAAAAGAGAAAAAAGCAGTTTGATTTAGACATCATGATTTAAGCGTCCAGATCTTAAAATTTGGGCGGACTGGTTTAAATTTCTGGGTGTACTTACGCCCACACGTCCGCTATTGAGAACCCTGCTGGAGCGCCTATAATGCTGCTGAGGAACCTGGATCGAGTTGTGGCCTGAAAAACCAAAAATTGAGGCCGCAGGCCCAGATGAGGCTCGAAGGGTCGAAAATGGAGGCCGCAGGCCGATGCTATGGCAAAGGAAAAGCCGACAGGTTTTTGGGAGCAGTGGCGTATTCCGTGGCGCAGACAAAAGGTGGGGGCAAGATGAGGCTTAGCCCAATCTTAACTTTTTTTTTGTAAAAAATAGATATTAGAGACTCGGAAAAATAATTGCAAAAACCAGCTGTCGCTAGGGTGAGCTTACCGCACGTTATTGGTGATTAACATGCCTAAAACTTTGGCTTTGTCTTTCACCGTTTTTGAGATACAGCAATTATAACAGGTTGAAACATTACATTGAAAATTGCGGCCAAACCGCTGCAGAAAAAAACATGATTACTATTGACTGCTTAGGGCCTGTATAGGCAGTTCCCATCGCCCTATCCAACGATATTATTGCCGACCCCTATACTTACTGTTTAACTACAATAATGCGTATAATGATCCCTCAGTGTCATCCAAGGTCATCCAAAGTCAATTATTTTTTATGTCATTTGAAAGGCAGTAAGCGACTTTTCATTAGTGATCACTAATAACCTTAACTCTATTTCTCATTGTTTCTGAGTTACGGCGACTATATGATAGGTTGAAACACTGCATTAAAAATTGCGGCCAAACCGCTGCAGATGAAGACATCGTTAATATTGACAACCACATAGAAAGTCGTTATTGCCTTATTTCCAACGGCATTATCGCTGACCTTTCACGACTTACTGTTTAGCCACAATAGTGCGTAATGACTTTTTCAGGTCATCGTAGGTCACCCAAGGCCAATAATTTCAGTGTCATCCGAACGACAATATGCGACTTCTTATTGGTGGTCAATAGCAATTTAGTCCCTATCTCTTACCGTTTAGCCACAATACATACGTTACAAACAGACAGCAGACGACAGACACCTCGTAGCAAAAGGCCAGATCTTCAAGTTTGAAGTCGGCTCAAAAATTGTTGCCATCAGATTTCGTATTTTTTAGGCTATAATGCACCGAGCTCGATTTCGAGAGCTCCGCCATATCAGACCCCGATGGGGTAGCTTACAGTGCTCTCCAAACCATATAGCTCGATGGAACTTAGAGATCCGTTTTAAAGGGAGAGAAGGGAGGAAAAGGGACAGGGGTGCGCCGCCCTTCCTCGTTCACTTTTGTGTATATGCATGCATGCATTACACCTATCTTGATTTCTATCCCTATATCTGCAGGGTATAGGCGCAACTTGCGGCGCTTGCGTCCAGTGAAAAATAGGGGGAAGTTTTGTTCAAGGTGTAAATCAAAACTTTCCTTTTATTTTTAATTTAATTATTAAATTAATTAAATTAAATTACTTATCTCAATTTCCTTTTATTTTTACACTTATAACAAAACTTTTTCCCTACTTTTTTTACTTTTCTCTATTTTTACTGTACATTCTTAACGAAACTTTCCCCACTAAAAATAGAAAAAATAATAAACCCCAAACGTGGACAGTTGTGAAACTTGAGTTAGAAAATAGAGGGGCAAACTTGAGCCCGAAAGTAAGAACCTGAGCCTAAAAATGGGGAAAGTTGCGCCCAATTTTGACTCCAGATTAGGGGGTAAAGAAGCCACTGGTTACACCGTATGCATGTCTGAATTTTAGGGGAAAGCGCGATTCCGGATGAAGTTGGCTCGTATCCCACAGGCCTATTTTGAAACATTGTTGCCTGTAACCATTTTCGGAAGAACAGGTGCTTCTGGCCCTGTGTGTGAAATTGTGATGAGCCCCGCTTCTCTCTGCATGTGAATATAGCATACACAGGCCTCATGGCGGGTGCATAAGACGGCTAATATGTTTTAGCTGTTGACGCGCGATAGCCCATCGATGATCTGATCGAGTTGTCGTTAAATGACAATAATGACTGTCCTGACTTGCTGGCCGCTGACGTGCACGCGTAAACCATGCAAACGCATGCAGTTTTATTACCATCATGTGTCATGAGCTCATATACTCGCGGGGGCGTAGCATATATGCCTATAGATTCTTTAGCCATAGTCATTTATAAACACACATGCATGCAAGATCGCCGTGTAAGCCATAGCAGACATTTTACACTGCAAAGAATCATGCGGTCATGTTCATTTGCATAATCGCGGGGACCGATCGCCTGTAGTGAATACACGAGGCGATCGTCGAGGCGATCGGTAATAATCGCCTGTATTAAACATAAATGTACAAAACATTAGTTTATACACTTGTTAACGGCAACATTTAAGGACTTGCACATCGAAAACAGCAAAAAATTACAAAAGGTGATATTGCCCGCATCACACTGACACCCTGTATTATTTTTACCAATTTAAATAGGGGCTATATCCGTTTTGCTTGCTTTGATCATTTGATATATTTCTGCCGCATATATCGGAGATTGGCTTGATGTCTGTTTCTCGCATGCAGGCATGCTGCAGCTGCATCAGCGCGGCATGCGCTCTGTAATAATTACGTGTGTTTGTCGCTAAGTTGTTTTTCCCGCGGTATCTCTGTCTATCTGCAGTCTTAGACCCGCGAGCTTAAGGCAAGCTAGCGGGCATTCATCAGCGCGTTAGACAGGTCCATTAGTCTGCTGGTCGGTCGCCATCACTGCAGTAACTGCCTAACTGACTGTCTGACAAGCGGCTTTGCACCGCAGTCGAATCGTCATCTGTCATCGCACGCGCCAGCAGCACGAAGAAACCGCATAGCAGCAGCAGCAACATGGCCGGCGTGGGAGCTGAATTTTAGAATTAAGTCATTGTGCCTGGGGCGATCTTGCCTTGGATTGTTTTTTTTTTAAATTTGTTCATTCCTTTAATTTTTACCCTCTTCTATTGCTTTTTTCTCTTTTTATATATTTTTTCACGTCTTTAATCCAGCTGGGTACAATCTGCACATGAAGACATTGGGAATAGATTGCCCTTCAGACTTTTGAGCCTGATCTAAACTGTGCACTTTTTGTCACGTACACAACAACGCATTTGCATTTCGCTGTTCACGCAGTTTCGACGCACAAAAGAGCGAGTTGCATTAAGGTTGAACCATGAAGCTATTTTAAGATGAATAAATTGGCACATTCTATTACACGGTTGCAAAATATACTGCAGAAATCAAACGCCTGTATCGATGGGGTCGTCGGCTTTTAGCCGTGCAATCGATCGTCTCCGTCACCCCATGCATGAAGTGATGGGCGCCTATAGCAGTGTATATAGGCGCGGGTTCAGCGACTGGAATGACGCGTATCTCTTGCGTGCAGAAAACATCTCGGCGCAGCAACGAGGGAGACGGCCGCATGTGTGAGCAACGGCTGATCGAACAAGAAAAAAAGAGGAAGCAAAAGAGATGAATAAGTCGTCGAGCGAGCAAAGATGAACAAAGTAGTTTGCACGGGCGGAGACGATTGAGACCGCCCTCCAGGACGAGCGATGGATTGGACCACCCAGGTTGAGCTATAGACCGCATTCTGCCCGCGCGACCACCGCTTCCATTCGTATCCCAGCTCGTGTTGGTGCTCGTCCATGAATAAAAAATACACCGTAGGCTGTATACCACACCGCGTTTTTTAAATACATTACTTCTCATCTTCCAATCGACCACAGAATTCTCTACGTATATACCAAACAAAACTAATTTGCCAAATAAATGTAGAACTGCATGGTGAAAAAATCTGTATATATAATGTTTTAATATAGATATAAAGATAATTAATTTCTAATAATTCAAATTTTATTTATGTTTTTCATTATTTAGTTAAATAACAATATCGTATATGACGCATATTTCAGAGCGTATTTAATTTGTTAATTCATTATTTTTGATACAATTTATACTTTGAGCATTATAGATATTATAACACATGAATGTTTAGGCATGCATGCAATGTGTGTAAGCTACTGGTATTTTGACTCACCCGACAGAGATGAAATGAAAAGTTCGTCTTTGTGCGTTATTCCTCCTTGCCTGCATCACTTGCAAACGTCGTCTTTGGATGCTGTTGCTGCTGTTGCTGCTTATGCATGGCACCGAACTTCCATATACTTCTATACGCCTCATGTTTCATACAGTACAGGCGCCTGTATGCATGCACGGACGCTCGAAGATGGCGGGCGACACACACAATATCCGCGGTTCTTTGGCTTCGGTCTGTCGTTCTGACGCACAAAAACCACCGTCACCACCCACCCGTGTATGCGTGCGCCTGTGAAGTGCTGATAGCCCCATCTCTCCTCTTCCCTGCTTGGCCCCTATAGCCGACAAGCTCTGCCCGGTCTGGTCCCGACTGGCTTCCCCTCTCCGCATTACAGGCGGGTGACAGCCGTGTGGCGTCGGAATTCGTCACCCTGGTTGGCTGAGGGACGTTCAAACGCCGCAGCCAGCATCGGCTCAGCCAAGCCGTGCAAGCTGCTGATAGACTCATTACTATTACCGACACCCTCGTAGAATTACCCCCCCATTTCTCTCCTCACTTTTCACCTCTTACCCCTTCCATGGCCGACTATAGATGTGGATGGTCGTTCGTTCTTCCATCTCCGCCCTGCAGGCTTAGCAATCTATGTCTGCCGGTGCAGGGACAGTGATACGGTGGCATATTCTAATAACCGAGAACCTGTTTTCACTGAATAAATGCTTCAATTATATACTAGTAATCTGAGAAAAGCTTACGTGACGCGCGATAGCAGCGGTTCTGCCACTATGGCAATCAGTGTAGGCCTGTATATATACAGCAATAAGATAGATCTAATATTAATGCATTTGGAAAGAGTATACTAAAATTTGAGGCCTCCGTACGGAAGACTCCTTGAATTTAAGAGATCGAAACTTAGATTTAAAAAAATGTACGTTCTATGCTAAAATGTCATACGCAGGTTGTCCAGGTCTGTCTCCAGCCATTTCGGCGCAAATCACTCTTAAAATGTGTGTCGCAGCCGGAGATTGCAAAAAAGTTCACTAAAAATCCCTATTTTGGGAGTTTAAGTCATTCAAGGTCATCGACGTTGACACCAATAAAAAGCTTGTCATTATTGCTTGTTATGATAAGCAAAATGTCTGTGTCTATCTGCAACCGTTCTCACGCTATACACGAGATAATTGCGGTAAAATAACAACTTTTGAAGGGGTAGCTGTCTTTGACGCCCGCCTGCGCTGGCCTCCTTAAATCTAGGGGGTCAGAACTTGGACTGCTAAAATATACCTTTAATGCTAAAAATTTTATAAGCAGGTTGTTTTGATAATCTTTATTTCACCAAACAAACATTGGTAGACAAAAGTTAAACAACAGAAACAAAAAAACAACAATATAGAGTTATAGACTCGCAGAATTGTCATGTTGAGCAAACAGCTATAGAGTCAGCAATATCAAACAGGAAAAAACCCTGAAAAATGTTTTGGTCTATCTACAGCCATTTCGTCGCAATTCAGTGTTGAAATGTGCGCAGCATCCAAAAATTGCGAAAAATTTACTAAAAACCCCTTTTGGAGGGTTCAAGGTCGTTCAAGGTCATCGACGTTTACTAATCTAAAATGCCTGTCACCAGTGCTTGTTATGATAAGCAGCAAGTCTGTATACTTATCTGCAATCGTTTTTACACTATACGAGCCAATAACAGCAAAATAACGTCTTTTTAGAGGGGGTACCTCTTTTTGACGCCCTCGTTCGAGGGAAACCCCCTTACCCAGGGGCACGAAATTTTGTCACGTAAAACTAGAGACCTTGAAACAGCCCGAGGTACAGATTTCGTCATCCGAGCTTGCACCGTTTTGATACAGATCACGTGTGTGACAGACAGACGGACAGACAGACGCCCAGACCATGGCTAAGACGCGCGAAGAATTCTGCTATCGCGCGTAAAAACTCAACCATGTCACACTAACACTAACAGTATTACATCTCGAATTAACCTTATTCTGGCCGTAAAGTCATCGACATACGACCCGGATGCACGAGCCAGGTGTTTGATCTGGGCTTTCAGTTGCCGTTTGTCCTTAAAAACCTCGATCTCTGAAATATTTATTGACCCACTAAAATATAATATCAGGATAATGTAAATTTTTGTTTGCTTTCAAAATTTAACTGAAATATGCACAACTGTTTGCATCTATCAGTTAATAAAGCAGCTTTAGGCTACTTTAGTTTTCATGGCAGGCCTGGTTTCGTGTGTCAGCCAAGCCGTGCAGTCACTTTGTCATGAGCTATCTTGTGGGCTAATATTACACAAAATGTTACAAAATTTAAAAATGTTTTTGTTTCCACTTTTTTGGCTAAATTGCAATTAAAACGCAGAATTTTTAAAGTTTTATCTAAAACAGGTTTCAGCGGCTATGCTAAGCCTATGCCTGAGTGATAGGCCTAAATGTACAGAACTGAGATGCATGCTTGACGTTCCTGTTTATTAGCGCTTGCAGGTCTGCAGCGTGCAAGCAAGCAACTAATGGCAAATCCATCTGCCTATACAACTCGTCTGATGCTAAGTTACAAAGTCCGGCCGCATGGAGCATGCCGCCATGGCTGATGTTTCATCTGCCGCCGCGTGGCTTCAGAGGCTGCTTCCTCATGAATTATTCATTTCTCCATGCGTCATCATGCGCAGTCAGCATAATTTATGCATTCCAGCAGTAGGGAAGGCGATTTGTCACCCTAAATTTAGACCACGTGCATGCAGATGAGAGGATACGTTAGTTTATCTAGCTGTAAACAGATCTGGAGTCTGGACCGATGGGCAATTTTATGTCACAGTTTAGTTATAGGGTGTTTACACGATCCAGCAAATGTCCAGCAAACTTCCAGCAAATGTATTCAAAATACACGTGAATTGCTGGACGTTTGCTGGATCGTGTAAACACCCCATTACTGTTGATACAGGAATGCGGTCGATTGATTAACCGAGATTACTATGACAAATTATACTGTCGCCTAATAATTGACTTGTATACTGACCTACACTGCTAATAATGTGACATATTTACACGCGCCGGTTACCGGTATAGTTTGATGGTTTGCAGATGTTGCCGATTACGAAATAACAGTTTGCAAATTCAACTTCTGATGCAATGCACAAATTGCCATGTTTGTATGGGCCCAGTGTTTGTTTGTTTTACGAATGCATACCTTTAACATGTCGTACTATAAAACAGGAAGTGTAAAACGTCAGTTTGTCCCAGAACTTAAAGGGCAACACATGTTTCGTGAATTCCCAGAATACATGTTTCACCAAAACATGTGTTATGGAAATAGACGAAACATGTGTTGCGGTTTAAGTTCTAGGACGAACAGACGTTTTGCACTTTTTGTTTTATAGTGCGACATGTGGATTGCAACGTTTCGTGGCTTCGTGCAACACGTGTTGTATAAAACTTTTCACAAAATGCTTGTTATTTTGAAAACGTTTTATTTTAAACGTTTTAAACCGTTTCAAATAGTACATGTAGCTTAAAACGTTTTATATACAGTACTTATCACGTTTCAGTCAACACATGTTTCAAAAAACATGTTTTGTATCTGGGACGAAAGGTAAAGGTAAAAAAGTAAAGGTCGTCAATTTGTATAGCGCATCGTCTCAAACACGCCTCTAATGCGCTTTCGTCACTAACCAGAGCCGCCTGCCGCACGGCCACCGTGTACAGTCTGCAGACACAGGCTGGCGCAGCGGCCGGCTAGGCAACCCCAGTCAGCTGTACCAAGGTCCCCACCTTCCGTAACCCATGTAAATGAGTTACTACTCATTTTACCGTCCCACGGAGGGTAGAAGGCTGAGTCGACCAAAATAGGACAAATAGGCCTATCCGTTTGATATAAAAACGGCAACACGTGTCCACTTTTAAAAAAGTTTTATATAATGCTATACTGGTATATACATGTATATCAGTATGACATTATATAAAAATTATGCATACTTTTTGTACATGCGCGGTTACCCCAAACTTGCCGTATTTGGTGCATAGCCTATCACATGTTTCGTTTCACACCGCAGTTTATGTGAAAATCCAGCAGTAAAAAATGAAAGTCGCTATACATATTCGCCAAAGTTGTCACAACAAAAAACTATACTTTATATGGGACACGGTGACGGTATAGACATAAATTCAACCAAACGTAATTTTTGGCCAACTTTCATTGTTATTTTTCTTAAACCTAAGCCTAAGCACAAGTTCAACCGTAACCCGAACCTTAACCAACCCTAACCGTAGCCATGATTTTTGTGACGATACAGAGACACCCAAATAAAACTGCTATAATTTCATCGAGTCTCAAAATTCAAGGGCGCGAGCTTTAACTAACCGAATTCGTAAAATTTCTTGACCAGATAAATAGCAAGGGTACTGAAGTGTGTTGTTTATCCAGCAGCCATACAAATAGCCTATATGATATTTGTACGGTTGCTGGATAAATAGTCACCGCGAAAAATAAATATACAACAAAAATACAACTTAACTTAACTAGGCCTATAATAATGTGGTTTGCAGAATTTACGTTAGCAATTGGTTAAATCCAACAAGGAACATATTTTCACACATTCGTGACACAAATTAGCTTTGAAAATAATGTGAACACGAAAAAATTGAAAAAATCTGCAATACGACGATAATTGAAAAACCGTAGGTTTAATAGTCTATATTCTGTAGCCACATAGTTTGTTTTAAACTGAGATTTTTTTTCAGAAATAATGGCAAAACACTGTTGGTTTTAAAATCAACGTTGTTATACAGGAGATCAGCATCTTATACTTGCTATATTTAGTCAATCAATTATCTCTAGTGCTGCAGTGCGATTAAAATTTTTAATCGCGATTAATCTCGCGATTAAAATAATTAATCTCAGTTAATCTCGGAATTAATCGCAAAGTAAAAACCAGACAATATGTATCAATTATGATTCAAAGCACAGTTCACTCAAAAGTCACAACCTAATACTTGAATGCAATCTCAAATGCTGGCTTTTAGGTTGCTGTCATTACAGGCCCAATTAGTTACTTAACACCATATGAAGAACATGCAGCTTTTCCCAATCTGCTGCAGACATAAGTGCTAACTGATGTTTGTGCTGTGCATCTGACAAAACTGCCATCATGGGCTCTTTGTGGCGCACCAGGTAAATTAAATACACATATAACGTTGCACCCACGATTAAAAATTAATCGCGATTAAAAAATTAATCGCGATTAATGGATTAACGCGTTAATCTCACGTTAACTGCGATTAATCTGCAGCCCTAATTATCTCATGTGTATATATTATGCTAAAACACTATAAACTCCGTAATTTCGTATAGCCTATATATTATATCATCACATAACGCCGGTAGGCTATATAACAAAAAAAGATCAAAGAAAGCGATCGAAAGAGACAAACGATGCCGCGCGTTGCCATGCAAAACACAATTGATGCTGGATGCAGTTTTCGCTTGCAGACGCCGCGTAGCAATCATGTACCAGGGTGTACTAATTAATTATTTTAGTCGCGACAAACTATATACTGCAGCAAAGTGATAATTATATTTATCTATTGGTCCGCCAACACGTGTTCGAGACGTGTACCAGTTTATAACGCGACGAAATAATATTTATTTTTAGTCAATATGCGTTTACACTATTTATTTTTATTGCCTTGTAAAAATGGAAAGCATTTTAGTTTTCACTCTATTGCAGACAACTTTTAAGATTCGCGGTATAACTATTTAACCGGCAGTCGTACAAATAATCTGTACGCTATTTGTACGATTGCCGAATAAATAACCCGGAGTATATATAGCCTGTGGTTTATTTATCCGGTTAAAGAATTTTGCGAATTCGGCCAGTTAAAGCTCGTGAACGTTAATTCTTAAACATAATAAGGTTCGCAGTTTTCGCTGTAACGTCACTTAATGAAAATTTGAGTTAAGGTTGGGGTAAACGGTAAAAACGGCAACGGTAAAATCGACAACGGTAATAACGGCAACGGTAAAAAGGGCAACGGAAAAAACGGCAACAGGTAAAAACGGCAACCGGTAAAAACGG
>Ga0209367_1011745_pt1 | contig 11571 bp, 11 predicted proteins | sample WorMetLIZISLAND2_FD_187412 | JGI IMG/M metagenome (GOLD analysis project Ga0209367, IMG submission 187412) | Marine gutless worms symbiont microbial communities from Max Planck institute for Marine Microbiology, Germany - Olavius geniculatus... ... | reverse complement strand
TGAGATCTGCAAACATCTTTCCATCAGACATCTTTCGCTTTTTTTCCGATCACATGTTTGGTAGGTTCCTCAATCATTGTCTCGTTCGGACTCAAAATGTCGATCGTGACGTTGACACTTAAATCTCGTTGTTCCTGCAAATATTTATTCACTTCCATGACCAGCATCAGGCTGTCCACGAGAACAACACCTTTCGTCAGAACTGAAGGACTTTTAAACTGATGTTCCAGTTCTTTCTCAACTGGTTGTAAAACCTGCTGTTGATGGTTTTCTATCGATGTCTTCATACGGACATACCGCCTACTGTTGGCGCTGGAATCATTTTCTATTGTCGCCTTTACAACAACATCTTGCCATTCTAAAACGACTTCAATCAGCCATGTAACCAAACTCTTGTTGATATTCACTTGTATCCGTCTGCGAGCTAACTTTTTGGCTGGTTCTCCTTCCTGAGGAAACGGCAATAACTGGTCTTTTAAGTTTTCCGCTCTCATCAAAATTCCAAAACGATATACGTTAGACGTGGTAAGCAGAATTGTGTTCGTAATTGTCATAGTTTCTGCAACAGTGCACACGACCTCCCAAATATAAAAACTAAATATATTTGATATACGGCCAAAAAATGAATAAAATATTTCAAATTATAAGTCTGGAGGGTGTTTTGGGCCGCCAATGTTTGCTCTCCGGCCGCTTTTGCTCAGCCTGGGCCGGTTTCTTTAATCTTACTAAGCAGGTTTTTCTCAGGGTAGGACAAAGTTAATCTTCTCAATATTTGGCCAGTGGATAACTTTCTCAGATGCTGCATAAAAATCCACAACACAGGTAATCACATTGTGATCAAGAGCACAGTCTGCACAATAAAAAGTGAGGTTGGTGTTCTGTCCATATTTATGCAGCAATTCTTCTTGCATATTAATACATTCGGCATGGAGCCAGGCTTGACATCCATCACAACAAATACAGTTATCATTTGCACTACATTCTTGCAGACAGGCCCTGCATGGCCAGTACACTCTAGCACGTTTAGATCTGTGCATTATTTTGCTAGAAAGACTAAGAATGACTGCTATGACCAGCCTATATATACAGTTTGTGGTCACTTAATTACTGCTTCTGATTTACTTATGTGCGCTTTTCATTCATGCTTGGTCCACACTTAAAGTTCTTTGAATTCGGCGCTTTATTTGTGTATGCACAGTGCGGTCAGGAACAGCAGCACAGTGAGAAGCTGACTCTCACAGTACTGCCGCTTCATGCTGGTGCCCGCATGTAGTAACGGTCGTTCACACTTCCTAGTAATCACTGGTTATTGCGTAAGCAGCAGTGCTGGCTGATCGCACTGTTGACTGCTTCCCGGCGTGCGACGTGCTGCGTGCGTGCGTGTGTGCTGTGCCTTTCATCCCGCCGTGCACGCACGTCGCACGCTGGCGGCCACCGCACAGATAACGGCTGCGTGCACTGATCGCTCTGCGCGCATTCTTTAGTATGACCCTCCAGCAGTATATCAGCGGAAGCTAATGTCGCCAGTTGAAATGCTCAATTTGTAGACATGAATACCTAGATACTAAGTGATACCCACAATATAAGTACAGTCAAACAACACTGCACAAGTATAGTACTCACACATGAACGCCTTATATACAGTTAATCTGCTTGCATGCCGAAATAAACGTTCACACAAAAACATACCCAAAATGGCTACCGGCCAAAGGAAATACAATTACACATTCTTTGCAAACGGCTCCACCCGCAGTTGCCACGCCTGCTAATGCATAATTATGCAGTCGGGTGGGGAAAAGTAACCACGCACATAAACCAATATTTGTCATTTTACTCAACACATTCTGTGATCAGATCAGCAAGGTGTGAAGCAGACGCTGTGTTGTGTGTTAGGAAATAACCAACTGCCTGCCTCCACTTAGACTGTAGGCCTCTCACCATAAACACTAGCACAAGCACATGTGTTGCCAACTGACCATCTGCAGTGTAGCCGACTATGCCGTCACGGTGTTTATCATATGTCAACTGCGATTTCAGGGCCATTTCGTCGAACACGACTGCACACTGTCGATCACGAAATGACAAGTCAATTAGCCGCAGACTTAGCATGTTCAACAAGATGTCAGAAAATCCGACGTCCACTCACCCAACAGCATTACTGACAAACTTAATGATCGTCGACAACGAAGGTAAAGTAAAATGCCAAGAAACAAAGCAATATGCAGCAGGACTTTTATAATGTAATTGCAAACAGAACAACTTCTCCTTCACAGGCCAACGATATCCTTGTTTACGTTTCTGGTGTGCCGTCAACTGACTGCAGAAGATCGCAAACTGCAGTGGACTTAAATATGACTCTGATGCTGAGACGACATGTGCTACCGATAGAGCGTTGGGCTGTTTTGCTGTCACCTTTGCATTCTTCAGCAGCTGGAGTCGTTTGCCCACTTTCCTGCGTCTAGATTGCAGCTGCTTAATTTTTTTCCGCAGCTGAGCTTTGCGAGGTGTGTCAACCACTTGCCGAGACCGAAGTGGTTGTCTAGCACAAGTCATCGAAACACCGAAATCAGACTTGATTCCTTTGGACTTTGAAGGTAAACTATTTTGCTGCTGTCTGCTGTCATTTCCATGTACAGCAACTGTTGCAGTACTGGTACTGTGGTCAACTCCATCTTTAGCAGCTGTTGCTACTGTGACGGTCTCGGCGTGTGACTTGGATGTGTTTCTTCGATGTGGCAAGCCGTAAAGATGCTGGCATATAGTTTAGGGCAGTTTCTAACTGAAGATCAGTGGATGATGGATATTTGTCATCTCACTCAACATCTGTTTCTACACTACCTGGGGAAAATAGAACAGACAAAACATTGCATTTTATACAGCATGCAGTATTACTTCTTTATTGAAATAATGCACAAAAATCACATTTTTTACATGTTAGTCACTTTGGCCAACAGTTTATTTAATTGTCCAGTTGTCCAACTGCCTAGAGCAAATGTTTGAAGTGTCGCCCCTTCGCACGAACGCAGGCACGCAGATGCCTTCTCCAGTCGTTGACAGCAGTGTCAATAATGCGCTGCTCCTGACCAATCCAGACCTCAGCCAGTCGCTTCTTGAGTTCGTCTACATCTTTGAACGTCGTCTGATAGACTCTCTGCTGTATGACTCCCCAAAGCTGGTAATTGACCGGATTGAGGTCAGTTCTGTTGGGGGCCGCAGATCTGGAGAGATGAATTCTGGGGTTTCGTTATGTTCATGCGCTAGTGCGCTGTCCTGTTGAAACACGAACGTGTCTTCTGTCTTCATCAGTTGTTGTAGACTCATTGCCTGTTTCTTGTTGCGTGACCACGTCGACCAGTGATTGCGTCATCTTCATTTCTTTGCTTAGGTTTTCTTTTTTCTGCCGACCAGAAAGACCTGGGTTGCATGATCGTTTTGCTGAGTGCACGGCTGTGCTGTCGCTGGTGCTGGGAGGTGTGGGCTCATCGTTGTCATCAAACGATGTTTGTGATTTTGAATCAAGAACGGACTGATCAGCATCATCGTCGTCGTTGTCTGCAGCTGGTTCTTCCTACAAACACACACAAGCAGAGAACATTATCTAAGCATATTTGGTGTAATTACAACACGACTACGCTGTGTGCCTCACTTCAGCAGTACTTCTTGGCGGGTAATAAACTGCACCAATGTACGCATAGCCAACACGGACCTATATAAGTTCTAGTTTCTTATTCTTCTTTGCGTCTTCATTATTCAGAGCATATTTTTTGGCATAGAAATGCCAGGGTGCCAGCAAGCTCATCAGCCCGTGGTTGTTTGGTCTCACCCGATGGGAGGTCTATTTGGTTACCATCAAGGTCCAGTGCGATGAGGTTGACAAAACAACTTCAATATTTGGCGGTGCTGATAACTGTCCTGGGTTGATTGAGGAAGATATTGGACTTGATGGCGTTTGTGTTGTTGCTGAGTTGTGCTTGCTATTGTGTTCTATTTAAAGTAAAAACAAACAATATTTATAGTTTGTATTCCATATAAGATGTCATTATTTTACCTTTTTAACAGGTACAAATATTTTGTTATATCATCGGTGGCATACACTCAAATATTATGGAGGTAAGACACATGTCATATAAGCATCGCTTACGTTTTTATTAAACATTTTCGATACATTTTACATACTGTATTTTTACATTTATGCACAATAGCATAGTGATAAAAATTTCACTTCCTAGAACACCTTCATACCTTAATAAAGACCCGAGTTTTTTTTGTTTATTATAAAAAATGATATTAATAATTTTGAATTTTCGATAGTAATTACATGCACCATGTAATTAAAAACAATAGTAATAAAAAGGGGTTGGTTGTTTCAAAATGCATGTTCATGGATGTTGCTGTAAAATTCGTACGACCCCGACATTCTCACTTATCAGATTTAAATATTTCCAGTACGCAGAAGATGGTGGGCTTTCTGCTACCGACAGCGTAGCACTAAAGTGTTGATAACACAGAACATTTCATCTCACCAGCACTGTTGTGGTGAACTGGATGTTGCCACCAGCACTAACGAGTTGTACGCCAAACCGTAGGTGATATGGAGGTCTCTGCTGTATTCCAAAAAACCTCGGACGGCCGAAAGTCATATACTGAGTGAGTTGGTGCAGAACGGCTGCAAGTAGTCGTGGTTGAATGCGCAGTTCTGAGCCTCCGAAACTATCGTTGGTGTGTAACTGTGTAGGATCTGAACATGCAATGATGTGAGTCAGCCATACACCAGAAACGTCTACATACTCTTCGCCAACATACCACTGTACTTTACTAACAAAGCTGTCGCCCAAAAACAACACACGCGGCTTTGCCATTGTGAAAAGTTGAATACACCTGTCGTATATTTCGAACTCAGCGTTTAAAGAAAGCCGCGAAAAGATCGGGTTATATAGGCGTAGCTGATTTGTGTCATTGGTCGAAGTCGTTACGGCAGCACAGATTGGGCTTAGTGTCATAATTACGCCGCCAAAGGTGATTCAAAGCAACACTTTGAACCCCGCTCTTGATTGTCCCGTTGACGGACACTGCTTCTGTTGCCGACACAGGCCAACGCGACATTGCATAATAAGGCACTGGCATTGCACATTCAGGTGCAATTAACGTTTGATATACCGGTATCAAACACATCGCCGCTGCGTAAACGAGAGATGTGCGGATTGTAGAATTTTGGGTCCGCATCCGCAGAGCAGCCAGTGGCGTAGCCAGGATCTAGTTGTAGTGGGGGAACTTGATGGGTGGAGTCTGGAGAGGGGTGCACAACCCCTTCTCCAGACCATTTTCCCCTTGGGGAGGGGTCTGGGAAAGGGGCTGTGCTCCCTACCCTACCCCAAATTTTTGTTTTGTGTGTGTGTGTAAAAGACGTATTTCGATGCAGTTTGGTACTATTTTGAGTAACTGAGTAAGCTCCTAAGGGGGAAAGAGGCACGTGCCCCAGTGCCCCCTCTGGCTACGCCAGTGAGTAGCGTCCACGTCCGCATCTGCACTGTCAGCATCAGTGATAATGTTTAAAATATACTACTGAAACGCAAGGCCACCCATTAGCAATGTGGCATGTGCACAAGATTGCAAATGCAACTTGAATTATTGTTACCAGGAAGTACACGCGTTGCGGTTAAGATATATGATAATCTGACGGATCCTCTGCATCCGCGTCTGCAAATACACCATAATTTGCGTCCGCGAAAGCATAAGCAAAATGCTTGCGAACGCACGTCCCGATGTGCATCCGCACATTTCTGGCGTAAACGTAATTTGATCTGTCCGCGTGCCCACAGCATGCACGTGTTTCAGTCAGCTTCACTAGGGCCTAGCTTCACCGCCTTTGAGCTTCTGACACTTTGGATGTCGCGCATCATGTACGCCGTGTCCGCGGAAAAATTTGCCGTACTTTAAAAAAAATTTCACTCCACCGAACATGTTCTCCCCCAAGATTTCCTCTCCAGTGTTTTGGCGATACGCGGACGTTTACCATCCTTATAGTGTTGCATTACAATAGAGCGTCAGATATTGGCATCAGTTTCAGTGTCAGCATAGTGAAAGAATGCAACAGACATCAAATACTCTGGTATTTTCATTAACAGTCTGTATGCATCAGTATGCTTAAATAATATGTGAAACAAAGCGCAAATACCAAAAAATACCAAAAAGTCTCGACTGTAAACTATAGCGGACGACTACGTCAATCAAAGCGCACTACACACTCAAAGCAGCGGGTAGAAATTGCTACCCGAAAGGGTTGTCCCTATACCAAACCCATAGGAGTAGGAAATAAAGCTGCGTTCCAGCACAAATTTACCAGCCTATGCGTTCCAACACAAAGCCAAACTTGCCAGCGCGTTAACGCGCTGGCTGGACAGATGTTGTCAGCACGTTGGCGCTGGTTGTACAGGCGTTATTGTAATTGCTACTGTTTTGTATAGCACGCGAACACTTAACCTTTGATGCCACTAGACTACTGCTTGCTATATGAATGTGCTGCCAATAGCATTCTTGCCTTATCATGGCAACCCCATGCAGCGTCGGTCGGCAGATGTTCTTGTAATTGCTATAGGCTTGTATACTACACCCACAATTGACCTTTCATGCCACTATACTACTGTTCATTATATTAATGTGTTGGCAAAAGCATTCTTTACTTATCTTCTCTATAGCAGACAAGTACGTTCACTCCTGTATCCACTCCATCGCTATTTTCCCGGCTAATGTATTCACCAGCTTAGTGCATACAGCAGTAGCATGTCGCTGCATACAATAGTGTCTATACACGTAAGACATTATACGTTTTCAATGTGCCATTCATCGGTGCATGCATAGGCCTACACTTGTGTGCACCTGTTTATAATAGCATGTCGGTACTTCTTCATACTATTTTTTTTCAAAAGTACTTTTATGGCAGTCGTGTGATTGCTGTAACAATTTTTCAAGTGCTTTCTTGTTCAAAATGTCATATTGTAACCATCGCAGCACTTCAGACATTGCTATAGAAATTTTTTAAAATAATTGACAGTTTATCAGTCTGCTTTCTTTTTCAAATGCTACTCTGTAACCGTTCCACACTTTGGCCATTGTTAGTTCAATTTTTAAAATAAGCCTTAGCCTACCAGCTTCATCATAACCATAATTCGCGCTAAGCCAGCGCCTATAAAATAAGCTGCGTGATCGTTGCATATTGCACTTTCTTCACATCAGTCGAGCGCGCAACATCGTTCCGTACTTTTCAGTATCTGTCAGTCACATCGTCGTCTATAAGCTATACAGGTATTAAACTGGTCCTAATCATCATCATCATCATCATATATTTGTTTAATGTAAAGTTGACAAGTGCAACTTTTAACAACGCAACCACAAGATATACATAATAAATCTAAATCTAAAAAAAATCTAAATCTAAGAAAAACATGCAAACGGAAACATCTCACAGTTTGTGCAATATTCACATTAACGTTCACATCAGTTCAGTTGACTTAGACTACTGGTGGTGTTAGTTGGTGCGTTGCATTAATATGAATATTTGTACAGCATACGGACAAGAAAGTCATTATCGTTTAGAAATTTAGTTTTATTGATCAGGGTCATTGAGTGAGAGCAGGCTCGAAGCTGATATGGTGTGTCATTCTTGTGAGGCAAGTATGGCTGGAGGACGTGGTTAGAGTTAGTTTTCACATGGTGGAAAAAGTCATCGTCGGCGGAGTTGAACAGGTCGGTGATGTCTGGGACGTCGTCGCTGCAGTATCTGAGCAGTTTGGCGCGTCGCAACAGAGAATCAAGACGCACTCGGTCGGCAGCCAAACACATCCCCGACCATGCTGGCGCCGCGTACTGAAGCCTCGAGATGACTGTGGCGCGGAATACGTCGTGTAGTGATGCGGCTGGCGTGCCGTGCACACGCAGCACCCGCATGGCGAACAGCAAGCTGGAACTCAATGACAGCAGAGAGGTGACGTGGTCAGCAGCTGTCAGCTTGTCATTGACGACAACGCTGAGGATTCGCAGACTGGTCACACAATCGATGTCGGGTCGTGGTGGCGGCAGAACTGTCTTTGGACTCGCTGTGAGCACAAGTTCTTTAGTCTTGACTCGATTCAGTGTCAGATTGTTGTCGGCCGCCCAGTCGTCTAAATGTAGGATCTCCTTCTCGCTTGTGGAGCTGTTTACGCCCGGCACAATAAGATAAGTGTCATCAGCAAACTTAAAAATGCGATTGCCTTCGTGAATAGGATGCAGGTCGGCCACTGTTACGACATAAGATGCTGGTCCTTGTATAACGCTGGCGTGTATGGCGGCAACTTAGTGCAATGGGCATGGCTATCAAAGAAATCAACTGCCCAATTGTAGATGCTGTCAGGTAGCTTCAGTTGAGCTAGTTTGCTCATCAGCGACGCGTGCCGAACGGTATCGAAGGCCTTTGAAAAATCGAATGAAAAGACGTGAACGTAGTCATTATCATTCAGCATTGAGCGCACGGTGTGTAACATCGCCACGATTGCCGCCGTCGTGGAACCGGACGGCCGGAACGCAAACTGGTCGCTGAAGTCAAGTGACGGGTACGGTTGTGACAGAGCTGAGTAAATAAAGTTGCGGACGACAAACTGTTCTAGAGACCGCGACATGACCGGAGTAATCGAATCAGCATAATTTTACTACGTCTACTTTTGGTTGTAGGTGTGCTAAAGTTTACTAGATATTTAACAACATTAGCAGTAAATGTGAATTAGCGCTGATTTAATTTGTATACATGCACGCATGCACACATGCAATAATAATAAAACACTTCTTCTAGCAATAATAAAGTAGAATAATAAAAAGTTTGCAAAAATGTCAGCTGTTATGACAGTCGTTCGTTCATCAGTATAGTAGCAGCAGCAGTGCTGATAGTTCCGCTTAAACTTGCTTTTTTTCTTCCTGTTCCAGCAGGGCATCGACCAAGGCTCGCATCGTTAGTAAAGCCAGCCTACGAGCACGAGCCTCGTCGACGCCCGTCCCGGTTTCCGATGCTGCTGCTGTTGCTGCACCGCTTATATGACACAGCATTAACCATACTGCTTCCGGTAGCACCGTCCCTGAGATGTTGCTGTTGCCAGCATCTGCCCCCCATCGATGTGGCTCGGAGCAGTAGCCTGCAGTGATGCCGGTGCCGATGGCGATAGTGATGGCGACATGTCAAATGGTAATCCTCAGTGGTGCCGTAAAAGTCCACCCTATATAAAACAAAATAAACGTGTAAATTGTCATATTTGTGCAAAACTTAACACGCCTTATCGTGCAATGCGTTTTTAATTGTATAATTTGTTCCAAAGTATTATTTTTTCAATTTATATTGCAGCTTTAATTTAAAATAATTTTTACACGTAAAATTATATGTTGCAAACGTATATAGCCATATTCTTTACTTATTCGCAAAAGATAATTTGCCCGGTCATATAATTTCTTTTCTTTTTTCTATGCATTATTTATACGCGCAAATAAGTATAATCTTTATTCATCCGGCGTTGATATATATCTATATGACATCACGCTTTCTGTTATAGTAATTATAAATATTATTTATACAGCAAATTCGTCATCGCAAACGCTTATAGGCAAAGCTAATTTCACCGGCCATGCAATTATATTAACTTTTACCCACCAGCAATAAGCATGCAATTATGTCTATAACTTATCATATTAGCAGCCTACTACTACTACTACTGCTGCTACTTAGTAAAGTATAGAATCCAACATGCATACCTTTACCGTAGCATTCAAGGTTCTCAGATGATGAGTACGTTGAGGAAGAGATCGGTGATGAGTACCATCGCGATGTTGTTGTTACTTCGTCGCAATTACTATCACTGTCTATAACTACAAAATTCATCGAGTCGCTCATTATTGTTTTTGTCTGCTTTGCTCGCTTTAATACTTTTCGACAGTACCACAATGTGCACGTGCAGCAGTAGCGTGCGCTAGCTATATAGGTCTATACGTCGCTTGACCACGCCACGCTTTCTTTATTCTTGTTCACCGCTGCTAACCAATTGCCACAGCATGTCACGCTACACTAGCTGTCAATCACGTCACGAAGACGCCGTTGACGACGCCATCAACTGCTCAAGTCTAGTGCTGCTCAAACCGCAAAAATTTAAATATTCTGTATTCGGTTACTTATGTTATTATTCGCTGGGCTATTTACGTAATTTTTTTCACCAATATGTATGCTGTATAATTACGTATTTTATGTGCACTAAGTTATTTCACATACTGCATTTAATTTAGTAAGTAAGTAAGTAACTAACACAGTTTTCAAATCCACCCACCCGTGCACATTATGCACTGCATACGTAGATCACTTTGCTTAGAGCTAATCAGACGCTAATTTGTGCGTATGACGCATTGTTACGCAATTAGCGTACTGTAGCAAATTTTCATTACCTACCAAAACCACCTAGCACTCTTTTTCTATCAGATTGCAATAAGATCTTTACTAACCATCGGTAATATGTCGTATTCACTGTTCGTCAAGTCCAAATGTCAAAATATTGGCATTTTACAACTTTAACAACACTTTCGTACGGGTTTTCACTCAAGCGTAAACAAAGGCATGGGTTTCTAATTATTCAGAAATCTAGTTTTCAACAACCCACTGGCCTCTTTCGTTGTTGCTATTTTTAGCACGCAAAATTTCCTGTCATCGCCATCATCAATTAATGGTTACCTCAAAAGCACCCATAAAAATAAGGTTTCGGCATTTTTCGGAGAAAAATCCTACTATATCTAAGAAAGTGTAGAAATTTAGCCATCGAATGCCGTTGTCCGCATTCTTCTAACATTAATATAACTCTAGCAATAATGCGTTGAAAAGCACATGTCGAAAATTAGAGATTCGTCAGGGTGGCCATTACAAATCTCTCAAAAACTAAAACCATAATTCTTTGCAAATATAAAGCTCATATTAGTGTTTCTAATTTTCAAGAAAACTCTACCAACAGCTTTACGAATAATAATTTCGCGTCTTTGATTAATAAAAAAATACAATTTAAAACACTTACCTGGCTAGGCTTCCAAAGCGATTGAGCATTTTTAATAGACTCAAAGAAGAGCCTGCGTCCGTAATACTAAAACATAGGCGAAACTTGTTTGGTGCAGACCACGCCCTCGAGCTAGGGGTATAAAAAGGACCCCGAGGCAACTTCAGACCAGTTCGGACGATCGAGCTATCACGAAAGGTAGTCTAACGTTTCCTTATGAGACGTACCTACTTTTCATGGTTAAGGCCTGCCTTGTCACTTGAATGCAAAGTAGAGTGACGAGGAAGCCTACCTAAAGGTAATCTGTGTGCCGTGGTGACTTTCTTAGCTGGTGTGACCGGTCAAGTAAGTTTGCAAAGTTCCCTTTAAGTGTCCTTTTCAGTCTTAGTGACAAAGGTACGTGGTCCTTTGACTGCAAAGCCGTTGTCCTAAAGACATAGGACGAGTGTCTTCGGACATATGTGCTTTAAGGTCAGTTACATAGGGTCTTGTCTCTTGACATAAGACCAATGTACTGAAAAGA
>Ga0209367_1011743_pt1 | contig 11571 bp, 7 predicted proteins | sample WorMetLIZISLAND2_FD_187412 | JGI IMG/M metagenome (GOLD analysis project Ga0209367, IMG submission 187412) | Marine gutless worms symbiont microbial communities from Max Planck institute for Marine Microbiology, Germany - Olavius geniculatus... ... | reverse complement strand
GACACAACAACCGCCCACCGCTGATCAATGGAAGCTGGCTATCAGGCGTGGTCACGGCGGAAGAGCGACGCTACGGTCCAACGACTACGCGACTACCTGACCTGACCTGACTGACCTGAATTCACAATCTTATTTTGATTTATCTATATTTGACAATTCCATTGTACAATGTCTAGGGAGTTACTTTTTTCCGAGCGCAGTGTAGGATTGAAAGACATGATAGGTTTACGTGTTGTCGTGTTATGTTCTTTCCAGCTCGTCGTGGCAGCGGTCGTGATACGTCGAAAGATCGGCGTATCGTTGGTGATCGACGCAACAGTCAGTCGGCACCACGTCGTGGTCGCAGATCTACCGTTTCCCCACGCGGTCGCAGGTAAGACTGATTCCAACAAAAACGCTACGAATAATTATTCAAAACCTGTGTTATAATAGACTCGTATACAGTGTTTATACAGGGTCCAGCAAAAAAAGTAGCCCCATACAGTTTTTCGCTGTTTTCTCAGCAACTGTTTGGAATTTAATTTGAAATTTTACTGCTTTATTTAGTAAAACCTTCTACATTTAACTGCCAAGTAAAATGTGATTCCGTTGTAAAACGACGACTTTAACATTTAACGCCTATCGATTTTTCACCAGTAAAAATAGCTCAAGCTAAAAGTGCTATTTGATTTTCAAAAACCAGTTACCACATTACTATAGATGATGTCACAGTGACGTTTTGATAAACAGTAATTTATATTGTTCATAAATTATTACTAAATTATGGTTTTTTAAAGCAATCGCCGGCTGCCCACCGGATTCATCTTCCAGCAAAATGGTGTGCCAGCACACCCGGCACGCAGCGCACGGAACGTGCTGCAAGCCAACTGTCCAGATTTCATCACAAAGGACCAGTGGGCTCAAAATTCGCCGAATATAAACCCAGTGGACTATCGCTGGCTGCTTACCGGATTCTTCTTCCAGCAGGACGCCACCCGGGCGTGTCAGCACTAAGCGCGCAACGCCGAGCAGCGCACAAAACTGGCTGCGGGCCAGCTGTCCAGATTTAATCACAAAGACCAATGGCCTCGAAATTCGTCGAATATAAACCCAATGGACTATCGCATATGGGGTGCAATGTTGAACGCTTACTGCAAGCTTAAAACAAAGGCGAAAACAATCGCCGAAGTAAATGAAGCACTTCAGGTTATCTGGGTCAACCTGCCACTAGGACCGATCGCCAAGGCTGTGAAAGACTTATCAAATTAAGCGACTGAAGACTTGCGTTGAAACTTGGAGCTGGCGGTGGACACTTCGAACATTCACAGTGACAATGAAAGTCTGGCATCTGATCATAAGTTAACTGTGTTGTTTCAACGATGTTATTGAATTGGTGTTGTAGCTTGAACATTTTTAATGCTGAAAAATCGGTCATATTAAAAAGTCTATAACTTTGTCGTTTTTTTAACAAAATCAAACTTGCCAGTTATATGTAAAAGGTTTTACTTAATAAAGCTGTACAATTTAGAATTAAAATTCCAAACGACTGCTGAGAAAACAGCGACAAACTTTCGGGGCTACTTTTTTTGCCACACCCTGTTCATAGAATATTTGGAGTTAAATCTTCGTGGTATAGTTGATAGAGTGGCAGACCATTGTTTTTGCATACTGCTGCTGGAATTTTTTTGTCATGCCATAGTTAATTTTGTAAGTAATAGTAAATGCTTCAGTTAGGGTTAAATGTTGCAACAAGAGAAAGTGATTAGTTTTAGGGTTAGGTGTAGGGTTTAATATCTCCAATTACGTCATTTAAAACTGATGTGTTACTTTGTAGCATTGTTCTAGTTGAAATTCAGGGGCAAAACGATGGGAGGTATATTAACACGTATGCCCCTGGCAAATCAGGCCAAGTGAACTTTACGAAGTCAGAATTTCTACTGAACTTATTTCATGTCACTTAGAAACCTAGGTTCTTTTGTTTTGTGCGGAACATTGGTTGACGATTTGTCTCCAGTTGCCCTGATCTGTGTCTCATTACTTCATTTTCTTCCCATCATCCCTAAATTTTCTTTCCGCATGTCTTTCCATGTTTTCACTTCCGGTTTTCCTCTTGCCGTCTTCCGGTCTTGTTGGTGGAAGTCGCAGAATGCGTCCGACGAAACATCTGCTTGTTGCTGAACTTATTTTGTGCCTCTTCAAAGGAAATTTTTTTTAGCTACGCCCCTATAGCATACAGTGCATGTGTATTATTGCAGTCCTTTATGGAATTGGTTGTACATGTACTTTGCCTGTGTCGCAGGTCTTCGGTGTCCCCACGTGGTCGCACGTCACCCACATCCCCGCGTGGTCGAATGTCCCCACGGCACGGAGGTCGACCGCAGACCCGTCGGTCTGCGTCACCGCCCGGCAGACAACCGCGTGAACAACCAGGCCGTGAACGACGCGCTGCTGTATCTCCCGTGAGACCAGCCGGGAAGACGTCTGCCAGGTCTGTTGTCTCTTCCAAAAATGCAAGAAATTTGGGCCGTTAAGTTTTCATTTTGCTGGAATTTAGGGCTGGCAAAATTCAGATTCTGTTTATCTGTCTATCTCTTCCACAAATGCCAAAAAAATGGGCTGGAAATTGTTCGTTTCGAGTAAAATTCTAAAATTCTGCGTATTAGGCCTACTTTTGACACCAGTTCATTTAGCTGATAGTTTCAATTACTTGTAATGTTCGCTGATAGTTTGTATTACTTCTAGCATACATGTAAAAAAACGTTTTTTATTCTTGCCACGTTTTTTTACTTTTTTCAACGTTTTTTATTTTGCTCAGCGTTTTTTTATTTAAAAAAACGTGCATCGAAAATCCCATCAAAAGCTTCGAGAAGCACTTTTGGAACCACAGAAAAGAAATAATAGGTCATAGTAATGTATTTTATTTAGTGAGTCCAAATATACTAAATAAAAAGCTTTTTGACTAGTATATTTGGTTAGTTTGATGCTATGGTCTTATGACCACGCGGTTGAGTTGAAATTAAATTAAGTTTTCTCCGTTTATACTGTAGTTTCAGATATACTGCATCTGCAGCATTAGGCATTAGGCAAGATGTTGAACAAATTATGGCCAATGTTTTTTTTTATTCAACGTTTTTAAAACGTTTTTTATTCTTGCCACGTTTATTACGTTTTTTAACGTTTTTTTATTTTTCCTGGAACGTTTTTTACATCTATGACTTCTAGTGGTACTCGATAGCTAGTTGTCTGATGTGGAAAATATGTGCTGTGGTGTGACAGTTCATCGAGGGCCTCTTCTGCGTCGTCTCATCGATCTGCTTCTGCATCGTCACAGGTACACCTACTAACACTTGTCATCATCATTTCTGGCAAGCACCACTAAGAGTGCGTAGCGCCGAACGTAGACATCAATCTCCAGAGTGGACGGTTCTGCGCCAGGTCAATTGCGTCGTCCATATTGAGGTCGCTGGATTTCAGATCCTGCTGAATGGTTTTCATCCATGTAATACGAGGACGTCCCAGTGGTCTCCTCCAGTTTCCTGCGGGGGAAGCTGTTAAGATCTGTTTTGCATCTGTTTCGTCAGGCATTCGTGCAATGTGTTCGAACAGGGACAGGCGCCTTGACTGGACTATGGCTGAGAGATGGGGTTGCTTGGTTAACCTTTTGACTTCGTCGTTGCACACATGCTGTTGCCAATTGATTCCTAGCAGCATTCTCAGACACCACTGACACCACTAACACTACCAGTTAGTAGAACAGACTTAGTCGGTTTCCCATTGATATTGTTTACCGTACAAACATTACAGAATTATTTACTTAATTAGAACATGTGGAATGTAAGCTGTTTTGTGCTACTGTAGCCGAACGCTTTTTGTTTCAAAGACACTCGAGCACTTGCCCAACAGAGACTATTTATTCTTACATGAGATCGCTTTCTGCAAATAAAGTGATTCCACATATAGCAACACATTTCTCCGCGGTGTGGTCTGTCTGTTTGTCTGTGTGTTACACTCGTGCAGTCATGCAGCCTGCATAAATCGTTCAACGGAGTACAGAGTTAGATGCTTTTTGGCAGAGACGCCTTCGGGGTTTCATGACACGTTGGTGTCCCTGATGCCTAACCGCTGTGGAACCAGAGATTTCTGGGGTTGAACTTCCAAACAAAACGTGCACCTGCTTATTTATGGTCACCACGTGGCAGAATCGTTTGCTAGTTTTGCCTGTTTCCAAATACTGTCAAACCCACTTAATATCACATCGTTTAGTATCACAATCCACTTATTGTCACATAGGTTTTTATCCCTGGCCAATGCCTGTAGTAATCAAAGGGCATCGTCGTTGCTCCTGTTGTCTCGTGTCGCTTTATGTCAACACATTTCCAAGCCAGATGACCTTATTTGCCCCATTTAATGTCGGAAAGTAGACCAGTCGGTGGGCACTTTGTAGTCATAAACAGCAGGCATGCAGTTCCCAGCAGGCATCAGTCCTCTGTGTGAATGGAGTGTGAGTCAATGGTCTGTGTGCATGGTGGGTGGCCTCTCTAAATTGCATCTGCTCAGCCACTGCAACCACAAGAGCAGCAGACAGGTCAGCTATTGAGTGTGCGCTAAGTAAGTAAGTAAGTATGTGCATATTCAAAGTGCACAATGTCAGCCAGTGGCCGAATCTGAGGCACTTGGCTGAGCCGCTAGGGGGAGCAGTAGGCCTGCTGGAAGCAGTGAGTCTCAAGGAGGCGGCGGAAAGTGTCTGCAGAGGTAGAAGTACGGATGCTAGAGGGTAGTGAGTGACTGGTGATAGTTATGTGCATCCACCCCACCAGTACCCACCCGCAGCTGGACTGACCAAACCAGTTCTTCGACGCCAGCTTAGGCGATGACTACAATGGACGTTGTAGGCCTACGGGAGTTCACGGCACATCTGGACACTGTGTTTAATGCTATAGCATGCGTTCGTGCCTTTTTACCGAACACACGCAGTAGCTACAGTTACTCAGCGTACTATCGCCAACTTTGTGCTGCGAGATGTTTGACATTCGACTGATTTGTTGTATTGTTTTTGTAGTTTACGTAGATGCAGAACTTTTACTGGTGCAAGGTCTATTTTTCTTTACCTTACCTTACCTTTAAGGTGGACAGCCTCTTACACCTGCCCAGCGCTGAGGCCGTATCAGCTCGGCCCAATGCACTTCCCCGAATGTAACCACAAGGTTACAGGTAGCAGCTATAAAGCCGTAGACGGTTGTGAAGGTCTATTCATCAAAATCCAGTATTTCTTCTGGCTGTACTACTATGGCAAACTCCTGTTAATGTCAGCTTCGATTAATGTCACACAGTTTTGGCAGTCCCTACTATGATTGTGATAGTAAACGGGTTTGACTGTACTTAGGTGCTTGTACCAGTAGCAGCCGATCATCTACATGTATTATAGTCCCAAGGTGTCTGTTGGATCATGGCCAAGCATATGGTGTAAAGGTAAAGGTAATCAGTGTTGGTGTGTTTCGGGCCAGTGTCGATGTGTCTCAAAAACGATGCTCGCTGGTTCCTAGAGAACGGAAGGAGAAGAAGATTCCACATAGACAGCTAGGTCCGTTGCGTGGGAGCTCATCCCCTTTACAGCGCTTTGAGCCGGCGAGGGCGAAGCCGGTGCGATGATTTTACCTGCCTGCAGGCAGTCACACTCTGCAGTACTTAGCTCGATTAAGCTAGCATACAGCCCGAGTCGGCCGGATAGCCGGCTGAAGTTAACAGCCAGCGCCTTTAACCAACTGGGTCAGTATACTTGCAGTCCTGGCCACAGGGGCTACTGTTGCGCAGAACTTGCCGTTTCTTCCCTAGCGATGGGCATGACCACCGCTAGTACTCATTTTACCATCCCACGGAGGGTAGAAGGCTGAGTCGACCTAGCTGGCAGGCTTCGGCACCAAGATGGTTTACCTGCCCGCGGGCAGTCACCCATCGCAGTACTAAACCGGGCCAGGCGTAGAGTAACTTCGTTCCATCCGAAACGCGTTATAAACTACGCCACGCCACCAATGGGCTGCATCTCAACCCTACCAAGACAGACGCAGTTCTGTTTGGCGTCAAGGTCCAGTGCCAGTGCAGCAAGATTACGACGGCCAGCGGCATCGATGTTGCAGGGACAGTAGTGCCGTTCTGTGACACTGTCAAGCTGCTTGGTGTCACACTGGACTCTGCTCTGACGATGGACCGGCACGTCACTCAAGTCATCCGCATCTGCAGCTATCACACACGTGCTCTGCGACACATACGACCACTGATGACATTCGACGCTGCCAAGATGGTGGGACACAGTATCGTCTTATCTCGACTGGATTACGCCAACGCACTGCTACACGGCACATCAACGAGCAACATCAACAGGCTGCAGGTGGCACAGAACTCGCTGGCCAGAGTGGTGTGTCAGGCGCCACTTTCCGCAAGTGCTACCATACCATACCAAGCTACGTCAATAGCTCTACTGGTTGCCTTTTCGGCAACGGATCAACTACAAACTGGCGGTCATCACGTACAGAACGAGATCAACTGTCAACCCAGCCTACCTACATCATCTCATCCAGGACTATCTACCAGCACATACACTGCGATCATCGGACAAACTGTTACTTACTATACCGAGGATAGCACTAGCGTTGTCAGTGAAAACGTTCAGCATTAGCGCTCCTTCTGTTTGGAACTCACTGTCATATAACTATAGATCAGCAGAACTACTCAGTACTTTCAAGCATTACTTAAAAATCGAACTGTTTGACATTGCATATTGCAAACGTAAACACTTAGCCTAGTCTTCGCCATTATGCACTCTGATTCGTTCGCAGCATATGGTGCTATACAAATGTGTTTCGATTGATTGATCGATTGATACTTGTACGATCTTAAGGGCCGGAGCTGATCCCGGTTACTAGGCATCAGCCTGCAGGCAGCGTAGTCATAAACCCGGTGCTAGGCTACCATAACTTTCCACAGGGCCTGCGGTTACCTTCCCAGCCAGAGAGTGTCACTGCCTCTTGACCGGTACCAAATTATACTGCTTGGTGACAAAGGCATGTGTGTGTGTGAACAACTGGCCCAGGGTTGATACCTGGAACTGCACCGGGCTGGAGTCGAACCAGGGACCTCACGGTGACCATTTTGACATGTATCGTTACACCAACAGGCCACGGCATATAGTGTAGAGTGTGTAATATGCGGACAGGACGAGGCAACTGTGCAGCAAGGTGGTCGTCGCTACAGAGCGCATGCTAAAAGTTCATCATCTGACAGTGGTTCACAGTCGCCACTCAGACAAAGACCACGTCAGTACACTCTGTCTTTGTCTATCTGTTTTCCTGTCTGTTTGACTAAACTGCCTGTTTATCTGTCTGTTTGGCAGATCTGTGTTTTACGTGGTAGTGCGTTGACATAAATTAGTTGAGGTGGAAAATAAGTCCACCTTCCATAATTCCATCGTCTTGGCCATCTTTGTGCCAAAAACTATCAAAAGTTGGTGAAAACTTAACAAAGTTATCAGAAAAACAAGTTTGACTGGTTTTTTTTGAAACACGGTGTATTTTGGGGATTCAAGGTCGTTCAAGGTCATCGATGTTGATAAATCTAAAAAGCCCATCGTTAGTTTTTGATTGTATGTACCTGTCTGCAACCGCTTTCACACTAGATGAGCCAATATCGGCAAAATAGCATTTTTTAGAGGGGGTACCCCTCTTTGATGCCCTTGTTCAAGGAGAACCCCCTCACCCAAGGGCACAAAATTTTGTCACGAAAAACTAGAGTCTTTGTCACAGCCCACAGTGAAGATTTCGTGATTCTGGCTTACACTGTTTTGATTGGGCTCAAGGGTGTGACGGACAGACAGACGGACAGACACCTCGATGATGGCTAAGACACACGAAGCATTACATGCTGTCGCATGTAAAAACCCACTGCGTTGGTCTTCGAGACAAACCTTGGTTTTTTTGTACCCTGATTGTTGTCACTGTTTGTGATTGCTATGAACTGATGGATGTGTTTAGGTGCGAATGATGCTGCTGAGTCCTCAGGTAGACGTCCGCAGAGAACTCTGGACTCTGCAATGACCAGACATCGACGGCCCTCTCCACGCAGGTCAGGCACACTGTTGTTGATGCGTTCTTTTTCAAAAGTCCGATTGGTTCAGATTTAGGCAGATTTGACAGACAAGATCAATCCGGCCATGTGAAAAAGAACGCACAGAAGCGAGAATGCTTGGTTTTGCCCACCAATCTAAAAATGCATCTGTGGTGCCATCATATTTTTGACATCACATATGACGGGGGTGTGGCTTACGAAAATCTCTCCACAAAATCAGATTTTTCTCAGATGCCTTCGATCAGATAGGATAGATTTAGAACACAGAGTGATTTGCGCAGCGTTCATCTGGAACAGATTTTAGCAGATTGGATTGATTGTATTTCTAAATATTTGTATAAGAATGCATTCGTTATCTCCGCAAAGTGAATGTAGTGAATGGAGCAGATAATGCATTGGATTTTCTGATGTCATAATAATTTTGATTATCATGTGATTATATTGGTTGGTGGCGTGGCGTAGTTGGTAATGCATCTTGGATGAAACGAAGTTACTCTATGCCGGGCCCGGTTAGTACTTGGGTGGGTGACTGTCTACAGTACGGAGCCAGCCAACTAGGTCGACTCAGCCTTCTACCCTCCGTGGGATGGTAAAATGAGTACTGGCGGTGGTCAAGGCCATCGCTAGGGAACAAACGGCGAATTCTGTGCAACAGTAGGCCCTGTGGCCAGGACTGTGAGTATACCGATGCAGTCGGTTAAAGGCGCTGGCTGTTAACTTGAGCCGGCCATCCGGCCGACTTGGGCTGTATGCTGGCTTAATTGGGCCCCGCCCTCGCCGGCTCAAAGTGCCGTCAAGGGGATGAGCTCCCACACAACGGGCCTAGTTCAGCTTCGCTGCCTAGTGCCTATGCGAAATCTTCTTCTTCTTATATCACCAGCAGATTGTGTGTTGTGCGGTCAAGCTCTCTAGAACAGATGACAGTTCATTCATAGCAGCAGGTTCGGATAACAACCTGTTCTGAACCACATGTGGCTAGGCTCATAGGCCAGAGGTTGTGCGTGACTGATGTGGGATATCTCTGTGAAGTAATTTATTGTTGTTGTGTGCGACAATTGTACCGGGTGGCACAAAAAAAACGTCCTGAACATTTGCATGCATTATTCAGCTGAATGGTCGAAATGAATCAGCTTAAAAGCATTTATGTAATAAGCAAACATCGACAAATATGTGTAGAAATTTTCGCCGAAAACACTTTGATATTAGCCGCTATACAAACAAAATAGCGTTACACGCCATGAGGCAATTTTTGTAAGCGGTTCATCATTTGCGTTGCTGCTCGTACGCAGGCTATGCCAAAACGTCACAGTAAACCGAATCATCAGTAACTGATCAGCAGAAAAGTGTTGAATAGGTCCTCCATTCTCTTCTGTGACTACTGCTAGATGTGTTTTCCATTGCTATATGGCTTTTCTGATTCTGGCTGTCTGATGGCAACATCATGCCATTTGTCTGAGATAACATTCTGAAGATCTTTGAGTTTGCAAATGGTTCACACCGTTTTTTGCAGACAAGTTGTTGCAAGGTATCCCAAACTGAATAATGTAGTAGATTGAAATCTGTTTATGCGGTTTCCATTCTTGTGAGCTGACGAAATCGGGCGTGTTGTGTTGAAACAAATTTTCGAGTTGCTTTGATGCGGTGTGATGATCTGCTCTTTTTACATAATTAATTTTTTAACTCGCCTTATGTCGTTAAGTGACACTCAGCGGTGTCATAAGTGAGGTCAGTGAAATTTATAAGCAAGTAAGAGTACATATTGGTCTACAAATGTGCGAAAGGAAATTTATCTCCGTGAAGTATACGCGCCGTTATACAAAGTTCGGGATGTTTTTTTAGCGCCACCCGGTATTAATAAACATTTACACGCATTTTTTATTTTTTAATAAAAAAACATTTACAAACATTTTAAAAACATTTTTCTGACGTTGTTTACAGAAAGTTTTTACAGATTTGTGTGACAGGGTGGAAAATTGCAGTAACTTGATACTGTTGATACTGCTGTGACGATGTAGGAACTCTCCGTCACCACCTCGCAGGCGTCAGTCCCCAGACCAGCGTGTCAGCAGTCCTAAGCGACGCGCCGACAGACAACGTCGCCGATCCAGCGCCAGCCCAGCACGACGGCAGTTTCCCGCCAGCAGCCCTGAACGCAGCAGACGACGTGAGGCAAGCCCTGCTGCATCGAAACAGAAACCTGGCACCAAACGTGGCCGCTCGTCGTCGTCTGAGGAAGACCGATCGCAGAACGTGTCCGGAAAGTACTCAAAGGCTGCCGCCGGAAGTGTCGAGAGACGACCGAGTGACAGAGCAAGCCGGGAGCCTCTTCCAGACAGACGACGGAGAACAACTCCGGATAGGCACAGGGGAAACCGCAGTCCACCACCCGACAGACGTGCGAGTCCCGGCAGGCGCCGGAGTCCGGACAGACGGTTGAGTCGGGAGAGGAGGCTGAGTGGGGAGAGGCGAGGAGGTGATGTGCGGTCCGGTAGTCCCGGCGGTGTTCGTCTCGGCTCACGATCCAGCCCGGTGGAGAGACGACCACGGACAGCCTCCAACAGCAAGGGACGTCGGGGGAGAGCAGCGAGTCCAGACGAGGAGCGTCCCGCCAGACCACCTCGAAGCCCTGCTCAGAGGGTACGGCGTGCAGCTTCCCGGTCGCGGTCGAACTCGCCTCAACCCCCAGCCGGCAGACCAGACAGACGAGGAAGAATGGCTTCAAGTCCTGGCTCCAGGAGTCCCTCAGAGTCTAGAGCCATGGAACAGCCACGAGGAGCAACGACCAACATCTCGGAGGACAGAGCTATGGAAGAAGCTTCACGGAAAACTGCCGCCGCCAACGGACAGCACAGAAGATCATCGCGAACAGACAGTGAAGAAGAGGATGCTGGTCTGAAGAAAAGGAAAGAGTTGTCTGCCGGCAGTGACGACGAGGTGAGGTTTCAGTCTTTTTTCCCTTCTTCTGCTACTGGTACATGAAAGTTATAAACAGTGATTGTGAACATTAATGTGAAAATTCTGTTTGCTGCTGAACTGACTCGGATTCTTTTGTTTATGTGCAAGTAAAATCTGGTTTGGCTCAAACATTTTGCAGCACAGCTTTTGTGTCTTTGTCTCCAGCGCCTGGTCTGTTACTTGCCTGTTAGATACATAACTTTGTCCTATCGTCAAGGCCGAATTTGTGCCAGCATGGTGTATGGTAAAGGTAAAGGGAGCCATGCCCCAGCTGGGGCGTAGGCGGGGTGCTCATCTCCCACTCGCGGCCGTTGAGCCCGTAGGTGGATAAACCGCTTGAGTCTGTAACCCATGGCCAGTGCGACGCCAGACCTACGGTTACCTTCCCACCCTTTGACCGGTACCAAATTATACTGCTTGGTGACAGAGGCACATGTGTGTGAACAACTTGCCTAAGGTCGTTACCCGGCAGTGTCCTGGTGCGGAGTCGAACCTGCGCCCCTGAGTGACCTCAGGATT
>Ga0209367_1011742_pt1 | contig 11571 bp, 5 predicted proteins | sample WorMetLIZISLAND2_FD_187412 | JGI IMG/M metagenome (GOLD analysis project Ga0209367, IMG submission 187412) | Marine gutless worms symbiont microbial communities from Max Planck institute for Marine Microbiology, Germany - Olavius geniculatus... ... | reverse complement strand
GACCGGCATTATAAAATTCGGCCTAGTACTGACCATCGTGCAAAATTTCAAGCCGGTCGGCCCACGCATCTCGGAGATCTCATGCTCGGAAAAAAAATTTTAAAAAACATCTGGGCTAAAACGTAAGTCCGCTCCGCAAGCTATCGCTTTCGGGCGGACTAAAAAGTGGAGCTTTGGTATGCAACAAGTTATGTTAAAGCCATTGCAGTATACCGTACAACGTAGATGTGGCGCCCGTAATCGTAAAAACTTGCGAACGGACCGACGGTGCAAGTACAAGGTAGCCATAGCGTATGATGATAAACAAACCATCTGAAACATAAATAAGCTCCTATAGGTCTACTGGCGCCCGTGATGTATGAGTTCTCTACGTCAGCGTGCGTCGAACTCAAGCCAGAAACAACCGTTCGGCTGTGCCCAGTATTTCCTCGAAGGCCAGCTTACTGCTTAGCTGGCTGGTTAAATTCGAGCGCAGTATCTGAGGCCACATTATACGCCGAATGTTCGAGGGAAGGGGCGATGAGGGTCGATCGCTTCAAAAATCCATGGGTCACCGCTACCGGCGTCGCAGGTCAAATAAGTAGGCGGAACAAAAAGTTGCATTTTTCCAATGCTAAAAATTTCCCGGACGGAATTCCGACAAGCAGCTGCAAATTTCCGACAGAGGAGAATATGTATTCTAAAAATTTCAATGTTGCTCTTACACATTTCCAAAATGAAAATCAGCCCAAAATTTTGCAACTTTGGAGAAATATTTTCCAAAAAGATATTCCCACAATTTTTCTCTGTCTTTCCTCTTCCACGACGACACTTGGTACCGCTCCTCTGGTTGTACCCACAACACATAATTACAAAGAGTGAGTGAGTCAGTAGTTTCTTAACGGCACATCAGCACAAAATAGGCCATTCTGTGCCACACGTGGTTAAAATTCATTAAAAGCATTTATAAAATTTTATATATGTATTAAAAGCAAAGTTAAAATAATTGTTAAGATCAAGGCTATTAAGATAATGTAAAAACAACATTATATACAATTGTAAAAGTTGATATCTTTAACATAAGCGATGATGTTGCGAGACGCAACATTTTTTAAAACGTTTCTGAGTGTGTCAACTTAAAGAGAAAAGCCTCTTCAACAGTACCCTCGCAAACGACGCCTGTTTTAGCCCTCAACACGCATGTAAAACCATATGGCAAACGTGCTCTTTCTGAAGAAGTTTACAGCGTTGTCTCACCCTCTGGTTGAGTTTCGAAAAAAATGAAGAAAAATGAAAAATATGACATACTTCGCGAAAAAAACTTTTCCTTTAGATTGCAGCACCGTTTTCAAAAAAGAACGGAAACAAGGGAAGAAAGTGAGTGGAAAGAAAAACTCTCCCAAAATAGCTTATTTAAAACTGGGCGCATGAGGTGTTGTGTCGGCAGGAATTTCTGCCGCGAACTGTCGGCACCATTCTAAGTAGCTGGCGACGAACTAACTACATCTAATTTACGACTACAGAATGACTACATCTGGTACTGATCACTGATCATTTTACTCCGAGTCGGAGCAATCAGGATTTGTGTGCGTTCGAAAAAACGCTGTATTTTTTGCCTAAGAGCAAAATTATGGCAATTAGGAAAGCATACGAGGGGTTCGTGCCACTCCAATATTTTGTCGCTGGGGACACTTACTAAGTGCACTTCTCCCGATTATAGACTTGAATATGCCAACCGAGGGAGTTAGCGAAAATAAGTCTGGTAACTGAAACACTGGACCGCTTTATGCATACGGTTAACCTTTAAGCAATACGCCGTTGCGACGTTCCTGTCTCTGTTTCATTTCGCATGCGCAGCGGACAGCCAGCCTGGCATCGGGAACCGTACCGCTCGGTAATAAACTTGCTGCGCGGAATATATAAAAACAGCATTATACGAGCACGTGATCGGGGAAAGTATGGACGCGGAAGGTTTTACGATGGTGCTTACTGCCCTGCGGCCCGTCGTCCGATAGACTTTGAAGTCAGAACAGATCGGCGGCGGCGAGTTACTGCACGTAGAACGAGAGTGGATGTAATAATTGCCGAAGCAGCAGCAGCAGACGAGATCTGTTCGACGATGGAGCTTATTGGTTTTATCGCCGCACACAATGCATAAACGTCATTTCTTGATCTTCGCCTGATAAATACGACCAGCAGCACATTATGAACGGGCGCATCCAGCTTTTAGGGACGTCGGCAACGCAAGACATACACCGGCCTGCTATTTCCGGACATTTTTTCTTGTAAGCCGCATTACAGGTCTTGCCCGTCCGTCCGTCTGTTTGTACGTCTCTTCCGTATGGACTTCTATCTCAAAAAGAAAAGCTTCATACAAAGACAAAAATTGCATTGCACGTTTCCCGGAAAGTGCTCACACCGACTTCGGTTGTTCTGCGCTTCGTATGGGCCGTCAGCATAGCTTGCTACGCAGATGTCGCGTCTTAGCTATAACTTTTTTCCGAGTTTACAGCACCTGTACCGGACAGAAAGAAAGACAGGCGAAAAAACGGACGGGCGATACAGGCAATGCGCCCTATAACTTAAGACGTGCGTTTACAGGACAGAACAATTATAGAGCCTAGACAGCGCAAAAATCTGTCGGATGCATTTGTTGGTTTGCCAGCAAAGCAAATAAGCCACGTCATCATCTCCGCCACAGATGTTTCCTATGATCTTGTAGCCAGCATTCCTGGAAACACGCTTGCAGCAGTAGGGTTTATACTATGCTGTCTTGCCATTAATATCCACAACGCATAGTCTACAAGACTGTAGGTCTACGCAAAAGCTTAGTCCATCCCGAGCCATAAAGGTGCGTTCTCACTGCGCGCGTTAACGCGCGTCACGCGCGTCATCACGCTCTGGTCAGTGACGAAAGCGCATTAAAGACGTGTTCGCGGCGATGCGCTATACATATTGACGACTTTTACCTTTTTTACCTTTACCCGTCCATGCAGAGTAAAGTTTTACTGGCGTTGCGTAGCGGTAACGCATTGTATCGAATAAACGAAGTTACTCTATAGATGTGATAAACGTCAAAAAATTATAATAAACGTTAATAAACGCGTTTATTAGGAAAAAGATTGTAAACGTTTGTAAACCAAAAGTAAACGTACACAGAGCGTAAGTTTGAATATTAGGCTTATTATTTGGATAATTCCAAATTCCAATAAAAGTTTTTTTTATTGTCAAAGAATGTCTTACTCCAGTTCTGTGACAACCGTTTTACAAAAGTGCCCAGAATTCACTCACTTTAATCTTATAGCTACGTGAAAACTAAGTTGAGTTGTCCTGTCCACTAATTATCTTCGTCGCTGTCATAATTTTGCTTTGTTTCGCTCATGTGATTTTTATTGAGATAAACGTTGACAAAATAATAAACGCGTTTACAAAGATTATTTTTGTAAACGTTGTAAACGTTTATCACATCTGTGAGTTACTCTACGCCGGATCCAGTGAGTACTTGGATGGGTGACTGTCTGTGGCCAGATTAACCATGCATCTCAACATGTAACAAGCCACTTAGGTCAACTCAGCCTTCTAACCTTCATGTGATGGCAAAATTAGTAGCAGCTGAGTAGCAGCACCAGCTAAATGGCGATGGTGAATGAAGTGTCATAGTTGCTAGTTTAGGTTTATCTGAGGGTCAAGCTGATTATCGTCGCATTAAGCGACTGAACTCTCGCGTTCTCTCACAGTGGCAATAGCACGATGACGTCACCATCAACGTTGTCAGTGATACTATCGCTGTTACTATAGTTGAGAACATAATGGCAAAACTTGCTATCCGTTGTTGATCGCATTTCAACGTAAAATCGAAAAAAAACTTTACACATGAAGCATTTTCCGAGCGTTTCAATAACTAACATAGCCTACGCCTTTGTTTGCTACATTTTATTCTGCGATAGGATAGATATTTAGGCCTATAATGTTGATATTTTGCATTTTGGCGAACTTTGTAGTTAAAACACCACCATCGGTTAACTGCAACCAACGGCGCCAACGATTCGAACTTCCGTTTTGACACACGGCGTGCTACAAATGCAAACTACTTACTTACTTACTTGCTTGCTTACTTAAAACGTTTTGCTACAAATCTATACACATACGATGTTTTTGCCACTTTGCTGTAAAAACGGTATAGGCTACAAGACAGCTGGACGTACACAGAAGAAGACGTTGAAGACGACTAGGAAGTGTTTAGCGCGTCGGTCGAACCAATGACGTCGAACAGCCCGCACACAGCGCGCACACAACATCGGAATCAGTCCGATGTACTCGTCCTCTGAACTCTCTGCCCAGTCCTCATCATCAACGTCGTCGTCGTCGCTGTACCCCAGTTCGGCCGCACGCGCCCTGACACAGTAACACAGTGCTCTAATGGCCCTGTACCGGCCCGGTATTCCGAAGTTATTCCGTTCAGATATACGCGCCACAGTGCTAAAGTTATGGTTAGGGTTAGTGGAAATAGTAAACTTTCGAAATGGTGGACCTTCAGAATAGCGGACCCAAATCATTGTCCGGTCGTGTCGTCACTCTGTCGTTTGCCGTCTGTCAGTAAAGCATGTATTGTGGCTAAACAGAACGTCGTAGAGGGTCGGCGATGGTACCGTTGGATAGGACGATGACGAGTTCCTATGTGCTATCAATAGTTACCATGTCTCGATCTGCAGCGGTTTGGTCGCAATTTTGAACGCAAAGTTGCTGCCTGCAGCAATCACCAAAGTGCGCCGAATTGCCGTATCGTATCACAGCGTTTGTAGGTTTCGATATGGCAGCGTCACTACAGCGTGTGTGGGACTGCAGTCGCTCTGAAAAATAGCTTTCTTTCCGCGACCGGAGATCGGACGCTGGCCTTCAAATATAAGAAGTACGGTTGGCCCACCTTAGTGACAGCTGCGTTTCTTTGTAATACCGCAAGGTAAAGCCACCCGTAGTCAACAGCGCTCTCTCACAGCTCTGTGACAGTGGTCTGTGCTCATTTCTATTTCACAGCTCTGAGCTGGCAGTGACCGCAGCTCAGTTATTATGAACAGTAGATCAAACCTCTCCCATATACTGCCGTTACCTTCACGACAATAGGCTGGTACCAAATCATACAGCTTGGTGACAGAGGCACACGTGTGTGAGCAACTTCCCCAGGGTTGTTACTTAGCACAGTACCGGCCGGGAGTCGAACCAGCGATCTCGTGAGCACTAGTCCAACATGCTAACTCTTAGACTGCCAAGTCGTGCACCAAACAGTATGTGACAAACGCACATAATACTAGAAACTAAGCACTGATGCCTAACTATATAAAATCAGAAACGCATCTGAATACAAACGATTCTTTATGCAGATTACAGAAACATATAGACCAACGTAGGACAAAATCATGAGCCCCATGCAGGTGTACGTAGGATTTCGCGATATCATTGAAGAAACAGACCTGAATCCGCTGAGGTCGACACCGTCGCCGACAAATGCGCGTGCGTCGCGGCGTCGTCGCACAATCGTCGTGGGGTCGAAGTCGTCAGACGCGCTGGACGATTGGTCGTCATCGGCAGGGGCAGTGGGAGCCGGGGCGGTGACTGGGACGGTGGGTGTTTCATCCGGTACAGCCGCACTGACTGGGCCGTCAGGCAGTGCCGCCTTTGTCTCCGTGTCAGACAACGTCGCTTCCGACGAGCTTACCTGTTCAGCATGTTACGCCAAGTTACGGTTAAATGATATACAGTGTAGCTATCACGGGGTCCTTGGTTCGACTCCCGGTCAGATCAAGTGATAACTGCTTAGATATAGGTGTTTGTTTTTGGACAACTAAACCGTCCAATATATAATTATAACCAACACAATATGTAATCAACTCAGCCTTCCACCCCCTCCCCCCGCGGTAGGCAAATCGAGTACCGGTCTGTTTGGCATTCTGGTTGGGATTAAGGCGGCGTACTTCCGACGGTGCAGGCAGGTAACACTGTGTAATCTCATATGGCAGGTGATCCTCCGTACGGCTTTGAGGTGGGTTTTCTATGAAGAGCTATACCATTTAAAATTGACTGTTCTGTGCTTAGGTTAACTCACGAGTTTGACGACCAGAGATTAACTTTAACCTCGTGCACATTGCTGCTCGCCAAATTTTGGCGTGGAACAACGCGCCACGAGTTAACCCGCTAGTAATTTCCGGATTTAGTCGTGATTAACCCCAACCCGTGCATGGAACAATGGAACCTTACCCATTAAGGTCTTTGCGGTTAATTAAATAACGTGAAGCTGGAACTAAAACAACCGGCTCTGGCTCAAGAGCAAAAAAGATTGTTTTTGATGGAACGAACGAGAAGACCACACGAAAACAGAGAAAAGACAATGTAGGCTCTATTAGATATGTGTAGTTGCTACTTTTATGTTTGTATATTTTTTAGCCATCGGCTATCGTTTTTATTAAACCCGAGTTGAGTTGAGTTGAGTTGAGGCCTACCTAGTTGAAACAGAAACCCCCCCCCCGATGTTAATACTGACCGCCATGGGTTCGTCGACGTCGTCATCGTCTGGAACGCCCATCACATCGTGTTCAGGGGTCACCTCGTGGTCGGTGTCGCGGTCAGGATCTAGTGGAGTGGTCTCGTCGGCGGGCGGGGGTGAACTGGAGCTGTCTGCAGGCGAGTCTTCAGTCACGGGTGATTCTTCCGTCAACGGCGACTCCTCCGTCTCGTCTCCCTCGTCGACGGTCGGCAGAGAGGACGCTCCAGCGGCAGAACGGTGTCCGACGTGGTTGCCGACCTGCAGCAGACTTCCGTCATCCGGCCGCCCAGCAGCTGCAGACATCGCTCAGCCAACAGCCGCCAACGGCTTTAATACCGCAAACTCACTCGCTCTCGCTATCTCGATTCTATTTGGGCCTGCTCGCCAACACAAAACAAGCAATTATCGTAATGAAAATATTTTTTATCTCATTTAGCCCTTTGGGGCTTAGTGGTAATAGCGAGTGAGTGAGTAGAGTTTAACGTCCCACCTGACACAGTTGTTATAGGTCATTTTGGGGACGGGCAGTGGTAATAGGATTAAACTTGCCAGTAAAACTATAGGGAACTTCAGGCACAGTGGCCACGTCTTTGCCACAAATATGCTTATATTTCGTTGTCGTTCGTGCATACAGTGCCACAGTGGCAACGATATTGCCACATGCTGTGCTAGCGAGAGGTCAAGTGGCAACTGGTTTGCCACATTTCTCCAATGCAACAATAAAACCGAACTAAAACTTAATCGTGCATCAGCACACCTTTAATTTCGTAGTCATTGCGAGTGAGCTGTCTCCTTATTGGCCTTGATGTGTTAGGTTTTCGTTTCTTTTTTACACATTCGCTCATCGGGTCTTGGCTTCTGTCATCTTTTGCGCATCTCTGCTGGTCCGCGGTGTCTGATGTTTTTGCCAGTCGCTGCAGTCAGTCAGTCAGCCAGGTATAGGTACCCGCTGCCAGGCAGGTAGGTACATCGCAATGTATCCGACGTATGTCAATCATTGCATCTGACGTCATTCAACAAACTCGCCTGTTCGACTCATCTCTACTTTAGCTGCAGTGTTTTTTTAGTGCATGCCGGGCATAGTGCACAATGGTTAATGGGTTGATCTCAGTCAACCAAGTTGCTCTACAGTTACTATTTGGACGTGAGTGAATGAGTGAGTAGGGTTTAACCTCCCGCCCGACACAGTATAGGTCATTTCCAGGCAAATTGCACGTACATATATAACAAAACACAAGTTTAACCTTTACAGAAAGTTCAACCTTTATGAAACACAAAACACAAAAGACAACTTAAACCTAAAATTGTAAGAACTGCCGATTATAATTGTGCATATGTAATGCTAATGGCAGTTCGAATAATCTTCCCTGTTATCCTCCAGACAGTCATAAATCTTAGAATGGTCATTGCTTTCTATTAGAGGGCAGGGGGCACTCTTTAGACGGGCGACTATCTACACATAGGTAAACCATTTCGGTATAAAAGAAAGTGGCCAACCATCTAAATTAACTCAGCCCTCCATCCGCCCAGGTAGATAAAAAATGTGGCATCGTGTGCGGTTTCCTTCAGCGGCGTCATGGGAGCAAAAAGTTGAAAATTTCCGACAGAGGAGATTATAAGCGTTAAAAAGTTTAATTTTGCCTCAGATTTCTTCAAAATGGGGATAATCAGCTCCAAATTTTTTATTTTAAATTATAAATTTGTCTGACAGCCTAAAATTCAGGGGGTGAGGGGAACTGCCTGGTTTCGTTGTCACAGTATGGCTAATTGAAAACACCCTAACTTGTTTCGTTTTAAGGTAACAAAGATAACGGCGTCAGTCACCTGTCGGTACGTATTACGTCAACAGCTCACATCCGCGCGCCTGTCCGCCTATACAGGTAAGCGAAAACTTTAACAGATGCCTAGAAGCTTATTCCGCAGCTGCTGGAGCTGAAACGACCGGCTCTGCATGGCTACAAGGACGCGGAAAGATTGTTTTTTCGACGGAACGGGCATCAAACAAAAACAGATACAGGACAATGATGTACCTACCATAAACAGAGGCCCCCCCCAAAAAACCAGGCTCCATCAAAGTCACAACAAATATAGGCTATACCACAGAAAACGCGAGGCTCACACTTCACCTATTTTGCAAAAAAACCCGCAGTGGCTTTTATCCCCAAATCTAGAATCAAAATCGGGCGCAAGTTTCCCCTACTTCTGGGCTTAAGTTTTCCTCACTTTTTGACTAAGTTTCCCCTCTCCCAATTTCGAATCGAAGTTCCCTTTTTTGAGCTTCTTTCTTTCTCTAGAGGAAAGTTTTGCTAATTTTGTAAAATAAAAAATAAGAAAAAGTAAAAATAAGGAGAGTTTTGTTGAAAATGTTAACTGCCCAGTAAAAACAGAAAAAAAACTTTTGTTGAAAGGGTGTAAATTGCAAAGTGAAAAATAAAGAAAAAAGTTTTGATCTACGCCCTTAACAAAACTTTTCTCTATTTTTTACTGGCGCAGACTGCGTCCAGTAGGTATGGGGATAGAAGACAGTACCAGAAACCTACCCCAGAAGAGATACATATTTAAAAAGGAAACGCAGGTTGAATTGCAGATTATGTACATCCCTGGGCCGCCGACAATACAATAATGTGCACCTCGACCTGGCAGTGACGGTTCTAGCCCGCAACATCTGGAGGAAGGCACAGCCCCACGGCAAGCGCGATAGCGTGAGCCTGTAACAGGGGTCTAGGGGCACAGCCCCCAGAGCCCGCGGGGTCCAAGGGGAAAGCTCCTGGTCAGGGGGCAAGGGGGCAATGCCCCCTGAAGTTGAAGCACTTTTGTTTTTTTGACGTTTAATGGAAGCCGCAAATTTGCCTACTTTTCTGCAATTTGAAAACGCAAAGAAAGCAGACATTTGTGTTATCTTTGCAAAATAATCATGGGTGGCTACAAAACTGGAGGGTCTGGAGCAAAACTGCAGGGGGCCTGTGCCCTCCGGCCCGGGTCTGAAACCGGCAATGCAACCTGGCCACGTCAAAAAAGCTGCTCATCATGAGCCGCGGCCGGTGTCCGGCCGTGGCCGTAAGACCGCGGCTCTGCTAAATTTTGTGTTTTAACTATGCAGACACGGTAAAAACATCACAAAGTAGTTATAAAACGCATATATTTACTAACTTGCATCAGAGCGTCATACCGTTAGAAGTAGGTGCGCACTTAACGTTGCTAATCGGAGCGTAACAAGAACAACGGTGCCGTAGACACAGTACATAATATCAGTGCAGCCAGTGATTAGAAGTTTATTTGGCCTTCGACGTAACAGCGAACTTGCTCCGTAGGGATGACACTATCGTTTAATTTGTTAAACGTTTAGACGACGTTCGTTCAGTCTGCGACGTTTAAGCGTGGGCTTATACGGGAATACTGTTAGTCCGGCAACCGACATATCCAATCTGCGTTGACCAAGTAAAGTGCAAATCCGTTCGCTCCGTTTAGTTTGCTAAACGTTGAAATCGTTTAAACAACCGCCAACATCGTACCTACTTTGTTCGCAGGAGGCCTATCAGACAGCACAACAGGCTTTATCTATCTAACTAGCCGGCTATCGGGCTAGCTACCTGTAGGCTACTTCGCCAGGAACTGTTATTGCTGCTATGCTGCTGCTGCTGCTGCTAATGCTAATGCTATTGCAATGCCTATCCGGCGTCTATTTATAAATACAGTCCTCGTAGTGAATAGTGATGTCCTTAAAGCGATGTTCTAACGTTCGCTGTCATCAGTATCAAAAGGGTTGCAATTTACGTTCTACATGTTATCTACTGCACACAAAATGGCCGTGATTTCGGTCCGAAAGGTACGGGGTTGTCCAATATAAGGTGGAACAGTCCAGTTTCATTTTTGTACGTTCAACGCCACGCAGATGCAGAAAATTAATGTGGTGTTTACACGAGGCGATCGTCGCCGCGATCGATCGCCGAGAACGTCACCTCGTGTATTTACTACAGGCAACTGACGATCGGCGGTCGTCACCTAGATCGCCTGTATTAAACATGTTTAATCCTAGCGATTGTCGCGGCATCGATCAGGGCGACAATCGCCTCGTGCAAACACTGTAATAATGTAAAATATAACATGATATCAACCATATTATCAACCGTGCTTAGGTCTATAAGCTGATCAAAACTGTGTTCAGCATATTAATGCATTTCACGGCAATTATTATCAAAAATAACCTTTTCCGCAATCATGATTACGCAAATACATATATCGACGTTTGTTGTTGCTTGAGTATACTGTTGTCTGTTTGTCTCTCTGTGTTTTAATATGGACCTCGTTGTCTGAATTAAATGATTGATTGATTGATTGATTGATTGACAACGTAGGCCTAATTTACGTGTTTCACTTTTTTGTGCGCCACTCTTAAAGCTATAGCGGCAAAGAGTGGCTATCAATCTCGGTGTATTCGTGTAATACTTTATCGACGTTGTTCTGTCCAAATCGAACAAGTTACATCGTCTCATCACTAAGCAGATGCCTGGACCTTAAGTGCTTTCGAACCCTGGTCGTAAAAAATGGAGTTATACTGGAGCCGACTTTCGCGTACTAGAAATGTTCATTGCACTATAACTGCGGCGCAGTGTTTAACACAGGGCCAGATTACACACAAAGTCACACAAGTAGGCCTAGTGTCCAGCAAATAGATTAAAAGCGGGGCTTTAATTGCATATCATCGGCCAGAGTATATATAGAGTCATGTTCAGGCGTGTGTAGATTGAGATATCATAAAATGCAGTTTGCAACATAGTGTCAATATGGCAAAGTTTGCCGCTTTCTTTTAACATCTAAAAACTAAAAAGCTTTCAGGTTCAGTAATCTTCGCCCCTCTTTGAACCACGTTACATTGGCTGCCAGAGACTCAGCGGATAGTGTTCAAAATTGCACTGATGGCGATCTACTGGAGCTCGGTGGCCGAGTGGTTAGAGTGTTGGACTCAGGTCAACTTCACCAGAGCGAGAGGTCCTGGGTTCGATTCCTGGACGGACCCCTCAAAAATTGCCAGGCCTCAGGACAGTCACGTGGTC
>Ga0209367_1011741_pt1 | contig 11572 bp, 8 predicted proteins | sample WorMetLIZISLAND2_FD_187412 | JGI IMG/M metagenome (GOLD analysis project Ga0209367, IMG submission 187412) | Marine gutless worms symbiont microbial communities from Max Planck institute for Marine Microbiology, Germany - Olavius geniculatus... ... | reverse complement strand
CACGCCTCTGGAACAGTCTGCCGACAAACGTCATCTCAGCAAGGACACTGCCAGTTTTTAAGAAACATTTAAAATCGTATTTGTTTAAAATGTCATATAATTTGTAACTGCATCTACTTATCCTGGCCCTATTTGTATATTGACAGTAATTTTTGTAACCTGTCCTTGAAGCTCTGCTTACGGCAGGCTAAATTTGTCGTTTGTAATAATAATAATAATAATAATAATAATCCGACGATGCACCAGACCTCTAGCTTTTCCATTCTTTTTTCTTAGTTTTAGCTTAGTTTTTAGCCCTTCAGTTCTTTACACCTTAGGGCATTAAAAAAAAATAATAATAATAATGCCGACCGAGAAATCAGAGCTTGATTGAAGAAGTTCCGTACAAACTGCAGTATCTCGACAACATAGATCGTATTCAGCTTACGTATGTTACACAGCACGTGCATAATACGTCTATGTGTTAGAAAATCGATACGGCTAAATTGAGCTTGAATCCGCCCACACCGTCAAATAATACACGTAGCTTACCTATTGGCCTATAAACTGGCCGTTCGCCGCTAAGCTTTTATTAAAGTTTTACGTACATGTACAGTACACTGTAGACCCGGTGTGTAAACTTCTTTCACAGAGTCGTGACGCGACGTACGACGATGACAAAATAGAAATATAGACTTGACAAAGCTGTATTTTCAGAGTGTAAGCAAACAACTAGGCATCCTCTCGATTACTTTAGAGACTATATGGCCTAGGCCTAGATAAATCTTAGCACAAACTACATGCATTCTGAGGTACGCCACTTATATTGGTGAAAGGAATAACGGAAATTTCGTCCCCTTGACGTTTCGCTCTTTACTTGGACGTTTAGTACACTAACAAATTGCGACGACGGTAAAGACGCGCGAACGGACGTCGAATGCCGTTGCCACACGCACTAATTTCCTCGTCCGAGGTGTTGTCCGAGCGTCTCGGACGAACTTCTCGAACACGTCAAACGACACGGACGACTTCCGAGGTTCTGATGGGCGTCTTTTAGATGACAGCCAAAAAAATCTCGTCTGAGGAAATCGGAAAGAATGAGCATGCACATTACGTCCGATTTTCTCGGAGGCTCAGGCTTTGAACCTCGAAAGGCTCGGCGACATCTAACAAGAGACAAACACCTCGGATGATAAAATCGGTGCGTGTATAGCCATAGGCGGATCCAGGAGTTAAAGTTGGGGGAGGCAAGATTTAGCGCCGAAAGCGCAAGCCGAGTCGAGGCGCCACAGGCGCCAATGGGGGTAGGGTGTAGGGAGGAAGTGTCCCCCTCCCCACAGAAGGAGGGGTTGGGGAGGGGACAGTGCTCCCTCCCCAGATTTTTTTTAGATTTTGGGGTCAAAATGGCGTATTTTCGTGGACTCTTGGTGCTAAATTTCGTTTTTTTTCTATGACCAAAACGGCATAAACTTACACCAGGAATACAAGGACTGCATGGAGATTGACTTGCATGCGATAAAGAGCGTTACTCAGGGGTGTCTATCCCTTTAAGTCCTTGGAGCAAGTTTCCCCCGTAACTCAAGGTGAAGCGCCGCAGGCGTCGACGGGGTGGGCAGTGGGGAGAGGGTACCTCCCTAGCTGACTAGAAGTTTGGGGGAGCGTCGTGAGCTCTTACAGCGCGGGGTCCGGGGCAGAACCCCGGCGAAAAACGAATTTGATGCATTCTAAGCACCACAGGACAATTCTGCTTGCAAGCTATCGTAAATATATCAGAAATGCAGAACAATAAGTTTTTCTTAATAATATTCAACTTCCCAGTTAATTTCCCAAAAATCTCTCCTCTATTTTTCTTGGAGCATTTGCATGGTGTAGACACTTCTGGCGTTATGTTATTGTTTATTGTTGCTTACTCTTACGTAGGCGTAGCCAGAAATTAAAGTCACAAGAGGCGAACTAGCCCCCAAGGGCCAAAAATTGAGGCTGAAAGCCGAGAACAAAGGTGAACTTCTTGGGTAGGGGTCGGTCGCCGGGGCGCAGCCCGGAACCAAACGCTGCTTGAGGCATGAAAAACCCCTAAAATGCATATATTGAGTATAAATTTTATTAGGTTTACTGCACAAATTTATAACGCATTTCATATGCAAGGCAAAAAGGGCGACTTTGGCATCTTGGGAGGCCATTCCCCCTAAATCCGCCTATGTGTATAGCCACGACAGAAGACGACGAATGCGTGGAGATGACGAACTGAGAAGACGATAAACGGCGAAGATGGACGAATGCCTAACGGCGAAGATGACGGCGAAGACGACGTAGGTGCGATACGTTTTGATAGGACTACCGGTGAATGTCGACGCGACTCCTTATGAAACACTAAATTCTGTCTCTATACTTTACCTGCAGGCAGCACCTGCATCACGGAGACACCGTGCACCGATTGCTGGACATCCACTGCACACTGCAATGTCAGCAGACGTCGACTTTACGCTTCCCTTGGTCAGAAGTCTTCGATTTGATAAAGATTATATCCAAAAAGGCCTTCAGAAAGGATGTGATTTACCACATATAAATAGGCCTATCATGCATACACAGATAAATAAACACATAAATGATAAATAAAAATGCGGCATTTTACTAACCTACAAAACTTACCACTTAACCTGTTAATCGATACTTACAGTAGAACCGTAGATTAAAAAAATGGCTCTTGCAGCTTTTAGGCCTACAGGTGTATTGGCCTATACAATACGCTATGCACTCGTCTATAGCGAACGGCAGTGCTTGGCCTATTGTGCGTCCGCTTGAGATTCGCTAACTTACAATGACATTCCTCGTATAACTTGTCTTATTCACAGTGAATAGCGATAGCTTAACGGTATTTACAACTTATCTACTTAGCAGAATTAAAATTTGAAAGTGCAACACATTTTCTGAAGGTAGAGGTCATTTCTTTTTTTTATTCTACCAATGTGTCTAAATTTTTAATGAACTTTATTTGTCTCTTTACTGTCGCTCGTTTATTATACAGGGTGGGCCAAAAAAAAAACGAAATGATATGGACAAAAGTAAAACGGCACGTTTTTATGGTCCACGGTGTAGGCCTACATTTAGCACTATTTTGCTGGGTTTTCATGCCTGCGTGAACACCAGAGTCCAATATTGCAACAGCGGACTGCCGAAAACAAAATGGCATGCAAGTTTTGTTTTATGACAGTTGCACGAAACCTGCATGCAAATTCTACATACCTGTAGTTCTACATGTTGTAGGCCTATATATATATAGGCAACGTGGCGTACGTACACTGCCCAAGGCAATGTTCTATTATGGATCGTAAGCACTCGCAAAATATTAATTCGCGCAGTCTGCGTACAGCTATTCACTTTTTCTGCATCTTTGTTGTACCTGGTAATTTTACATTCCCCGACTTTCCTTGACTGTAGAAACCATGGAGGTTGCGTGGGATGATCTTTCTGACTCACGCTGTAGTGTAACGTAAGCCTATATTGATTAGACTAAAACTAGGCTATCACAAGTAATTTGAGCAAAGCTCATGTGATGCACGATAGCAGCAGTCCTGCCACCTGGGCAATCGTGTACAGCGTGCAATAAAATAATAGTGCATCTTGAAGGAGTACCCAAATTTGACCCCTCCGTACCGTACGGAAGACTTCTTGAATTTAAGAGGTCGAAATTTAGATTGTTAAAAACGGACGTTATATGCTAAAAATTTCATAGGCCTACGCAGGTTATCCAGGTTAATCTCCAGCTATTTCGGCGCAATTCACTCTTGAAATGTGCGCCGAGGCCGAAAATTTCCAAAAAACACTAAAATTCCTTAACGTTCAAGGTTCAAGGTCATCGATGTTAATAAATTTAAAAAGCCCGTCGCTAGTGCTTGTTGTGATAAGTAGCATGTGGTGGTTCGAGATCGTTCGAAGTCATCGACGTTGATAAAACTAAAAAGCCTGTGACCAGTGCTTGTTACGATAAACAGCATGTTATGTTTTCACACTAGACGAGCCAATAACGGCAAATAACGTCTTTTTAGGAGGTACCCTTCTTTGACGCCTTCGTTCGAGAAGGCAACAGCGGTTGCCAAAACGTGAACAATGAAAAAGTTGTATTATCGATGAAATTACATTAAGTTGCTGATTCAACCGGAGTCTATTCAAAGACAACAATGACAGATAATCCACTCATTCACTGACATTAAATGTCAAGTATTATTATGTGGCACTGGCCGTCCTAATAGTATGCATTATGGGTACTGTTCAGCCGTCCGTCTGTCCTGTTTAGGATCCTATCAGAAAAAGACAAAGGCACAGTAAACCCTACGATAGCGTAAACGTTCCTTAGAACAGAAGTAACGGGTGTGCCAATTTTCTATTTAACAGTTCAAAGGTAAGTTTAGTGGTTGCAAAGCTCTTGGTAGACGACTGCATAATATGTCAACATCGGGCCAATAAAGTTTTCTAAATGGTGTTTCATAAAGTAAAGTAAAGTAAAGTAAAATGTAAATTTATATAGCGCATATTGTTAAAATTAACTTCTAATGCGCTTGTCAAAGAAGATTGTAGCTGAATAAATACCAATTTAAAATATTTCAACAAAATGTGGCTGTTGGTTAAATATTCTTTGCTAGTTGTGACGTAACGCTGATGTCATAATGTGCCGCGAGTACAAACTTGCTTGTCACAACCGGTGCTAACAGTTGCTCAATAGGTTACTCTGCTTTGGTGGTGAACTTCATCTGGTTACTGATGACAAACTGATGAAGTTTTACCATTGCAGCCACACAAAATATTGGGCAAAAGTGCCCAAAGTGATCACTTTTACACGCTTATAGGGACAGCTTGATTTTGCACCTTCCAGCAAGACACTGCACCAGCACACACCACTTACGAGACGGTTGAGTGTTTGGATTGCGAGACGCCAGATTTTATGCCCCCATGTTGCTTAGTGCTTACATGATGAACGTTTTTCATTAGTGAGCCAGAACAAGTTCACCATCGAAACAGGGTAATAACAGTCAGCACCAGTAAAAACAAGCAAGTTTGTAATCATGACAAATTAGCTGCGTTCTGGATGACCTAACAAGTTAGGTGTACCATAGATAAATACAGTGTTTCACAAAAAGTCACCCTTTTTTGTTTTCTTTATAACTCAGTCGAATGGTGGTCAATTTACATGAAATTTTTACCAGCTACTAATTTAAAATATTTCAACAAAATGTTCTTTAAATTAAATTAAATATTCTTGAGTTATAAAGAAAGAAAAAGGGTGCCTTTTTATGAAACACCGTGTAATTTCACACGTGAAACTACAATCATTAACAGTCATGTGGATCGATGGTAAATATTGGGGGCAAGGTTGAAGTTTCATAAGCCCAAAGAACGAAAGGCAAATGAAGTGGAGAATAGGGATGGATTTCCCCTCCTCAGCGGACTAGGGGGTCTAATAGAGCGTTGTAAGCTCCACTAGTGGAGTTGGTCCAAAGTAGACCATTGACTTATGGCTGAAAAAAAATTTGATGCATTTTCAGACACACAGAACGTTTCTCATGGATCGACGACATAGCTAGCAAATGACAAAATTTCTGGCATCTCTCATCTTACCCGCTGATATGATTTTCAGCAAAATAGATGGGGACATTCATCCTATGTCCACCGAAAACTGATGAGAAATGCTCTAACAGCGATGTTAACTACAACGTCCTCCTGGAAGAAAAATTATCAGCTGCCACAGCATTACAAGCAGCATCACCACGTTTATCATCACGGAGGATTTCATGAATGTCCAATGATGGCGGCGACTGTGCACCTTCAATCTCAGTATTAACACTATTATTATTACTATCAGCACTGTTATCATTGGCTTCCGCCGCTACAGTCTGCTGTGTGTCTTCGGATAAGTCGTCTGTCAACTGCAGCTGGTCGTCGGTCTTGAGAATGCTCAACAGTCCCCATAGATCACCCCTGTGTCTGGACCGGGGTACCATCGAGCACTGTCCAAGGGCATCTCGAGCAAGCAGGCACTGTGTCACTAGCAACCCCAGATCTTCCTCGCGAACCATCTTCGACACATTCAGCTCGCATTCCAATGGGTTCTCGATGTAAATCGGTGCGGACTGATCCGGTTTTTCCATCACCGAGCCGGTGATGATGGAAATTCCATGCTTGGCAAAGTCAAACTCAGAGTAGAACTCGAAGAATTCCACCAGCAGCTCGTCTGATCATACAGTAACAAAATCAGTGTTATTTTCGTTTTGATTTATTCAGCTTTTAGTCTTACTCATTCAGTTTTCATTATTTTTCATTTCAATTTTGTCTTTTTAGTTTTGGTTTTCAAGTATTTGTTCGTTACAGATTTGGTGTAAAACTTCATTCATACTGAGTACATATACTGGATATATAGTACACTGCAAAAACACTTGACTGTCAGACACTAACAAAAGATAATACATGAAGCAGAAGCTGGTTGAAATTGTTAATATGACTGACAATGCCTCACATAATTACGTTAATTACCTGGTATTTCTGCTGTTCCTTGCAAAAAAATCCAGAAGCAGTGATTAAATAGACATATGCAACTGTAAATCAAAGACAATAGGTTAAATGTATGCTGCTGGTCAAAGCATAAATGGCACTACGCACTAATGTACTCACCAACGGAACTTTGATTATTGCTCAACGCACACATCGGCGGCCGGTGCGGCAGACTAATATCCGCAGACATAAACTTCACCGGACCTGAACATTTCACACAACACCAATTTTCAACAGAGTGGCACTGGTTGAACTTCTAACCAAAAAATAACAAGAAAAAGGAGATTTCCAAGTAGACTGAGTGGTGAGCACATAAGCAAATCATTTCTTATATAGTTTCAGCAAAGTTTTTTCGTGATCATTCCCATATCTATATAGTATCAGTATTGAAAATCTTCTCAGTATTAGTTTTACTGAAATCAATCATTTCAGTATCAGTTTCAGTTTCAGTTACTGGAATATCACTGCTGTTGGTGTGGTCTGTTATTGTGGTTAATCGGACCGACACTTTGAGGTCCGGTCCTGAAGGCAGGACTGGTTAATCGGTTAACCGTTAATAACCCAACTCTGTAGACAGCCAAATACTAAACACTACAAGAAAATAGCGGGGACCTGAAGCAGTAGACTTGAGAGAGCATAGCGGTGGCAGCAAAGGCAAGCGTCGAGTCTGCAGGAAAAACACAACTAGGACTGTCAGCATGAAGTTGGTAAAGCCCTGACCAGAAAGCACCGAAGTCACTCCGACTGAGCGCGCCCACTGACGTATCACAAATACCAGCACGGACACTCGCTGACGACTGACCCCCGATGACTCCACACCATGACTCACGGTGGACGAGGGAGAGCGGTGGACTGAGTCCAACTGACACAGGTAGTACAAGATCTCAGACATCAGCATGGCCGACCTGCACACAGATAACAGAGACACTACTATGTACAGAGTCAGCCAACGTTTGTGGGCGTGGTTCAGCTGACCAAAAATAGAAGAAGAAGATTTCACATAGGCAATAGGAAGTGAAGCTGAACTAGGCCTGTTGCGTGGGAGCTCATCCCCTTTGCAGCACTTTGAGCCGGAGGGTGGGGCCCAATTAACCAGCATACAGCCCAAGTCGGCCGGATGGCCGGCTCAGATTAACAGCCAGCGCCTTTAACCGACTGGACCGGTATGCTTGCAGTCGTGGCCACAGGGCCTACTGTTGCGCAGAACTCGCTGTTTCTTCCCTAGCAATGGGCGTGACCACTGCTAGTACTCATTTTACCATCCCACAGAGGGTAGAAGGCTGAGTCGACCTAGCTGGCAGGCTTCACACCGAGATGGTTTACCTGCCCGCAGGCAGTCACCCATCTCACTACTAGCCAAAAATACCAGATGATAAAATCAGTAAACATGGTACGTTGCACTGGCATAGCCATAGGTGAGGCACTAGGGGCATGTGCCCCCCTAGGAGCCTAATCAATTACTCAAAATAGTGCAAAAATGCACCAAAACATTGCACTTTAGCACAAAAAAATCAAAAAGTTTCTGAGGAGGAGGCATAGCCCCCCTCTTCTGACCTTTCCCCTGTTCCAGACACCCCATGTGTGCCTTAAGTCCCCCCCTACATCAAGACCCTGACTACGCCAGTTGTACATTGGATAACAAAATGTGACAATTTCATCCACTCGATTTTTGACATGACACACATCAGGTATTTGTTGACCGATCTATCCTATCCCATTTATTTGCCTCACTATTTGCATAACATAAATGCATACTCATTCTCGAGGCAGATGTCACAGTTGATGCCGGTGGCTACATGTGAGAACTTGACAATGGGTACACGGGCATGAAGAATGCGCTGAACATTGATGGACTGGGGCAGAACCTGCTGTAAGAGACCGGCAATCATCTCAAGGGTCCGCTGAGTGAACTTGCGCCCAGAGCTCTCGGTCCTCATCTTGCTCAGGAAAAACAGACCGCCGTCTGATGACGCCGTGTCATTACTTGGCTGGCCCTGCATCCACCACGACACAACACACATTATCAGTAACAAGCCGAGTTATAGCCAAGTTTGACTCAAATTTTGTTGCAATGGCGACGAGGGCGAGTTGGGTGTAAATATAACGACACTGTTGAATTGGCCGACCCCGATTACCCTACACTAGAACTAGAGGCAAAAGTGCGAAAAATTCACTCTTCTGGGAGTTCAAGGTCGTTCATAGTCATCGACGTCAACAAATCTAAAAAGCCCGTCACCAGTGCTTGTTATGATACGCACAAGTCTGTACCTATCTGCAACCGTTTTCACACTAAACAAGCCAATAGCAGCAAAATAACGTCTTTTTAGGGAGTACCCCTCTTTGATGCCCTCGTTCGAGGGGAACTCCTGCACCCAGGGGCACAAAATTGTACGATCGACTCGAATCTGAAAAACTTCTCACAGACATAAAAAAATGTATGATCGACTCACCTCCAAAACTAATTTTCGCAGTAGTTGACAGTTGATTTACAAGACCACAATGCTAACAACATCTGGTCTTACACTGCCAGTAAATGGGTATCATAACAAACTCATCAATTAGCAAAATGTACACATATAGATGCCATACTGTTGTAATTTCAAAGATGCTAATGGTCACAGATTATACAGGACAGTATCAAATCATCTTGCCTGCATGAGAAATTAATCTCAAAGGAAACAGACCACTAATCTTGAAACAATTTATTCAGCCCACGAAGATTGAAAAAAAGTTAAAAATGGCTCTTTATGGAAAACCCACTGCACCACCTGCCATATGAAATCACATTGTGTTGCCTGCCAAATGACGCAGGTGAGCGCATACTTGATTCACCTATCCCAGAGGAACGGATTTGACCTTGAGTTGACCTTGGTGACGTTATACCTGTCCAAAGACAGTCACCCATTCAAACAGTAACCACTTAATAGCGACCCAACTGGGTGTCAAACTCACAACCTCTCGATCGTAAGTGTGACTCTTAACCGTTACGCCATCCAGCCAAAGTAAGTGAGAAAGTAAGTAAAACGTAAATTCATATAGCACATGATGTTTAACAAGAAAATCCAGGTGTCGATAGGGAAGACGCACTACAGCCTGTACAGATCCTGTTGGAGTACTGACCTTTATGGTCATCCAAGGTCAATGATTTTTATGTCATTTGAAAGGCATATGTGACTTCCTACTAGTGATCAACAGCAACCCTGGCCCTATCTCTTAACCGTTTCGGAGATATGGCCAGTTTTCGGTTGAAAAATTCACATTTCTGGTACAGCCTACCATTTAGCCACAATACATCCATAACAGATGACAGAGAGACAGAAAACAGATTGTGCCATAAACACATAAAAACGTCTAAAATCTGCTCACATGTGATTTGAGATTAACGACGAGGTCCAAGTCGCAGTCATAGCGGCCAAAGCCGTTGACTGTGGAGCCGAAGGGTCGAACGCTGACTTCAGGAAGCAGTTTATGCAGCGAGGACTCCAGGTCGCTGCAGAGAAAATATCGCAGACGAACGTCGAGATCCGACATTACTAGACTGCTGTGAAGTTTCAACATCTGAGACTCCATCTGACGACCACCCAAAACAATCATTCAATCAATCAATCAATAACATATTTATATAATGCCAGAGATCAAAAATCAAATATGAGGTGTTGGCATCTCGATGACTAGACATAATAAAGCACAAATGAAAAGTTAATATTTATGATCATAATAAAAGTAGTATTAATAACCAAACATATTATTGCTAATAATACGAAACTAACCGAAGAACACTTCTGCAAGGCGAGCTCTGTCAAAACGTTGAGCCGGTAGTTTCCAACAAAATTCTGACGACCGACTGGGAAAACTCGACTCCTGGCATTGCTGCTGTTGAGGGTGTCATGGCCCGGATGGTAATACAAAAGCCGAGATTGCACCGCGATGTGGTCAGCATTTGGAAACTGCCTACTGCTTGCCAGAATGTTGTCAATACTAGCTTCATTGCGATATTCCAGCAGCGTGTATTTCTGAACAAAAAACACCACAAACAGCAGTTAACACATTTAACATAAATGGTAACAGGGGCCGTGGACAGTGGCGGTTTTAATCTTAGTCCAAAAAAATTTAGGGATGCTGTGCTTAACCTAGAACTCCGCCAAACAAACTGCCTTAACTTATACTGATATAAATGTACAAAACATCAGTTTATACACTTGTTAATGGCAACATTTAATGACTTGCACTCGAAAAGAGCAAAATTTACAAAAGGTGATACTGCCTGCATCACACTGGCTATGTGTCAATGTGCTGCTGAATAATATCTCCTTTTGTAATTTTTGCTGTTTTCGATGTGCAAGTCCTTAAATGCTGCTGTTAACAAGTGTGTAAACTTATGTTTTGTACAATTATATTTGCTGTTTTATTAGTAAAATAACATTTTCCTACAGTTGATCAGTTATGAAGATATCTGGCCATAGATATTTTACAATCATGATCTTGACAATTTGGAGTCATGTAACATTCAAATGGCAACAAGGGTCGGTTGTGGTGAAATTAGATTGGCCTCATTTAATAGCCCGTACCCCAAAACCGCCCATTAGATGCAAAGATCTCACAGATATCTCTTACAAAATCCGAATTATAGCCCTTTTATCTCAAATTTTGTTGCCATGGCAACAAGGTACATCCGTCAAAATAAAATTTTGTTGGCAGTATTCGATGGCCCAACCCCAAAAACCCCCTACAGATGCAAAGATCTCACAGATATCTCTAGCAGAAGCCGAATTATAGCCCATTCTGTCCCAAATTTCGTTGCTATAGCAACCAGGGAGGGTCGGAGCAAAATTTCGTCAGCAGCATTCGATGGCTCGACCCGAAAACCCCCTATACACCGTGTCTCAAAAAAAACTAAGCAGATTTGTTTTTGTCAGAACTGCCTCAAATTTCCACCGATTTTGATAATTTTTGGCAGAAAGATGGCAAACGATCCAAATATATGCGAGGTGCACTCATTTTCCACCTCACCTAATTTGCGTCATCACCTTACCGTGTTAAACGCAAATGT
>Ga0209367_1011740_pt1 | contig 11573 bp, 6 predicted proteins | sample WorMetLIZISLAND2_FD_187412 | JGI IMG/M metagenome (GOLD analysis project Ga0209367, IMG submission 187412) | Marine gutless worms symbiont microbial communities from Max Planck institute for Marine Microbiology, Germany - Olavius geniculatus... ... | reverse complement strand
GTCCTACTTTTCCCGGCTGCAGCGACTTCGGACGCGCGGGCGAAGTGGCGCGCGTGGCGACCTCTCGTGAATCAACTCGTTAGCGCTCCAAGTAAACGCACGTTTGACTTCTGGATGGCTTGCCTTGCAGACGGTTACAGTTTTCTCTGCGTCTTAATAGACGCTATCTTTCCGACGACGTAGACAGCCTTCTGCGACCGAACTGAGATTTCTAAATACGTGTATACAGAGTAGGCAAAAAGCGGGGCCACTTTGTTTTACGACTTGGAACTTGGGTTGGACTCACGGTCGGGTCGCTATGAAGTGGTGATTATATAGGTCTGCGGACAGGTAAACCATCTCGGTATATAGCTAATGTTAAGATCAACTCAACTTTCCCTTCGAAAAAAGCAATTTATAAGTACAGGTCTACTTGTTCCGCTGGGGTTGAGGCGGGGTTGCGGGGCACGTTTAAATCTGTGTCGCATGGGCGACGTGAGGGGAACTGGCTGCCCCGTGCCCCTGCCCTAGCCCCTCTCCCTAACTGCCCCCCAGAAAAAAAAAATTGATGGTGATAAAGTGCCCACTTCATAGCGACCAGACCAAGGTGTGACTTATTAAACACATTTTTGCAAGACAACGCAGATATCTGTGAGTTTTTCCATTTCCAAATATTAAAAAGCAGGCAAATTTGCAGCTTCCATTGCACATCCAAAAGCTAAAAGTGTTTCAGGGGAGCTTCGCCCCCTGTTCCCCTACATTTTTTCAATGCACACAACTGAATACAGTTGACATTTAGCCCCCCACATACACACAAAGAAAATTATTGCCCCCTGTACCCTGGCGCTTGCCCCTTCCGTTGCCCCCAGCTTCAGATTTTTAGCGCCGCCCGTGCTGTGTCGGGTGGCAGGTAACACTGTGCAATCCCACATGGCAAATGACGCTTCGTGTAGATCTGAGATAGCTTTCAACTTTTAACCTTTCAACCTGCAACAAACTTGTACTCGGTTGCAGAAGTTTGCATATACTGGCAATCGAGATGCACTGCAGCAGCTGCGTCATCTTGGGCACAGAACATTGCAATTTTCAACAGGCAAATTTCCGACAGATGATATTATGTGTGCTCAAAAGTTCAATTTTATCCCTAAATTCCTTCAAAACAAGCACGGCATCACCAGCCGCAAATTCTGTACTTTAAAAAAATTCAGAAAAAAAATTTGGCAGCCAAAAAATTTAGACGGCGGCGAGCAATTACCTTCTTCTGCCCACCACGACGCCCTTGCTGTAGGCCTACGTCTATACCAGACAACGCTGAAGATATATTCATTTCAACGACATTTTCTTTATTTCTCAGTTATGCTCAGTTAACTTCAGTTAAGCGTTCTTCACTACTACTTAATTTATAGCGACATAAAGATGTATATACGAGACTAGATAGCATCATGCTGGCAAGTTCATTCACGCGGCTCACGTAGGCCTTACGCACGTGCAGACAATCAGCGTGCCGCTACGCCACGCAGATCTCGATTACGGGCGGAGAAGCCAGAAGCCGTGTACTGTAAGTACACCGGCTCCAGTCCATGGACTCCCGAGTCTCGAAACGATGCCCACTGCTTAGCCCGTGCAGTCGGTCGGTCGGTCAGTTCTCGGTGGATTACCGACCGATCTGCTCTGTCCACGATACAGCGACGTAGGCATCGAAGTGCGTCGGGTGCATGTTCGCCGCAAGATGAGTTATGAGTAGCCACGTTTTTTAGCAGCTTAAGACTTTTTTTGTTATTAAGTCAGTATTTTGTAGCGCGTCATATTGTCAGAACAGAAGTTCGAATCGTAAGCGCGGGTGGTAGCAGTTAGTCGATGGCAGTGTTTTTTCTGAGAACGGTATAGCTACTGCTAGTGTGTACTGTACTCATAACGAGTCGTCTCATAACTCAGTCGCAGTACCAAAGCCACAAATACAAGTACAAGTACTTGAAAGTATCTATCAAGTACAACCCAAGTACTCGCTATAGCTAAAGCCCACTACATCGCCGAGCATAAAAAGATATAATTTTTTACCACATGTTAAAAAAGTGTGATCCAGTTTTGACATTTTTGATAAAAAATTTCCTGGCACAACTGGCCATTAGTTTACCATCTCACTCAACGTTTGCTGCTGCACTACCTGGGAAAAAAAGAACAAACAAAATAGGCCTATTGCATTTTTATCAAAAGTAGTACTAAATCAAAATTACACAAAAACACATTTTCCCACATTTTTGTCAATTTGGCAACTGCCCATTTTCAACTGTCTACAGAAAATGGTGGGCCATTGAACGAACCCCACACCCACAGGCATGGAGACTCATTTTCTGTTCCTCGACACCAGTGTCGATAATGTTTTGCCCAGGCCAATGCAGACGTCACCAGTCACGTTCTGAATCCATCAGCAGCCTAAAAACACTACTGCAAAACAGCCAAACCTTTAAAATTGATTGGCTGCTGGAAGCCACAGATCCAGAAAAATGTTTCTGAAGTTTTTTTTTATTTTAATGCATATTTTGCCTGTTTTGATTTTTCTGAGTAATCCAGAAGCAGACATTGAGTTAGGTTTTGATGGCCAGTTATGTCCGGAATGTTGGTACTAAATATTATTACAATCGCATCACTTTTTTTAAGTTAAAGTTTTAAAAATGGTAGGTTTTAATGCCCTTCACTGTACAGCTAAAGCCGAGAAGTCTAACTACACCGTGTCTCAATAAAAAGTGCCACTTTTATTTTTTGAATAACTTTGTGAAACATTTACTGATTTTAATTCTTGGCACGCTACATCACGAAGAAACTGGACATAAATGATTATACATGTAGTTTAGCCCATCTCGCCTTAATACTGTTGCTACACTATCTTGTAGAATTCAGTACTTCGTAGTTTGGCTGTTTACAACAACGAATTCATACTGCAGAACGCATGCGTCAACTCAGAAATGATTAACTGAATAGCGACAAACACGAGTAACAGAAAGACTTATGTGTCACATATCATTTTTATTACTGCATGCGCTCAAAATGTTATCCTCCAGCATAAGTGCAAGCGGTGGATGTTGACGTGACTCGCCAACAGCACGTTTAATAACACGTGACCCAGAGCGGCTCAGTCGCTGCTGATGCGTCATTTCAGTTTGTCCACGTACGACCTTAAAATGAATATGATTCATGTTAAATATGTAACAGATTTTTTTTTATAATTTTGTGGTTTCAGTGATTTTTAAGCCTACGCATGCGCTCCGCAGTATGAACTCATTGGTGTAAATGGCCAAACTACAACTTTTGCATTTCACAAGGTAGTGTAGCAATAGTATTGAGATGAGATGGGTTAAACTAGTCATTTACTTCGCGTTTGTTTTTGATGCTGGGTGCCAAAAATTGTCAAAATCGGCCAATGTTTCGCGGAGCTATTCAGAAAATAAAAGTAGCACGTTTATTTCTTGACACACGTTGTATAATTATAGCAGCGATTGGCGAACACAGATCATTAAGTACTTAGAATACCGGTTAAAGAATATTACTGCAATGTTGCCTATTTCCAAGTGTATTTTTCTACAATTGTCTGGATTGTTTGAGCACTGCGCTCAATCATTAAGCATAGGCTACTGTTTGAATATTAAAAAATAAAAATTAAGTACTTGCCACATGTCGACAAGTACCTGACCCTCAAGTACATGTACAAGTACAAGCACTAAGTACTACATCTCTGCTCAGACGTCCACATAACCCAGGTCGTCGACCTGCGTCACGACTTAGGACAATGTCTTTAGCGCTAGCTATGTACACTGTGTCTCAGAAAACATCCGGGACATTTTCGATTTTAACTTAAATAAAAATTACCGGATTTTCATAATTTTGGTATATATATTCCTGACACAACTTGCCATCAAATCATCATTCAATTCGCCAACTCACCCAATGTCTTAATAAGTTGATAAATTCATCAAATTACAACCTTTATATACATTGTTGTATTGTATTGTCCACAGCGACACCTGGTGGACAGTCGTTCCGACGAAGGCAGCAGGGGTTGCCGAAACGTCAACAACAACAATGTATATAAAGGTTGTAATTTGATGAATTTATCAACTTATTAAGTTACGTTTCAACCTATGAGTCTATTTAAAGTCACCCAATGTCTGCTTCTGGAGAAACAAGACCAGGCACTACCTGGAGAAAGTTGACCAAGCAAAACACGTATAAAAAACGTCAATAAATTCCATCTATCCAGATCTGTGGCCCCCAACAGTCAGTTGATTACAAAGTTTGACTATCACGCAGCAGTGTCTCTACCAGATGACATTCAGGAATGTTTATGAATTCAAGAAGCGACTGGTGAAGTATGGATTAGTGTGAAGCAGGACATTATCGACACTGCTGTCAATGAATGGAGAAAGTGTCTTTGTCACTCCGTGCCTGTGTTTGCACAATGGGCCAACATTTCGATCAATTTTACTGCAGGCATTTGAAAAATAAAACAATTAGATAAAGTGTTAGTCAAATTGTCCAAAATGTGAACAAAATGTGTTTTTGTGCGTTATTTAGATTAAGTAATAATACCACGTTGGTAAAATATAATATTTCGTTGGTTATTATTTCCCCAGGTAATGCAGGAACAGACGTTGGGCCAGGTGGAAAGCTGAATGATCGTTTGATGGCTAGATGTCTCGTAAATATTCTTACTGAAATTACTAAAATGTGATAATCTTTTTTAAAGTTACATTCGAAAATGTTTGGAATGTTTTTGAGACACAGTGTAGTTTTCGCGGCAATTAAATAATTTTGCAGCCACCGGACGCATTTGCTAGGCTCCTAATGCATTTGCGGTCGTACTCCCTCAGAACTCTTTAGCTGCTAGAAAAAGGGCTCGTTGTTTCCTACACAAAAACCTCGCCCCCGTTTTCGGCCTCGAATTTTGGCCTTTCTGGGCTCGCGAGTGCGTTTCCATGACAAATTCTTGGCTAAGCTGTTGGCCCGGTGCACGAGCGGACCTCCAGAGTCCTGCGCATCGGCCACACCGAGCTATAGTGGCGCATCTTTTGTGCGATAGTCACTATCTGATGTTGACTACGTATCAACCTCTTCCCCCACGGACTAACGGGCCATTGGCATTGCCAGCTATGGAACAATGACGTCGTAAGAGGAGGCAGGGAGACAGCTGCTCTTACCTCTAAATTTTGGGGTGTCGTAAAATTTTACAAATTCTTCTTGTCGGAAAATTTTGTCCAGCAATGCAACATTTGATTTGGGCCAAAAAACTCCCATTTGCTGAAATTGGCTGCAAATTTGGAACTTTTAGCACCCATCATTGCCTCTGTCGGAAATTTGCAGTGTCTGTCGAAAAACTGTCGAGGTCAACCGGTGCAAAGTGCTTGGAAAGCCCCAGCTGTCATCTGCTCTTATTTCTTTAGTCCAGGACGATGCTGCTATGAAGCACTGGAGCTCGTGCCCTTCGACTTCCAGCTGTTTTTCCAACTGGTTCTTCACGTCGCTTTAGAGCCACACAAACTCTGGCATTTGCTTCCATTTGGTCGCCGAATGCATTTATCCAGTAGAACCGTATAGCGTAGACTATTCTGCGTATGTATGATCTTAATAGCTTTGTGACTATTCATTGCATAATTTTCATAATGCTTTTGAATTCTGACAACCGCGCAAGACCCCTGAAATACTTTTCTGCTTCCCGGCACAGTATCATTCACACCATGCACCCCAGCACGTGCACTGTCTTTGCTCACCAACTGCTGCGGCTGCTGCTGCTGCTAGTGATGATGATGATGATGATGCTTTTGTGTTTATCGAGATCCCAAGTCGTTCATTCATCGTGCATCTACATCTGCGACGCTAATGTTATTCTGCTCTTGCATTTCTCATAAACTTTATTATTCAGGACTACTACTTCGTTTTAATATACAGCATATCACGCACACCAATTTTTAAACGTATAATAAATTTGTGTCTCTCAGGGGCGTCATTTGGGCATTGGGTTTACGGATCCATAAGGATTTATAATTTATTTTTTTCCTTGTAAATTGCTCCTTTGAAAAAGTGTTACTGCTGCAAGAACAATACGTAACGTAAACTGAGACCCCAACGATTTGCTGAAATGACGCCACTGATGTCACTTCATCATTTTTACCGTAATATCTACTTTAGTGCAATCAATTTCTTATAGCACTGCTAAATGTTTTTGCATAAACAGTTCTTTAACTAACACTTATTCCACGCTGGATAGCGGTCATGTGGCGTAGGCCTACACCGTCATTTGTATGGTCAGGCATGACTGCACGGGTAGTTGTCGACACATTATCCCACTCCAGGCGGTGTGGTAGACACACGAGTGTCAGAGTGCAATAATGACGACCGGTAACTTCTGGCGGTGAGCTGAATTTCGTCAATTTGTTTCGGCGTGATGAAATTATTACAGTAACTCGATCCGACGTCGCAGCGTCAATGGCACCCTCGGGTCGTATTCAATGTAGCCTACTGTGCCACAGAAGCGCTGGCCACTGTGCATTGCAAACAATTGTCTCTATACTGGATCAATATATTCGACGCATTTACGAAATCAACTTGTCGTCATCGTCAACAGTCACACAGGTGGACAAACAAACTGTTTAACTGCGTCTGTCTGCGGGCATTCGATATCATGAGCTAATTAGGCCTACACTTAATCAATCAATCAAGTTATTTGTTCAGCAAACTGCAAACAAGCACGATCGTTTAACAGCTCATAGGCCTACGTCGTAAGATCTTCCGTGTTTAAATATTTTTACGCGCGAGAGCATGTAATGCTTCGCGCGTCATAGCCATCGTCTAAGCGTCCGTTTGTCTGTCTGTCCGTCCGTCCGTCACACTGCGGTATTGTATCAAACAGACAAAAGCCAGGATCACGAAATCTTCACTGTGGGTTGCCGCAAGGATTCTAGTTTATCGTGACAAAATTTTGTGCGCTTGGGTGACGGGGTTCCCCTTGAAATTTGCTTATTTTACCGCTATTGGCTCGTATAAGCCCAAATTCCATTACGCCGACTTTGCGACAAAGTCGGGGACAAGTTCCCGACAAAGTCGCGGACTTCTCGCGGACACAAATCATGAAGGTCCGCGACACAAATCACGTCGGGACTTTGATGATTTGTGTTTGCGACAAATCCGCGACTTTGTCCTGAACTTGTCTCGGACTTTGTCGCAAACATCTTGACATGTCGAGATGGTTTGTGTCCACGACTTTCCTCGAAGGGAAGTTTAGGTGAAAGTCGGCGTAATGGAATTTGGGCTACAGCGAGCAAACGGTCACAGATAGACACAGACATGCTGCTTATCATAACAAGCACTAGTGACGAGATTCATAAGAATGTCAACATCGATGACCTTGAATGACCCTGAACCCCCAAAATAAGCTGTTTTAGTGATTTTTTTATCGATTTTTTTCTGTGACACATTTTAAGAGTGAATTGCGCCGAAATGCCTGGAGATAGACCAAAATAATCTGCATACGAAACTTTCAGCATTAAGCGTAAATTTTATTGCTGCAAGTTACGACTTCTTAGGTTCAAGGAGGGCGGCGCACGCGGGCGTCAAAGAAGGGTACCCCCAAAAAAGTGGTTATGTTTTCCGCTGTTGGCTTGTGTAGCGTGAAAACGCTTGCAGATAGACGTAGACATGCTGCTTATAATAAATAACCAGCACTAGCGACACGCCTTTTAATGGTGTCAAGGTCAATGACCTTGAATGACCTTAAACCCCAAAATAGGGGGGTTGGTGTGTTTTTGCGATTTTTGGCTGCGAGGCACACGTAGAGTATTGCGTAGAAATGGCTGGAGATAGACAAGGACAACCTGCGAACAGGAACTGCTAAGGCTCTTGCGCGTCTCATGAGCTTTGCTCAAATTACTTGTTTAGATTTTGATGCTTTTAGCATAATTATGCTTGAGACACATAAAATTCACTTAATTATATACCTTGATATGTTCGTTCGTTTGCATTCTATGTAAATTAATAGTCTCGAAAATCTGCAAAGTTAAATCCAGCAAAAATAACCGAATAACGTCAGATAATTTCGTATAATCTTACTGACAGGAAAGTGTCTGTAAGCCTACTCCAATGACATCTGGAAGGAAGATGCTGCCTGGAAAAAGTTGAGGGAAAGTTAAACTGGGTGGGGATTTTTTTTGCTTAACCAATTAACAAAACACAGTCATTTGCATTGCACATAAACGACTAGAAATGTTGCCATGTGGGATGCGTTCTGAAAGCCAAAAATGCCTTTGCATTGCATTGCGTTTGGCGCTCCGCCCCGGACTCTGTTGAGGAGCTTATAACGCACAGCGCTATTCCAGATGTCTATCTAAATTTTTCGCAGTAAAGGAACAAAAAAGTAAAGATATAGAAAAAAAGAAAAGGAGGGGAAGGAGAAATGCAGAGGGAAGAAAAGCGAGAGAAGAAATTAGTGCGACTTGGGGGAGACTGTTTTCTGGACACCGCTGGCTACTGAAACAGTCTCTTAAGTCGCTTGCTAGAGATTGCACTTTTTGCCGGAGTAAGGTTTAGCCATATCTGTTAAACAAACGTCTCGTACGAAACGAAATAAATCGTATAGGCCTACAGCAGACACGTTTCGGCGCAAACTAATTGGATGGCGCGTTAGTGACGCTGGAGAATGTAGGCTATGCTCACATCAACATAGCTGGTGTCTGAGTACTCGCGTATAGAAAGACTGCATGCAGTCGAGACCAGAGAAATGAGAATTGCCAAGCCACCGACCAACCAATAAGTGCTGCTGTGCTGAACAGACTGCGATGTAGTTAGGTACCCTGTAATAACAGCATTGCGGTGCATTCGTGCGAGATAGCCTACCTGGACGAAGACTAGTCCCGGAGGCTGCAGATGCTGCGGAAGATGCACGCAGGTGCGACGGCCTGCGGTCTAATGCTATCCATCTGTTTCGCGTCGACCACGACGTCGGAGTTTCAGCGTCTGGGATCGACTCTCTACCACGAGTCAGAGGCCGGGCGGTATCGGCACACGTGGAGCTGGTTTGCGAGCGACTAACGAGTTCGAACGTCTTGCGGCACCGCTGGCAGCATGTGGACCTGCTGTAGCCTAGTGATGTCGGTATGTCCAGAGTGGCGCTTTGAACTAGCTGGACGTCAGTCGTCACGCGCGTCAACGCACGCTGCAGCCGACGCGCAGCGGACGCGTTGCTTTCCTTGCTCACTGCAATGACGCACCGTACGATCAACTAGTCATAGGTTCATGTACGATGTTTTCTGCATGCGTCATGGGGGTCACATCTGAAAGTTCCAGCAGGAAATTTCTCCCGCAGATTTCTTCCTCGTCTCTAGCAAAGTTGCTTCGTTTCGCGAATAACAATATTACAGCTCAACAATACACCGTGTTTTAAAAACGCCCACTTTGTGATTGTCTATATCTTCGCCAAATATTGACCGATTTTCAGAATTATTTCACTGACACATTCTCAGGACAGCTTGCAACAACGTGGTTATTAAACATCCCACCACACCTTAACTGCGTCGCTATACTACCATGTAAAACGTAAATTGTCACAAATCATCAAAAATTACGGTTATATATATGCAAAAATATTTTCTAAACAAATTTTACCACCTTTTATATAGAAGTAAATGATGTTCAATTTCTACGCGCGAGAGCTAGCATAGCTTCTAGTGTTATTGTATTGTTTTCTTTTCTTTCTGTGTCTGTTTTTATGTTTACTGTGTATTGTTTAATGAACCCTTGTGGTCTGATTTCAAATCAAGATGATGAGATGATAGCGCGTATTAGCTGCGGTAATTCTGTCTGTTTTGGTGTCTGTCTGTCTGTCACGTCCCGGTACCGATTCAAAACCAAGTGAGACAAAGATTTCGGCTTTTACCGTATGATAGTCTAAAGTCTTTAGTATTTCGTCACAAAATTTCATACAGCTGGGTGAAGGGAGTCCCCACGAACAAGGAGGCTAAAGAGGGGCACTCCCTCCCCTTAAAAGACGTTATTTTACCGCTATTAACTCGTCTAGTGTAAAAATAGTTGCAGATATGCACAAACATGCTGCTTATCATAATAAGCACTGGCGACGAGCTTTTTAGCAATGTCAACATCAATGACTTTGAATGAGCTTGAGTAAATTGGGCTGAAATGACTGGAGATGGACCAAGACAACCTGCATACGAAATTTTGCCATTAAATGTAGATTTCAGCAGTCTAAGTCCCGACCTTCTACGTTCAAAAAGACCTGTGCACGCGGGGGTCAAAGAAAGTACCTCGCTAAAAGTGGTTATTTTTCAGCTACTGTTTTTATCTAGCGTGAAAATGGTTGCAGATAGGCACAGACTTGCTGCTTATCATAACAAGCACTGGTAACATGCTTTTACTAAAATCAAGATCGATGACCTTGAATGACCTTAAATTTTCAAACTAGGGGTTTTTGGTGATTTTTTTTCGCGACTTTAGCTGCAGAAGAGTGAATTGCGACAAAATGGATGGAGATAGACCAAGACTACATGCGAAGAGGAACTGTTACAGGCTCTCGCGCGTCTTATAAGCATTAGCCCAGATTTCTTGCTGATACGCTTATTGTGTTTTCAAACAAAGTCAAAACATATTATTGTAAACTAGAAATGCGTTCTGTGGAACGAGGTATCTGTCCCATTGCCACGCTATATAACCTGGCAGCTGCGTATAAGCGTATAAGTGGGGTAGGTGCAAACAGGGCGCAATTATCGATAGTTTACAGTATATGTCCGTATGAATATAATCAGTGAGCTGCTTAGACTGGTAGAAAAAAAATTAAACAGTTTAATTTCAAATTGTACAGCAGCAATGATCCCTTCATCCTTCTGTATTATTTTAACTAAACAATAAACATTGTCAGTCACGAGACCATTCGATTCGTCACCAGGGCTTTATTATAAATGGTCCATCGTCACCATGCGTCTATCTTGCATGGTTGTGAAGATATGGCGCCTCAAAGATAATGGGGCGCAAACTTGATTTTTTGGGGTCACGTGACGTCATCGGTCACGTGACCATTGGACTCCCGGCGGTCGAATCGGTTGTCCATGGTGACCATGCGTCCATCTGGCACCGTTACGGAGATATGACGCCTTAAAGATAATGGGGTCACGAGTTTGACCTTTTGGGACGTGACGTCATCGGTCACGTGACCATTCGACTCGCGGGGGTCCACTTCCTAAGGGTGGTCCATGGTGACCATGCGTCCATCTGGCACCGTTATGGGAATATGGCGCCTCAAATGTTGGACGCACGGACTTTGACACGGAAAGAAAAAAGAAAGAAAGAAAGAGAAAAAAGGGGAAATGGGAGGAAAGGGAAAGGAAAAGTGAAAGGGAAAAAGGAAGGGAAAGGAAAAAGTGAGGGGGAAGAGAAGAAGGAAGGGAAGGTAATGGAAAGGAAAAAAGGAAAAAGAAGGAAAAAGAAAAGAAAAAGAGAAGAGGAAGGAGAAGGAAAGGGGGAAAGGGGAAAAGGGAAAAGGGAAGTGGAAGGGGAAGGAAAAGGAAAAGGAGAAAAAGAAGGAAAGGAGAAAGAAAAGT
>Ga0209367_1011739_pt1 | contig 11574 bp, 11 predicted proteins | sample WorMetLIZISLAND2_FD_187412 | JGI IMG/M metagenome (GOLD analysis project Ga0209367, IMG submission 187412) | Marine gutless worms symbiont microbial communities from Max Planck institute for Marine Microbiology, Germany - Olavius geniculatus... ... | reverse complement strand
GGCATCAAAGTCACGTGGCCCGAACTCAAATGCATTGGTATACGCCGAACGCGCATTGTCGACTTAGGGTAGGTCAACATGAGCGCTTATAACTTTGTTCGTAGTAAACCGAATTTCACAAAATTTTTTTGTTCAACGCACAAATTATTCTTCTCGTCAAAGCCGTTTAGATTTTGTCGCTATCTTCATCAGATTCAGAGATATTCGCGGTCAAACTCGAAAGTTGTCGTAAAACGTACTAAATTTCAGACGTTTTTCCCCTCCCAAATTTTAAGGGGGGCGGTGCCCTCAAATTTCGTATTTGCGTTAACACCCCAACCTAAAGGCGCGTCAAGTGCCACAGTTTCGTCGGGCTACACCCCCTAACTCCGAAGTTATAAGCGCTCCTTTATTACATTTTAAGCCAATTTCTGACTCCCCTTTGAAAAAAGTTGTAAGGGGGGCCCCAGCCCCCGGTGGGGGGGTGCGCTAGTAAGACTTGGTCATTCTCTAGCGCGTGTAAAAATTTGGGGGCGCAGCACCACCTAAGTGCCGAAATATGGTCTTCGGAAAAATGCGACTTAGGGTAGGTCAAAATGAGCGCTTATAACTTTGTTCGTAGTGGACGGAATTTCACAAATTTTTTTTATTCAACGCACAAATTATCCTTCTCGTCAACGCCGTTTAGATTTTGTCGCTATCTTCATCGGTTTCAGAGATATTCGCGGTCAAACTCAAAAAGTTGTCGTAAAACGTACTAAATTTTGGACGTTTTTTGCCCTCCCAAATTTTAAGGGGGCGGTGCCCCCAAATTTCGTACTTGCGTTAACACCCCAACCTAGAGGCGCGTCAAGTTCCAAAGTTTCGTCGGGCTACACCCCCTAACTCCGAAGTTATAAGCGCTCCTTTATTGCATTTTAAGCCAATTTTTGACTCCCCTTTGAAAAAAGTTGTAAGGGGGGGCAGCCGTTCCCGATGGGGGTGCGCTAGTAAGACTTGGTCATTCTCTAGCGCGTGTAAAAATTTGGGGGCGCAGCACCCCCTAGGGGCCGAAATATGTTTTTCCGAATAATGCGCTTTAGGTGGGTACGAGTTCACATCGAGATCTCCAAGGTAACTGGACCAACGTTCACCGGACTTGTTTCGCCTAACGCAGGAGGAATCGCGGTAGATAAAGTAAAAATCCGATTTTGAATATCTTCATCTGTTTCGGAGATATTTGCCGCCGAACTTCGAAGTCGTCCGAAATCGGGCCAAATTTTGCATGTTTTTGGCCCCTGAAATTTTTTTGGGGAAGGTTCCCAGAAATTTTGGACCGGCATTATAAAATAGTGCCTAGTAGTGACCATCGTGCAAAATTTCACGCCGGTCGGCCCACGCATCTCGGAGATCTCGCGCGGGAAAAAAACATCAGGGGTAAAACTTAAGTCCTACCGAAAACTATCGTTTTCGGGCGGACTAATAAACAGTCAGATAAACTGTCATAGCAACAAACCCCCTTAGTGAAGAAGATGATAATGAGAATCAGCTGCAGGAGAATAACAACGCTCAGTGCAATGGCGTACTGCATCGCAAACACACACCACAGTAGCGTTAACAACGCCACACAATAATAGTCTAATAACAATAGGCCCTAATCTAGATGTTTTGAGGAAGACTTGGAGATGTCTCGAGCTTGTCAGGGGAAAGTCGCGTACGTGGACCGTGAAACGGGGATGTGATGAGAAAATATCGGGTTTTCAAACCATCGTGACATGTCGAGACAAGTCTTCGACGAGCTCGCGACAAGGTTGTTCTAATTGAATTTGGCTTATTTGCGTTGAAGTGTACAGATGCAACTTTTATTTTAAATTTCTAGTCTACGTTCTGCTTGTCATCAAATTAGCAACACTGCCGACATGTACGGTCGTCTGCTTAAACTTTGAGCTAAAAATTGTTTAAACGGTTACTCTTGCCATCCATGCGAAATATTTACACCCATTATTGGTTCATCTGTGCTTTTTCTTTTTCGACTTCTGAGTCTGTACTGGGGACAGACAGACGAACGGACAATACACGTAACGTGGCCAGGCTATTAGGACGGCCACATAACAGCAGTAAGTCGACTGCAGACTGACCACGGCCAAGATAATACGACTGTTACAGCAGGCTCCGCATGCTCCGAGGAATGCGATGATAAATACGACGATTCCGACGACAATGAGAGTGATTGCTATCGGCTCAACCAGCGGCTTGACGTCTATACCATCGCCCCGATTAACAGCGTTGCTCACCGTCGAATTGTAGTCGAACTGCTTCGACATATCTAACAGCAAACAGACCCTAACTATGGATAGCCAGCCAGCCAGCCAGACATTTTAATGTGAGTCTCTGCAAAGCAAGGCCAAATTATAGCTACGATGATTCCGTTTGTCTCTCGACTCTGTCACAATAATAGACTGACCTAATCATAGCAACAATAAATTAGAATAATAAATGAATTTTCTTCTTTCGTGCAAAATATCGTGCCAAAAGCAAAGTTATGCAGACTGTGACCAATAACTTCTGTTCTGAGATCAGACGGAAAACGATTACCGTAGCCGTTTTTTCGCATAGCCTACAAAAAATCTAAACTATATAGAACGTAGCGCGGCTTTTATGACACACCCGCGGTTCTTTTCACATTTTGCCACATTTTAACTAATCTAAATAGCTTGATTTAGTCACGGTACTTATATTTTTAGCAACAAATGTTCAATGTAGGTTTTGAAGCTTTGATGTCATTTTAAAAATAACTTGTAGACCTTATGGTCTATCAATATTATTTACATATTTAATTTTTATTTAATTTCTACTTTTATAGGTCTATTTTATTCAATTCAGTATATTCGAACAAAATGTACGTAGTTAGTTACGTGTAAATATTTATAGCCCACTGTGCATCAAAATAGACTTAGTAGGTCCATAGGCTAGGCCCTACTCTTCTAATTATTTTACAAGTCTGGTAATATTAATAAGTACAACTAAGCCAGATTTCATACAAATTATATACCTTTAACGTTTTTCAGAGCGGGTTCCAATAAGTTGTTGACTATGCCGTTAAGTGCAGTCATCATAAATGCGCCAAATCCAAGGCACGCCAGCGCAACTAACTGTGGCAAAACACAACATGAGATCGATTCATTTATTTCGTGCAATGTGCATGCACATTGAGACCGTCAGCTAGTTTAAAACCAGTGTCCCATGTTTGTTGTGACTTGTGGTAAAACAGCGTCTCATTGCAAAACCCTCTGATTGTCAAGTGGTTTTACACTGACACCGATTTAGGCGTGTAGGCTTAACTTTGCAAATACAAACTTTACCCGGATGTTTTTCTTGTTGCTGTCGATTGTAGGTCGACATTCTTGTCTTTCACTTCCAACTTTTTCTTACTTATTTTTGTCGAATGTCGGTAATGTTATCGTTAAGGCAATAATTTGTTATTAAGAAGTTGACCATGATACAAATATCAGAAAGACAACTGACGACTAGGGTCTAGCGTAGACGGTTAATAAAAGTTTAAATCAAAACTGAACATTGTCAAGAAATAAAAAGTTCACAAAAAATTAATTATTTGTTTTTCGCATGTTTTTTTTGTTTTCATTTTGTTTAGTCTGTATAAATGAAAAACATTTGTTTTTTGGGGATTACTTGAACTTGCATGCTAGGTATTGCCTATAAGCCTAAGCAATTTGAATAACTTTACGCGCAACAGCACCAACTGCTGTAGCGCGTCTTAGCCATCGCAATTCTGTCTGTCTGTCCGTCTGTCCGTCACACGGGTGGATCAGTCAAAAACGGTGCAAGCTAGGATCATCAAATTTTCACCATCGGCTGCCTGGAAGACTCTAGTTTTAGGAACCGTAAAGCTTTTCCATAAATTCGAAGGGGGTCATTTTTATCGAGGGCGCTAAATGATAGGGGGGTAAGGAAAATTTGCGATATCCAGCCTATACGGCGTGGCCAGAGCGAGATAGTGGCGCCCTGTGGTGAGTACAAGTAAAACACTATACACATTTAGCCGTAAGTCGTCTGGCGCCATTTGGCGACTGATTTTGTTTTACTCAGATTTCTTTGAAACTGTAGCCAAAAGCCGTACAGATGAGATCTGCGGATGAAGACTACGGATCACTAGCGTGCGACGGTGCACCGCTGTTGCGAGTTCCTTTTTGCGTTAGCAGAGCTTTTCTTGTTGCAATAGCTTTTCACTATACCGTATTTGCATTTCGTTACAATTAACATCACCACTGTGATAGTAGGCCACGTAAAGCAACAGCAAAATAATTCCAAGATCAGTTTTGTCTTAATATCGTTTCATAAAATTATAAATAAAGTTTTAGTTCAAAATATTACGAATATTAATATGACTTTTGACACTTACGATGAGAAAAATGTTTGTGGTCACAAGGATGCATCTGCAGCAACAGTTGCTGATTCCCATTTTTGCTTGCCGAGTTAAATATCGTTAGGTAGCAGCTAAAATACTGACAACTTCCTTTTAGCCTCCAGCAGCAGTTATATGCAATATAATTACACAGGGTGCGGCAAAAAATTTCTTCTCAAATTGTTTGTTATTATATTAGCAACTGCTCGAAATGTTAACGCAAAACTTTGTACACTTACCAAGTATTAGCTGTTTTACAAAACGTCCTTTGATATTTTTTACTGTTTAAAGTTACGAATTTTATTGTAAGAAAACATCGTAATTTTGCACATTTAAAAACTTTGCGTTGTAGTGAATGAGAAACACGTATTGAAAATAGCTGGGTCCATTTCGTTGTTAGTGGCGTCGAAGTAAAGTACATTTTTCGTATAATCAAAGTCTGTACAATTTTTTTTTGTAAATTTGCGATCGCATTCATTGACATTTTTTCACCTAAACTAAAAGCCGTCGCTAAACTCAAACAGGCACTGCAGACGATCTGGGCAACTTGTCATCGACAACTTCGACAACGCTGTTAAAAACTTCACTAAATGTCAATTAGCATGTGTGAAAGCTGGCGGTGGGCACTTCGAGTTCTCGTGGTCACTGCCAAGTTTTTTGTTTTGTTGTTCGAATGTGTTTTTCTGCAGCGCAAACATGGAGCCATTTTCGTTCTGCATAGGGCCTACAGGCTACATTCTGTTGAACTTAAACGTGACAAATGACGATGTGGTTGCAGAAAAAATTCAATAACTTTGTCTTAGTTAAAGGTAATTGAATACCCTTCGGCGTTTTTGCCTGCGTAGGCTATAAATAGACGTGTGATATTTCGCTTCAGAATTTTCAGCAATTGCTAAAAATAACAAAAAAAATTAAAGGATAGATTTTTGCCGCACCCTGCAGGCCACAGCGCAGTTGATCGCTGGCTGTTCGGCTTCAGATTTACGCGGTGCGTTAGCGGCCGCATCCAATGGCAACAGATGTAAACACGCCCACATTGAATTTTACAGTCATTTTACAGCCTGTACAGCTCGTCATTCTATCCGCATATCGATTTGTAACGACCAGGTGTGATACTGATGGCATAACGTCATTGCGTCGCTCTGTGTAGGACATTTTGAGTGGTTCCTTGAGTGACGGATCTTTCGCCGTAAAGGTAGACTTGACATTAATCGAAGCCGAATATTAGCTGATGAGAACAGGCCTACTCAAAATTTTTCGATTTTAGAGGCCACCCAGACCAGCGTTCAAATTCTGTCATCCTAAACCGTTTTCTCAACAGCAAATATTTTTGGAATGAACAGCTTATAAACGTAATTAGCAGCAGCTACGGACGCAGTTGACGCCCTCCACAACTGTCCTACTAGCCTACCACCCAAGTATCAACGTCCAGGAGACAGTAGAAACCACCCAAGCTGACTACTGTAGTACCTGCAGTGCAGGTTTTACACTGCATGGCGTCGGCCTGATGTCAAGGTGGCATGCACACGATGTAAATCGATCTCTGCTGTACCAGCTCGACTGACAGTATCCGGCCCGCTAAAGGCCGGTTCACACTAGCCGTGTTCACGGGCCGTATTCACGGCCCGAGTGCGCGGCCCGTGAACACTGTTGCTTTTTTTCCACCCGTGTCCACGGGCCGTGTAGACGATATATCAACCAATCAGAAAATACCTTTTATATTTGTCAGCATTGCGAATAACGTAAGCACATCATTGTCATTGACATTATTAAATTATTTTCTTTTTATGAATTTCGTATTATTGTAAGTAGGCTTTATTGTAGAAACTCTACTGACACGTGTGTCTATGTAAAAGACTCAGCTGTTTCAGACGTCTTTAATAGACAATCTTTGCACCAGTGTATTGCTCGTCTCAATAGCCAATGCCATTGTTTTCTTCAGTTTCATGTATAACGCAGTGAATAAAAACGTAACGAAAAACAATATTTTTATATTAAATCTGTCTATTTTGTTGGCAAAATTGCAGACGATGGCTAAGACGCGCGAAGCATTACATGCTGTCGCGCGTAAAAACTTCAACAAAATTTTAACTGCATGTGTAAAAGATTGCAGTAAACACTTTGAATTCTTTATAAATTCATTGGCAAATTGTTTATGTTGTTCTAATGACATTCTTTTTCTGCAGCGCAAACATTGTGCGCTTTTCGTTTTACACACATTTTACTGAATGTAAACGTGAAAAATGACGATGTGGTTACAGAAAAAATAACTTTGTTGCAGTTAAAGATAACAAAATGCTTTTTTGGCATTTTTACGTGATTGTGAATAAATAGCACCGTAGCACGTGCTCAAAATTGCACGTTAAAATTCCACGCGGTTGCTCAAAAAAATAACAAACAACTTTAGGGGACTACTTTTTTCTAATGTACATATAATGTTGTGTGTGAAATTATGACACTGCATTACGTCATACGTATGTACAAATATGTGAAATATGTAACTCATGGCTAAATAATAAACGTTTGTTTTAAAAAGTTTTACAACCATTTAATTATAACAGCGTTTTAGGGCTATTTGAAAGCTATGCTACGGTATGATTGTGGCATATTTTATCAAATATTGGCCACACTAAAACTTCTGAGTAGTGATCAGCTATTACACGCCGCAAAGTGTTTAGAATTGGAAACACAGCTTAGACGAAATGTGGCAAGACAAAACAGCGTCTTGTGACGTTTCTGATCGTTTTCTCTTCACAAAACTTTGCTGTCTTGAAGCAAGCAGATGATAACCAAAGCCAAAACTACAAAGGCCACCTGCACACACGCATACATGCGTAGTATAGCTCTGTAAGTTCCATTTATGTATAAGTGTTTATAATACATTATTGTGTTGAGACGTATTCACGATGTTAATTTTTTTGGCATTCATGTGTGTATTGTAAATGTTTCAGTTGTCGAAAGTCGAATCTTTTGTTGCAGCTTGCTATACTTCCCTTATGCAAAAAATGCTCCGAGGTAAAAATAAAAGAGGCACTTTTCAGCGTATGCTTTAGGATTTTAATTATAAATATCAAGTTTCTCTCTGGCGTGCTTCCAAGTGCGTTTTAGGCCCAACATGCCTTCAAATCGACGGCGGTTGGGGCTTTGTCACCCTAGACCCCACATGAAGACACTAAAGACACTACAATGCTCAGACTCCCGTTGCCAGATTTTAGTGAGACGACCTGGCTAAAACAGAGAGAATGAAAAAAGAAAAGAGAAAAGAAAGACAAAAAGAGCGAGAAATAGACATTTTGGTCCAAGAACTCGGTGGGGGTTAGACAACCTTTGGTGGTACAGACCTGAACAATAAGTATGGCGACTGTAACGCCGATCGCTGTGTCTCGATGTGGTTCCAGTTCTTGCGTAATCTCGCCCCAGCAGCCCTTATACCCAAATTACAAACAGTCGATTATTTTTAATCTGAAAAGTAATATTAATAAGCTAATTTTTTTAATAAAACTAATATAATAGGCACGGGATACCAGCAGCCGGCCAAATATCCTATAACCTATATGACCGGTCAAATTTTGTCACCAGTCAAAGGCGCCCGGCCCTGTGAAGACCGAATATTTGACCGGTCACCGCCTTGAACAGTCTTAGCCAGTACGTACAAGCAATAGTGCTCATTGGTACCGACTAAGACTGTGTCCCTGCGGCGGTACGACGAGTGCGCATCATACCGCCGCAGGGACGGCGGCAGCCGAGCAACTGACGACCTCAACCGTAGCAAGTACGGTATCACGGATCCGCCAGTCAGCCAACTAGCACGTCAAGCCTAGCAAGGAGCCTGGCTATCGAGGTGCAATCGGCAAGTTTTTTTGCTTGCCTGCAGGAATCTCGAATTAACCACTCATATCGTGTGCTAAATTTTTGTGCTCATTATTGTCAAATAAATATTTTTAAAACGCTACTCCTAACCCAAACCCAAACCCTAATCTTAATCCTAATCCTAACTCCGTCCCAAACACTACACATAATATTCACGCTAATTCTAGTTAGTAGCGCGTATACAGTATTTAATGTCATTCGCTAGGGGGCGACTGCGATTTTTCGTTTTGACAGGTCAGTTAGCCTGTAAGCTATTTAACCGGCTGCCAGTCAAATAGTCACCGCGAACATAACACTGTATAAAAACAAAAAAAAACAAAGGCGGCGCCGCGTATAAACAATTAGGATTCCAAACATTTTTACCTTTCCACATCAACTAATTATCACTGGTGACTGATATATGGATGGACCACATTATTTATAGCTTATTTTTTCAGACCTCTTCCAACAAATTAGCATGTAAAATTTGCAACCTTTAGTAACGTTGAAGAGTGTTTTATATTATTGCATCACTGTTGCTGCCGCCGCTGCTGCTACTACTACTACTATTATTGTTGTTGTTGTTGTTGTTGTTGTTACTTTGTTGTGTCTACTATTCGTAAAATAAAATCTAACTGTATTCCTATATGTAAAAAGTATACATGTTAGCAAAATTAAGGTATTACAGTTTTCCAGTTTGAGTCATGATCTTCTGGCTCCACGGCGCACATCACGTCGAAGTCTTCACTGTTGCTAGCTCGAAATATACTCGTACTGTTCTTGCAGCAGACTAGGGGTGTCGTCAGATTGAAGCTCAGTCTGTTTCCATTGATCAAAGTTACTGCATGCGTCTTTTTCCAGTTTGTCGCCACCGAGAAATCTTCGTAGCTGTCGATGCCGCAGCACTTGAACTGTCACACGAGATACACATAACATCCTGACCTTAAATCACGCTTCCGTCTACTGCAGACGGCCTACAATAATGTTGCTCAGTGCACACCTTTCAATTGTTGCAGTCACTCACTTTGCCCGTGTGGTACCCTAAGACCACAGATTAAATAATATTTTATAGACAGTGCTGCAAACGCGTGAGCTGAATAGTACCAACAATTATACTTGAAAAAATGTTGTACGAAATGCGTTATTGTGCATGTAATGATGTAACCACGGTTTATGTTGAACTTGTTCTATTATGCTAAATGTGTTGCAAATTTGTGCAATATTTGTACCATGCATTTCGTTACGAGTACGGGTTTAAAGGCGAGATATATTTTTAAAACTTTAGAAAACTATTCGACTAGCGTGAATGAACTGCTCTGTGCTTACGTGGTACATAAGAGCATTGGCTGCAAGTGACGACGCTGATAAATCCTTGAAACCTTTGTACGGCTTGATGAATGACGAGTCCGCTTTTTCTCGAATTATGCCGTCAAACTGCAGCCAGCAAATTAACATCACAAGCACCATGTTTGTGACATTATCTGCAAGTGTTGTCACGCTAGAGGAACCAACAACGATAAAATAACGACTTTTAGGGGGCTACTCTTCTTTGGCGCTCGCGTGCGCAGGCCTCCTTGAATCTAAAAGGTCGAGACTTAGACTGTTAAAATCCACGTTAATGCTGAAAAATACGTGTGGACGTTGTCCTGGTTTATCTCTAGTTATTTCGGCGCAATTCATTGTTAAAATATGTGTCGCAGTCAGAAACCGCGAAAAAATTATTAAAACCCCCTATTTTGGGGTTTAAGGTCGTTCAAGGTCATCGATGTTAATACCCCTAAAAAGCTAGTCGTCAGTGAATGTTGCCTATCTGCAACCTTTTTTACACTTGACAAGTTAATAGCGGTAAATAACGACTTTTTGGGGCACTCCTCTTTGACATCCTTTTTTGAAAAGAACACCTTCACCCTCGTCACGAAATTTTGTCACAGGGAACTACAATGTACACCGTGTCTCAAAAAACAAGCCACTGCTATTTTTTGAATAGCTACGTGAACCATTGGCCAATTTAAATAATGTTTGGCACGCAAAACATTGCCAAAAAACCTAACGCAAATAACTGCAGTTTTGCTCACCTCACCTTAATAATGTCGTTACACTACCTAGTAAAATTTAGAAGTTGCAGTTTGGCCGTTTACAACAATGAATTCATGCTGAACAGTGCATGTGTCGGCTCAGTTAGACTACTGTTAGTTAGTTAGACTATTGTTTTACGACGGTGTTTATTGCAGACACCAAACAATTGACTAAGAGTTTAAGGCAGCTAAAAGGTTGCAGTTTACAAAGGTTTCTTAAGGAATGTCCGCAAAAAATTTGATGCGCAAAAAGCTTGACTGCTTGCTTTCAAACATCAACAAACACGGGACTGCGGAAAGAGTTATGGGCATGCAGTAAGCGACCGTGCACTGCACATACGACTATCATTTTAAAGTGGATACAGTTAATGTTAAATAAGTAACAGATTTTCGTTGATTTTAAGTCAAGTTTCTTCGCACGTTGCATGCGAAAAACTATTCAAATCGGCCAATGTTTCACGGAACTATTTAAAAAATAAAAGTGGTTTGGTTTTTGAGACACGGTGTAGAGACACTTGGCTATATTATGGCGAAACCGCCAAGTTTCTATCTTATCTGAGCTTGAAATTCATCCATATATTTGTGACAATATCATTAATTATTACTTTAAAGTAAACAGTCAAAAGTAAAATAAAATAAACAGTCACTGTCGTAGCGACGAACACCTTTCGTGAAAAAGACAATGATGAGAATCAGCTGCACAAGAATTACAATGCTCAGCATCATGGCGTACTGCATCGCAAACACACACCACAGTAGCGTTAACAAAGCCACACAATCACAGGCTGAACGGTAGTTCAAGCCCTGTGTTAACGGCGACTTCTCTTTCTTATGGGAAAGCCAAAAATTCGACCCTCCACAGAATCAAAACCCCTATCTGATTGAGATAAAATTTGGCACGGTTGATTACGTCGGCGAGGGGATCCGTCATGTAAAATTTCATGTAAATCCCTCCAAGGGGGGCTTCCCGGCAAATGGGTGAAATATACGTAAAAATTTTTATAGCCATATACCTTGTTTTCAGAAACTCACCTACAGGTCAGACCCTTCGGCGGATTTTTGCGCGCGATGGCTCAAACGACGCGGTCTCGCGCAAGGATGTGCCTTTTGGGGGTTAAAAAATTTGAAATTTATATTTAACGTATTTATTCGCAAAAAATCAAAAAAATTACAATGGCGCCTATGGGGAAAATTAAGCAATTATTTAAACGGTCATAACTTTGGCTGTGTATAAGATAGAGTCGTAATTTTTGGTTCTAGGTATGGTTT
>Ga0209367_1011738_pt1 | contig 11577 bp, 7 predicted proteins | sample WorMetLIZISLAND2_FD_187412 | JGI IMG/M metagenome (GOLD analysis project Ga0209367, IMG submission 187412) | Marine gutless worms symbiont microbial communities from Max Planck institute for Marine Microbiology, Germany - Olavius geniculatus... ... | reverse complement strand
GACAACATGGGGACGGACGGACGACAAAATTCCGAAGTCGCCGTATCTTGCTGTAGCTGTAGCGCGTCAAAACAGTCAACACAGTTTTAACTGACTGTACGAAATTCCTTCAGGAAATGACAATAAAAAGATGTCTGCCGAAGGAATAATTATAAAACACTTTATGATTAGCCTAGAGTATACGTACAGTGTTCACGCAAGTTCATCACAACTTCTGAACGTCTCAAGTCGTTTGAAGTCGACTGAAGTCGACATGCCGCTGTCAAGTCAAGTCGAGTCGGATGTGCTCAAGTCGACCGCCGTCGACTTGGGGTCATTTTTAGCCTCAAGTCGGGTCACGTTTCTTTACCTCAGCGACTCGCAGGTCTAAGCGTGGCATAGACCAGACTGGTGCAAAAATAGGAGGTAAAACGTAAAAATGTAAAATTTCCATTCACCGTCAGTCACTCGGGGTCACGTACATGTATTTTGTGGTCAATGGAAAGCTGACGAGGAACTACATCAATGGCGCCGAATCGATCTGTCGTCAATATGTGGGGGAGGTGAGGCGAAAGTCGAGGCTGCGAAAAAAATCAATCAATCAGTCAAAAAAATTGTATAGCGCCTCCTACTCAGTCCTGCAGAGTTAAAAACATTAGGCCTAAAGGATATAACAAGGGCGTTTGCCAGTGCCACAGTTCTAACGTATTTTTTCCTGCTATATGTAATGATAACTGTCCCCTTACACATTTCTTAATACGCCCGGTCGAGTTATGGTAGACCTACTGTACTTGTCTGTTAATTTACCCGCACCCAAATTATTTTTTTCTTAACGCTAACGCTAACCCTAACCCAGACCATAACCCTAACCCTAACCTCAATCCTAACCCTATTTCTAACCTTAACTCTAGCCCTAAGCCTAACGTCTAACTCTAGTGGTTAATTCGGGTGCGGGTGAATTAACAGACAGGAACTTAGAGTTATAAAGTTACCGCGATACAAATGAAGCGATTGTGAATTGACAGATTAGAGTTGGCCTACGGCGGCGGTCAGCGGCGTGTGTTGGCGGTGCGTGTGGTCGAGTGGACTGGAAAGCGATGAGCCGCGATGAAGCTGCACATCGTGCGCTCATTGGTTGCCCTGTGGATGACCGTGACGCTGTACGTCGGCGTGTCGCTCTGGTCTCGCAGCGGCATCGACGACCAACTGCTCGATGAGGTTTTCGTCGCCCACCGGCAGCAGATTCAGCCGCACGGCTCGCTCCCAGCCGGCGCTGACCCAGTCCTTGCTCACAGGCACGTCGTCGCCGAGGTCAGAGCCAAGCACCTGGACCGCGACTCCAGACAGCATCAACCACAGCCACCGCATCGGTCAGAACCGCGCCGCACTGCAGGCTGGCAGCGATACTTCCAATATAAGATGATCGGCGACCACATCTGGCCGACGCCGACCGAAGAACGCGACGATCGCATACTCAACCAGTTGCACCTCACGCACCAAGATCCCGCAGGTACGTAGCATATGCATGCACTATACAGTGACGTCGAAAGCCACAGCGGGGTCCAGAAAAAAACATTGTCGCGGGGCCTCTCTAGGGAATTTTGCTTTTTAAAATAGTGCATTATGGTGTACTTTACATTTCTGAGCGACGGCGGGGCCCCCAAACGTTGCGGGGCTGGGGTGAAATTTTCCCCCTTCTCGATGGTCTTGTATTCATAACATGTACTATATAACGCCTACTGCATGTTCACTCAATTAACAGGTGGAAGCAGCAGGATGCTTCCGTGGAAAAAGTTGAGAAGGGTTATATCGTTAAACTGTGGCGGGATTTTTACGCGCGCACGTCATAGCCATCGCAATTCTGTCCGTCCGTCTGTCTGTCTGTCACACGGGCGGATCAGTCAAAAGCGGTGCAAGCTAGAATCACCAAATCTTCACCATCAACTGCCTGGAAGATTCTAGTTTCAGGAACCGTAAAGCTTTTCCATAAATTCAAAGGGGGTCACTCCGAACGAGAGCGTTGAATGAGAGGGGGGTGGGCAAAATTTGCAATTTTTGGCCAATAAGTCGCTGTATCTCATTAACGGTGCGAGATAGGGCCAGGTTACTATTAATCACTAATAAGAAGTCGTACACTGGCACTCAATTGGCGCCGAATTCAATGACCTTGAATGATCTTGACCGCCAAAATAGGGGGTTTTATGGATTTTTGGCCATTGTGGGTTGCGACATAAGTCTATATTATTCACAAGGTAGCGCCACGGAACTATCGTTATGCGATCCAGATAGACAATTTGGTATTTGTATATTAACTTAGCGTGAACACTTCAATTTTCAGCTAAACTTCTGAACTGGAACTGCTATAGGCTTTCGCACGTCTCGTGAGCATTAGCTCAAATTTCTTGTTTTTAGTTGACAAGTCAACAAAACACGCTCATTTCATTTGCATTCGCATAAATGACTAAAATGTTGCCATGGGACGTGCTTTAAAAGCCAAAAATGCGTAAGGTCATGCATTTGCGCCTGGAGCTCTGCCGCGGACCCCGCTGCAGGTGGAGCTTGCAGCGCTCCCACAGATACCTTAGCTGGATTTTTTGGGGAGGGGAAGGGATTAGAATGGGGACTGGAAGTTGAAAGTAAGGAAAAGTAGGGAAAAGGTGGGGAAAAGCGAAGTGGGGTTGGTGAACCTGCTTGCTGGCACTCGTGACTGAGGGGAGATTGGGGGTGCTCACGATTACCCGCAGCATGTTTCCGCGCAGCGCCAAAAATTACCTTTTTTCATGTTTCAGCGCAGCCGACCGGCGCGAGTGCCGCTCGCCCGCGCTGAAACGTAAAAAAAGGTAATTATTGGCGCTGCGCGAAAACGTGTTGCGCATTACGATCAGCCTACATTTAGGCTAACTTATCATCATCGCCGATTGTACACAAAGGTGTTATCCTGCCTAAGTTTTTGGCGAAGGGTTTCATGAATATGCTGAGCTGAGGCTGTTGAGCTGATCTTGAACTAGCTGATTTTAATACATTGGCTATGCTGCCGTTAGGCTTATTTTGTATGTATCCTGTTAATTTACGTCCGGCTGTCTTTTGTCTGTCAGTTTATCATTGTATACATATTAAACTAGAAAGCAGTCATAGCCTTCAGGTACCTCCGCCAAGGCAATGTTATTCGCCAGGTGGCGTCACCATATTCACTTTGCCAGCGGTTCCCTTATGCCCCCTTTAACGCAATGGTAACGAAAATTTAAAAGTGATCCAGAATCCAGGATTCCTGCCGGATCACCCCCAAAATTGAATCGCTGGTAGTTTGTGCCATTCCCTTCATACCCTCAAAATTTTAGAAAGATCCGTCCATAACTTTTTGAGTTATCTTGCTGACACACAGACAGACAGACAGACAGACAAAAACCGACAAAATATAACCTCCTTGGCGGAGGTAATAAACGTGTTCATAACACTTTATCTCTGGCATACACTGAGCTATAAAGGCTTCTGAGTAGGTCTACGGTTAATCTAATAGTGTGACTGATGGCCGTGACTGATCGGCGACTACTGCTGATCTGTACGATTATAGGATGCTTCTTCAACAGCTCTCAAATCAGCGGACTAGGTTTTCATTATCCTAATCTATAAATTAGTTGATCAGTGTAAAATGAACAAACACAGCTTGCTTCTTCACGAATTGCTATTGTAATACAACAGCAAATTATAATATAAAATACCTTAACGTCTTTAACGGCATGAGTCGTATACAAAAGCTTGAGCAGAGATTATACGGACGCTAAGCAGCACGCTGCAAGTCACTTCGGTCGAGTCGACATACACTTCAAACTTCATACAATAGGCTAGGCCTAGTAGGGGCCTTGGAACCTACTCAGCAAAAATTGACGTAAAGCACGTTTCAGCGCAGCCGAGCGGCGCTGAAACGTGCTTTACGTCAATTTTTGGCGCTGCGTGGAAACGTGCTGCGCGTAATCGTGAGTAAACCCTTCATTGTACTTTGTCCTACACACACTTGCCGTAATGTGCGTACTGCAAAAATTGCCGCGCCGTAAGCGTAGGCCTGCGTATATAGTCTATTGGCCTAGTATATACGATGATCTAATCGATGATCGCGTTTGTTGAACCTCAGGTGCAGCCTGCATATACAGCGATCGTCAGTGAACGACGATACTGCTGCAAAAAAGTGTTAATCAATAAAATGCGGCAATCTGTTGTGTTGCCATAGCGCGGCGTATACCTATCTATGACCATGCAGTTCACTGTTGGATGTTAAATGGAGATACACAACTTTTATTCACCAAATATTGGTGATACAAAAATATAAGGAATAATAATAACAATAATTCACAATAAACACACACAGACATGCGTGGCGCACATGCAACAGAAAGTCAATTAATGCGATCAAGATAATTCATGCACGAGACCGTAAGCCTACTGCATTGTGAACAAATGAGCATGCAATATTTAAGAGCCAATCAAACTCGTGTGAAACAAAAATTAGGGCCTAACACTCAACAAAGTTTATAATTAACATTTCAGGGCAACTATACCAGCGTTTGCAAATGTTTGACATGCATAACAGATTAAGTTATTTATGCTTAAATGGATATTGTCGGTAGAAACAACTTGTGCTGAAATTTCGTTTAAAATGTGTAGTTTATGGCAATTATGATCGAATTATGTTTTTGCTGCAGCAGAAAATTATATTGCACAAAATTGCCTCAACGTAGGCCTATATTGAACTGACAGTATTTTGCTTCCTCAATTAATTTTGCTTGTCAGTGAATTACAGGACGCCAATCACAATGCTTCTATACAGCTGGTCGTGGAAATTCTAACATGCTGACTCATCTGCGTGGTTTAATTTGTCGTACCGTAGGCCTTATGTGTATCGTCAAATACTGTATAGCGCTATTTGGTATCGTGCATTATGTTTAAAATGCCCCTGTTGAATCTAGCTGTATTGCGCTACTATTAAAATAGCGGCAAATGTGTGCAGGTGCGCGTCTGAAGAAGATTCTATTAGCGAACGGCCTGGAGCACGGCATGCAGCCCGGCCAGTCGCGTTTCATTGAGCACGGCTGTCCGGTAAACCAATGCTCGCTGACAAGCAAGCACGAGGACGCCGCCACAGCAGACCTCATTCTGTTCAGTGGCGCCATCTCGCGTCCCGCATTCCCGCGCCCGCCACATCAGATCTGGGTGCTCTTCCTGCTCGAGAGTCCGTACCACACGCAGGACCTGACCGACTTCGGCGCACAGGTACACTGTACACCTATGACACCAGCGATGTGTATTATATTACACGCTGTTTCATAAAAGGATCACTTTTTCTTTCTTTCATAATTTACTCAAATGATAATAAATATGCACAAATAGAACACAAAAAAATAACGTAAAATGCCCTCCCTACGCAGACCCATTTCCCGTCGTCCCACATCAATCAAATTTTGCAAGTGGGGTTGTATCCCGGATATCTTTCTTGGTTTCAAGTTTTATTAAGATGGTTGAAAAATGTGGGAGCTGTGGGGGGTCGAAATTTCGGTCTTCCCATTGACTTGGCACATCGCTTATACAACAGCTTGTTGCTACCGCACAAGCCGTGATTTTTACTAGTTGTAGCTGAACAGATATCAGTTCAAAATGTTTCAACAAAATATGGTTGTTGATTGAATATTTTTGCTAGTCGTGACGTAACGCTTACGTCAAAGTGTCGAGAGTATACGCTTGCTTGTCTCATTTGGTGCCGTCAGTTGCTACCTTGCTTCGAAGGTGAGCTTAATTTGGTTTGCTGATAGAAAAGTGTTCATTGTGTCAGCACTAATCAGCACGGGGCATGAAATCAGGTGTCGATCGCTAGCCAAAAACTCAACCATCTCGTTAGCGGTGTTTGCTGGTGCACTGTTTTCTGCTCAAACATGTGAAAGTCAAACTATCTCTACAGACACGCAAATGCGATCGCTTTGCGCGTTTTTTGGCTGCAACTGTAAAACTTCAAGAATTTGTCATCAGCGAACGAGATTAAGTTCACCGTCTGAGCAGGGTGGCAACTGACAGCACCAGTTGAGATGAGCAAGCAGAAATTTTTGGCACGAGTCGGCCTAACAATCTACCGGGGGTTCGAGGCCAGCATTTTCAAGGCCAAAGCTAAGGTCAAGGCCAAAAAGGTGGCCTTCAAGGCCAAGGTCACTAGGTACGGTAAGCATAAGTAAGCAAGTGAAGTAAGTGTGACAAATGTCAGCTCGAGGCCTAAGTTGGCATTAGCGAGAGTCAGCCTCAGCCAGAATCGACGAGTGAACGAATAAGTCAGCTTTGCCGCATGTTGAAACTAAATGTCACATCGACTTCCGCTGCATCACGGGCTGGCAGCGCATTGACATGACTGACTATTAACAAACGCTTTCAACGTTAGCCTGACATTTGAATTTGAAGAGCAAGAAAAACGAAAAACAACATCTGCTGCGGCAGTATAACTAAAAAGCTCAGCCGACCGTAGTGGTTGTCATTGACCTTCAAGGTCATCCAGGGTCCATGATTTTCATTTTATATGAAAGGGCGTATGCCACTTCCTATTAGTGATTAATAGCAACCTTGGCCGTTGGCCGTAGCTCTCACCGTTTCCGAGATATGGTCAGTTTTCGTTAAAAAGCATATTTTTCCTACCCCCTCCATTCAATTTCGAATTTGAAAATGCTCTTCTTGCACTAAATTGCTGAAAATTTGCGTGTCTAAGTTTAAGACACCTGCCTAACTATTCGTGTAAAACGTTTTCCTTTACGCTTAGCTACAGTACATCCGTTACAGACGGACAAACGGACAGACAGAGAGACGACAGACGACAGCTACTACCACTACCGTTACTTAAGTAGGCTTACGGTCGGCTAATAACCGCAATAGGAAATCACTTTAATTGTTTTAATAGACATATGCAGAATGCTAACGCGTTAGCTGTAATTCATGTGATTTACAATCCCTCTAGGCGCGATTGTCGTCGTCGTCGTCAGCATTAGCTCGATAGTGGCCAACAAAAAATTGAGGGGGGTTTAAACTCTCCATTCGGGATTTTTTCAGAAAAAAAATGACCACCTTGATGTTACAATTTAAAACCAGTAGGCCGTATAACACGGAACGCATTATAAAACAATGGGTCAGGGTAAGTAGCCTCTCGAAACATTTTTATGTGACGGGCCGCAATGTAAGCATGATAATTTAGTACAACTTTTTGGGGACCGCACCCCTAAAATTTAACTTCACACTTTGATCGATGATAATGTCTCCGGAATGGATGGACATATTCAAAATCGGAAAAGCGAAAAACCCCACCCTATAGCTGGTGTGGACCCCGTCGGGAGCTTACACGCCTTTATAGCGTTTCTGCAGACTCCCTGTTAGAGGGACAAGAAAAGGAGGATAAAAAGAGGAAGGAAGCAAAGGAAAGAGAGGAGCGAAGGTACACTGTTAGAACAAGAGTGAGAAAGGAAACACTCGTGGTGCTGGCCCACACCTCAAGCAGAATCCTGTATAAATCCCTGACATTGTGCATGAGTTGACGGATAGCCTGCTGTGGCGTAGAGGTAACGCGTGGTGTCCGACCTGCTCTACGCCAGGCCGGGTTAGTATATGGATGGATGACTGCCTGCAGGCAGGTAAACCATCTCGGTGTGTAACCATCCGCTTAGGTCAACTCAGCCTTCCATCCTTCCAGGGTAGGTAAATCGAGTACCGGCCTATCTGTCTGGGGTTAAGGCGCGGCGTGTCCACCTGTGTGAGGCTGTGTCGGTTGGCAGCAGGTAACACTGTGTGATTCCAGATGGCAGGTGACGCTCCGTAGCTCTGAGATTAGTTTCTTATGAAGAGCTATATCATTTAACCGTTTAACCGTTTAACTGTGATGTTGTCGGACAGGTGAACTGGACGGCAACTTACCGTCTGGACTCGACGCTCGTCGCACCGTACGAGAAATTCACGTACTTCGCCAACTGGAGCGGACTACCGGACCACCCGCCTCGCGACTTCAAGGCACACAAAACGCGTCATGTCGCCTGGTTCGTCTCAAACTGTGCCGCGCCAAACGGACGAAAATACTTCGTCGACGAACTGCAAAAGTATATAGGTAAGCTGCATTGCTTTGCTCTTTGATTTCGTTATCAATTTCGCACATTTCAAGAGTGAATTGCGCTGAAATTACAAGAGATATTTTATTGCGTGTTGTACACTGATTCCCCAGCGCCACCATTCCCACCATTGCTGGCCCGCGTCACGTGAGCTTTGCTTAAATTACTTGTTGTGGATTGCGTGTGCAACTTGTCATGTGGATTTGCTGCAGACTTTTCGTTTTGTTGTGAATTTGTGATACAAAATGATGCACAGCAGATCGACAGTCAGTCGAAGTACTGTAATCAGTCAGTCAGTTAATCAATAAAATATTTATATAGCGGCAGTAATAGATAATCGAATCTGAGGTGCTGTTAGTGTAGTAACTGTAGTTTAAGCTATGAATGTGTGATGATGTGCTGTGCAGACGTGGATGTGTATGGGTCGTGTGGACCTCTGTCGTGTCCGCGTCACTCCGAGGGAGACATCTGCAACAAGAAGCTGCGCGATGACTATCACTTCTACTTGTCATTTGAGAACAGCAACTGCCGAGACTACATCACTGAGAAACTGTTCTGGAACGCACTGCTGTGAGTCCGGCTAAGTCGTCATCATATCATCATCATCATCATTAGCCTATTATAATCCTTATCATTGTTGTTATCATTGTGTAGTTTCAGTGTTATCGCGGTGACCATCGCATCGACTTGATAGTGTAAAGGGACATAGGATGTTGAATTTGCGATCACAAGGTCATTGGTTTGACTCCCAATCGGGACTCTACCAAGTGGTTACTACTTGGGTGGGTGAATGTCTGTGGACAGGTAAACTATCTTGGTATTACGATCAACACTAGTCAACTCAGCCTTTCATCCCTTCTGGGTAGGCAAATTGCGTACTGGCCTGTATGGCTGGGGTTAAGGCGGAGCACCATGCACGTTCACTTGTGTTAGGTGGCTGGTTACGCTGTGTAATAATTTCATATGGCAGGTGACGCTTCGTAGCTTTGAGCTTTTGAATGGGTTTCCCATAAGCTATACCCTTTAACCTATAACGGTCAGCGCACCTTAGTGACAGCTAAGTTTCTTGTTGATATGTGTACAATATATGCACTGAAACATTGAAGTATTTTTTCGGACCATTTTTTATGGTTCATTGCGGTTTATATAAAATGAAGTTTGCTTTTGATGTGCAATAGGCCTATAAAATTGTCATAGCCTACTTATACTTTACTTACTTACTTAGTTGCCTTGGCCTTGGCCTTAGCCTCGAGGTTTACTTACTTTGGCCTTGGCCTCGAAGGTCATTGGCCTTGGCTTTGGGCTTTAAAATGCTGCGGTTAAACGTTGCTGGTAGAACGGGCTTCATGTTGTTTCTGCATGAGTGCAGACATGACGTGGTTCCTGTGGTGATGGGCGCACCTCGGGTCGACTACGAGCGTGCTGCACCTCCCGGGTCCTTCATCCACGTCGATGACTTTGAGTCACCGCGTCAGCTGGCCGAGTTCCTCCGCGCCGTTGCCGCGGACCGTGACCGCTACAATTCGTACTTCCGCTGGCGGGGTGCGGGCGAGTACATCGACACCAAGTTCTGGTGTCGTCTGTGCGCCATGCTGCATGAGAGCCGGCGGTCCGATCAGCACATTGTCTATGAGCGTCTCAACGACTGGTGGCGTGGAGCTGGCGCGTGTATTGAGAAGGCTGCGCCGGGCAAGGCGTGGATGTCGTGGCGGGACGTACATCTACCGGATCTGCTCAATACCTCCTACCATCGACTCTGGCTTGATAACAGCAACGTAGGTCTACCAGGCGTACCTGCTGTGTCTCGGACTCGACCCGTTACCGACTTCGACCCATGTAAACTTGGTCTTTTCCCTTGTGAACATCGCTGACCTACCAGCTCACCAGTCCAGGGGCCAAATTTACAAAACATTGTAAGACAAATTTATGACAGCGTTACGACATCGTAACTTGTTGATTTACGACAAAAATACGACAAAGTTGCGAAGAGTTTACAAAAATTTTATGATTATTTTACAATGTTTTGTAAATTGGGCCCAAGTCTACCAACCAGGTGCAGTTAGGAGTTTAAGTATTTTTATTACAGGTGTCTCATATCGCCATGTTTTGGTATTTGTACTTCGAGGGGAATGACTGCTCCCTGTGAGGAATAACTGATTGTAAATATTTGTGTGGATATTGTGCGTGAACAGTGTGGTTCATGCGGTCACATTGCACATTGCAAGAAATCCACATCTTCAAATCGCTCAGCACTGTGGTGCCAGTATTTAAAACTAGTTTCCAGCGAGACCTTGGGGAGAATTTGGCGTCAATGGCTTTGTACTTTGAATTTGATTTATATTCTGTAAGTGAATCTCACATTGTTGGCCGTTGTTTACGTTCATAGTGGTTCACGTGCTATTTGTATTGTCGTAATGTGTTTTAGTAAAAACTCTGATATTTACGCTTGTCGTTTTGCATTGTGAGGTGCTTTCGTTTACACTGAACAGTTCTCCGGTAATCTGTTCAATGCACAGGCTCCCATTCTAGATGCAATCACCGTGAAGTTCTGATTACTGGTTCCCAAATCTCATAATTAAACGTTCAACCTAGCTGTCGCAAGAAATGTCGTTTTGGCTCACAGAATTTATTCGAAAACTATCTGGCTTCCTCTGGACACACTGTAGGTTGCCCAGGCCCTATTTCAGGCTGGATCGTAGATGTCACACGAGGGAGAAAAAAATGGGGCATTTGAGGAAAAGAGAAGAAGGAATAAGAAAATGGAGAGACATTAAAAGGGACAAGAAAAGAAAAGCTTGCCATCGTGCACTTTAGCTTTTAAATATCAACATTTAGCATCATGTAATACTTACAGTTTGTACATGTAGGTATGCTGCAGAATGTAGAATTAGACTTCAAGAACTTTTAGACTTACATTTCTGCCCAATTGCCTGCGTTCATGTACTTGATTTGGTTGTACTGCTTTTGTACTGTTAACTTATTGTCGTCGGCTGTGATGTTAATATGTGTTTGCACTAGAACTAACTATGTTGTGTCTTTGAATGTTTCAGTCATTTGGCTCAGAGTGTCACATCTTGTTGCCATTGGCATTCAGTGTAATAGCGTTTACCCGGTAATCTGTTTTCACATAATTTACAAGAAATTTGAACAAAGCTCATGAAATTCGCGAAAGCCTATTGCAGTTCCTGTTCGCAAATAATCTTAGTCTATCTCCGTCCATTTCGTTGTAATTCACTCTTTTGCAGCCAAAATCGCCCAAAAATCACGTTAAATCAATATTTTTAGGGTTCAAGGTTATTCAAGGTTACCGATGTTGACATTCGTAAGAAGCTCCTCATCAGTTCTTGTTATGATAAGCAGCATGGCTGTGCCTATCTGCAACCATTTACACGCTAGACAAGCCAACAGAATATAAATAACCACTTTTTACAGGGGTACCTCTCGTTGACACCCACGTGCGCAGGCCTGCTTGAATCTAGAG
>Ga0209367_1011737_pt1 | contig 11577 bp, 1 predicted proteins | sample WorMetLIZISLAND2_FD_187412 | JGI IMG/M metagenome (GOLD analysis project Ga0209367, IMG submission 187412) | Marine gutless worms symbiont microbial communities from Max Planck institute for Marine Microbiology, Germany - Olavius geniculatus... ... | reverse complement strand
ATCTTTTTCCACTTCGGGATCATACGTTACCGGTCCAGTTCGAATTTTTCCACTGGCTATTATCTCAGCATACGTTGACAATAGGTCATCCCTCTCATAGCCAATCACAACGTCCTCCTCGTAACCTGCTGCCATCAATTTGACACGCAGACGCTCATTGGACATCTTTTTCAACTGTGCCTGTTGAGCAGCTGATAACTTTTCCATGATTATGCAATAAACAAGCCAAAGAAATACGCAGCGAACAATAACGCGTACTCACAAACCCAGAGTGCACTAATACAGCAGACTGAAAATTTAGCAACAATGCTGACTATTTAATAATGCCAATACAATTTCAAATAAATGCATAAACGTGTATACCGTTACACAGCAGTCAATCATCACATAATCATGCTATCCTGTGTGGAAATATCCCATTTGATTATCCTGTCCACGACGCCACAATGTCAACTCCGGGTCTGTGAGACGGCTACTATGACTACATTATACAAGAGGGAAACAGAAGCATCGATTTTTTTGTGTATTTTATGCATAAGAACATATAACAAGGCAAATATGACAAATAAACACAATCAACAAAATCAAACACGTCCGCTCGCGACGAGCGCGACTGACAGACTCGCTCGCTGGGCCTACACACGCGCGACCGCAGCAGCAACTAAAAATAGACCTAGCACGCGCTTGCTACTCAAGCGTGACAGATTTTGATGAAGATGTTTTTCTTTTAGAGTACAAAAACTGCGGCTGAAAATATATCATTCTGGGGGAATTTAGGGCGCAGAAGTTGAACTTTTGTGCACATAATCCCCTGTTTTGGAAATCTACAGGGTGCAGCAAAAAAGTAGCCCCCTAAAGTTTTTCGCCATTTTTTCAGCAACCGCTTAAAATTTTAATTTGTAATTTTACAGGTTTATTGTCTAAAACGTTCTACATTTAGCTGCTGAGTGAAATATGATTCTGTTAAAAATCGACTAATGTATAGACTTTTTAACATGACTGATTACCGATTTTTTAGCATTAAAAATGTTCAAGCTAAAATTGCTAATTAATATACAAAAACCAGTTATCACGTTACTGCTGACGACGTCACAGTGACGTTTTGATAAACATTAATTTATTTTATTTGTTAATTATTACTATATTATCGTTCTTTTAAAGCAATCGCTGGTTGCTAACGGGATTCGTCTTCCAGCAGGACGGAGCATCAGCCATTTCCACTTTTTATTTATACTTCCATGAGCATCAGCACACACAGCGCGCGGCGCACAGAACTGGCTGCGAGCCAACTGTCCATATTTCATCAGAAAAGACCAATGGCCTCTAAATTCGCCGAATGCAAACTCGGTGGACTATCACGTGTGGTGTGCAATGTTGGAGCTTACCGCAAGCTTAAAACAAAGACGAAAACAATCGCCGAACTCAATGAAACGCTTAAAGTTATCTGGGGCAAGTTGCCACAAGGAGAGATCGACAAGGTTGTGAAAGATTTCTCAAATTAAGCGACTGAAAACCTGTGTTCGAGCTTGGAGCTGGCGGTGGACACTTTGAACATTTACAGTGACAATGGAATTCTAGCATCTGATCATTAGTTAACTGTGCAGTTTCAACGATGTTATTGAATTGGTGTTGTAGCTTGAAATTTTTGGTGCTGAAAAATGGGTAGGGGGTCATGTTAAAAAATCTATAACTTTGTCATTTTCAATAGAATCACATTTTACTTGGCAGTTTAATGTAGAACGTTTTACTGAATAAAACCGTAGAATAAAATGCCAAACGGTTGCCGAGAAAACAGCGAAAAACTTTAGGGGGTTACTTTTTGCCGCACCCTGTACAGCAGTCTGTCAGAAAGTTCCTATACTTCCTGTCCGACTTCTGCCGCTGGTTGAAGGATGGCTCATGGATCAGTGGCAATGCTGTCTGGATCTTGGGTTTCTGAATCTTGTATTGATCTCTTTGTGTTTGCCAGGTGGCAGCACTGTGGTTGGTGGATGTTTGACCTGTTTGGTGGTCACTTTGTCTGGTGCTTACGGTTTAAGTCTATAGGTTTATAGGTCTGTCTCACTGTTTAAGGGTTTGTGGAAGTGTTACGAGTATACAGTGTAGTCCGTACCGAGCACTGGATATCCGGATGGCTAGGAATAGGCCTATTATCGGTACAGTCACGTGGTGCAGTGTTAGATAACATGGTGCACTCCACGTGCGTACAACTAGCCTACATCCGTGACTAGCTGTAGTGCAGCATTACAGCTATGTGACCGTGGGTACTGCTGTAGTACCCGTGGACATTGCCGTCACTGCAGTGTCTATAGACATGTGCACTTCGCCGGGTTGCATGTGGAGCTCGAAATTTTCAGATAACTAGAAAAGAGTCAGAGACCACAGACCTCCGCCAACGCCATGTTGTTCGCCAGGTGGCTGCACCATATTCGGTTTGGCATCGGTTTCCCTTATGCCCCATTGAAAGCAATGTTAACGAAAATGTCAAAGTGATCCAGGATTTTTTCCGGATCATGCCCAAAATTGAATCACTTGTAGCTTTTGCCGTTCCCGACATTCCCTGAAAATTTCAGAAAGATCCCTCCATAATTTTTTGAGTTATCTTGCTAACACACAGACAGACAGACAGCAAAAACATATCCTTCTTGGTGGAGGTAATAATCATCTTTGCCAAAAAGTTGCACGCATTTCAATTGAGTATACAATAGCGGCGTATAGACCAGTTCACGCCACTGCTGCCGTATGCGATCACACGATATTACCTGCCACAAGACACAGATGAATGTTTTAACTTTAATCAGACAGGCCGGTATACTCGATTTATTTACCCCGAAGGGATGGAAGGCTGAGTTGACCTTGGTGGTTGGTTACGCCGCATACCGAGATGTTTTAGCCTAGCTATCCGCAGACAGTCACCAATTCAGGTAATGACCGTAGCGATAGCGACCCGAGCGGGCGTCGAACCCACGACCTTTTGATCATACGTCCAACGTCCTAACCGTTATACGCCACCAAGCACGGGTCTGGTCTAAATCGCCAGCGTTAAGTGGCGGTCTATTTAATCATACTGAATCTTGCGCGTGTACCAGCAAACAGGCCGGCTGCTATACGGTATTTAGTTGGCTTGTAGATTGGTTATGATATACCAGTAACGATATTGTTGTTATAATAAGCAGATGCTGATCTCGTCTTCAGATATACAGATGCGGCTTTTGCTGCTGCTGCTGCTGCTGCTGCTGCTGCTTAGAGGATCTTAATAAACGAGAACGCCTCATAGCTTATGGTTATGCGATACGTATATAGTGCAAACGTGTTTAGACTTTAGGAAATCGGTGCAAAATCGATGTCAATTATAACAGCTTGTTGGACGAGATTGAACTGGCCTGTCAGAGTTGTGGAAAATTATTAAATTGGTCGATACAGTTCCTATTTTGGAGTTAGGATATGTGCTGTTACCGTGTTACGGCAAAAACGCACGCTTACATCACATTGTGGCTACAGGGTTTGTTACTTAACATCTAGACACTGTCATTTTATTACTACCACTGTTACATTGGTGATAAGAGCCCAGCTGTCGCTAGGGAAAGTCGGCCGTACTGACTACGCAGCAAATTTAAACGTAGTTTCTTATTTACATAACGTTCAATATAACGTAAACTTCTGGCGGCACCTCGCCCAAAATACACGGGTTGCAAATTGCGGCCAAACCGCTACAGATAGCGAAATGGTTACTGTTGACAGCCTGCCTCAGATTCGGCCACTGGCTGACATTGTGCACTTTAAATATGCACATATGAACTTACCCAGGCCTATCCAACGGTACCATCGCCAACACTACGACGTACCGTTTAGTCACAGTTCATAACGTTACAGACAGACAGACGGACGGACGACACATCCATACCATAAGCGCGACCGTTAGTGCGGTCGGCTAAAAATGCGTTCCCGGTTATTAGGTGCTTGTTGGCTGCTGCTGAGACTGCTGTTCTGGCCGTGGACTCCATGGACTAGTAGTAGTATATTAGGAGTCCATGTTCTGACAATCCCAGACTGCACTGGGATGAGGTCGTGAGTGAATAGGCGTCTGTCCAGTATTATAAACAAGAATTGTTGTGAAGCTAGCTTGCTGTGCATGGATTTAAAGCCTGAACCATCTCAGCTGCTCTGAACATACGGCCATTTTTGTATTTTCAGTTGAAATCTGGCAAAAAAGCACGTAGGAAAGGGAAAAGCAAACAAAAAAACTGCATCAATATGTTAGGAACAAATGTTAGTAACTGAGGTTTTTTAGGAGTATACGGCAACTGGTTGCACAGGAAATTTTTACGCCTTGTCTGCTGTTTGTTTCAGATTGGCCCGCCAACTTTTTTGTGCACTCTACATTTACTTACAAATTTTACCTTCTTACTTACTTTCTTGAGCAGATATCCATATATCATTTGTACTGTTTAGCAGATTATAAGGTTGTGGTCATGACAGTAATTTATGATTGTGCTGCTTCTTTTTCCGTCTTGGATATACCTAAAAGTTTCTTGTGAATATAAAATCATCTTATTCGCCATAAGGTCTGGCAATAAGACAACGCAACTGTAGCAGTGTATCATGCGGCGAACGTGACGCGAGTTGTGGTCAAGTTTTTACACGGTAAGGAAGCGACACGAACTGAGTTCGGTTGACAATAGCTCGTTGCTTGCACACTTCTGGTAGTACTTGTGAGGAAAAAAAGACCACAGCGAAAATTAATTGGCGTTTTGAAGTTGTGTAAAATTATGTATAAAGACGGTCGATAAAGTTGTCATTTCTCCACCCGTCCGTATTTACGTCTTGTTATTGTTACGGTGTATGCTCGTATAATACGCAAAAAAAACAAGCGCAGTTTTTTGCTGCACCTGCATGCTGCTGTTAATGGGGACGTAATAACTTACATTGCGTGATTGAGATAAGTGATTTAGACGACCAGGTATTCAATGGGATATCTGTGTGTATAGCGGCGTGGACCTATAAAACATGCCTGGAACTCAAAGCGTAAGGCAAGATCTTAGTTGAATTTTTGCATGTTAAAAAAACTGCAGTATATAATAAGTCGAAAGTAATTTCGTACGAGGCGAAATTGCTGATCGGCGGTGGTAAATCATAGGGCTCACAGTTTACCGCGGGCCGCGGAATTTCGAGCCAAGCCGCGGAATTTGCCGTTTTCCGTGGAATTTCGCGGAATTTTACAGAAGTCAAGAAATGACCGATGATTAGTGCGATCGTCGGCTTTATACTAACTAATAACTATATCACGGAGAAAAATTAAACTGAACTGCATAAAACTGTGTCCCTACTAATAATTACCATCATATATACGGCACAATCGTAAAATATCACAACGCGACTAATTGACAAATTGCACTTTTGAAAAGAAAAAAGATCGATATTTTCATTTGTATTTTGCTAGCATAACTGAGCGCCATGCCAGCTTCCAAAAACTGAAGTTTCTTAAACAGAATAAAGCTTAGTTTACGCACAAACGATAAGGCCGCGGTAAACCGCGGAATTTTGCGGAAAACTGAAGGCAAGAACAAGTATTGGCTGGGGGTTCGACCCCAAATTTTCCTTTTTCTCGAGAATCATAGACCCCCATTTAACACAATGTATAATGGGACTCGTTAGTGTGACAGACGACAGACCACGATACGGAGAATTGGGTAGCTATAGGCGAAAGCGATTGCGTCAGAGTGATTCGCCCTAAACACTATAACTTGTTGTAAATTTAAAATTAATTTTCTTTGCAGCTATAGAGAAACTGTAAAAAATGAAAATGGAAATAGAGAGAAACGGGGAAAAACTTATAGATTTAAAAGTTATGAACATGTTTTTTCGCCATAAAGACATTTGTAGCAGATGAGACTGTGAGCGTATTTTGCTCCTTTACGGAAAAATGTGGGGAGACAAAGCCCTTTTCCACCCGCCCGCGCCCACTTTCCCCTACACGCCTGGCCGTGTGCTGTATGGACTTGTATATCAAGTTATCATTCTGCTATAGAGCAGGCGTTATTGCAGTTGCGTCATCGATCGATCCCAGTCATTAGATAGAGCGCGCACCTGTCTGGTCACGTGACCGGCTGGTTGGTGTGATAATTACTGGGCGGGCGGTGTGTGATGATGATGGTGTGTCGTAGTGTGAAGTGGCGCCGCCTGACGACTAACACAGTCCTTCCTTGTTACGCGATCCTGGAGCGTCGATTCTATAGGGGTGAATTGGTGATCGACCCCACGGCTGGAAGCATTTGAGTTACCATAATCGTTATGGTTAATGGCTGAATGGTACAGCTCTTCAGAGGAAACCCACCTCAGAGCGTCGCCCGCCATATGGGATCACGCAGTGTTACTTGCCACCCGACAAAGGTGAACGCGCCTTGTTAATAATTTCAGCTATAGGCCAGGCCGGTACTCGATTTACCTACGCCAGAGGGATGGAAGGCTGAGTGAGTTGACTTTGGTGTTGATTATATACCTAAATGGTTTACCTTTCCGCAGACAGTCACCCATCCAAGTAGTAACCACTTGATAGCGACCCGATTTGGAGTCGAACCCACGACCTCTTGATCTCAAGTGCAACGTCTTAATCGTTACACTACCAAGCCATCTGTAATATCTTGCCGACGTTTTATTCTTGAAAGTTTGTTTTTCAGTGACAGACTGACTGCGATAGGGTTTTCAAGTCCGGTTCTCGACCTCGACGAGAGCTCGTGGACAAAAATTGTAGTATTTTTACCTACAGCTGAGTTGGGGAATTTTGCAGCAACGCGCTGCAAGCTTGGTTGTCGCTGGATTCCGGAGTTGTAGGGAAGAAAGGAAAGAAAATCATAGTAGCAGAGGGCAGAAAGCGCAAGGAGAGAAAGAAGGGGAAAGGGATAATAGGGTAGGAAGCAAGGTCGCCCTCCCATCTACAGTGATTTCCTAGACAGCGCCTGTACGTTTACCGGACACTTTGGATGCTGCAAACCTATGACACTTTGGAGTTAAGACACTTTATACCTATGGGAATACATTGAGATACTTCGGCCCGAGATCCGAGGGACAGACGTGCCTAAAACTAATGTTTTTGTTTGAAAATTTTCTACCAAAATACAGCATTTGGGACTGACAGTTCTTCCCCATCTGGGAGCAAAAGTGAAATGCTGAGCACATGTAATCTCCTCTGTCGGAAATTCACAGCTGTTTGTTGAAAAAAAATTGCAATTTCCTGCCACCCTTTTTTCCCTGACGGCGCCGCTGCCTGTGGCTGTTCCTGTCGCCACCTGCATGAGCTATAATGGCTGTAGACTGTCGCGACGGGCGGCGTATCCTATAGTTTCACTCTGAGGAGGAGATGACTGACGTGACATTGTGGAGCACCACAGCCACGTGGTCCGCCATGCTGTTCCGGCTGCCGCCTGGGGCTTTATCACCGGATCTTGTACGGTGTGCTATTATTCGCAGCCGACTGACGCCTTATGTACCTGGATCGTTACTCGTCACTGCAGTCTGTAATTTTCTGTCGTCGCCCTAACGCCGTTTTTTAAAGAGTACGTATGGGAAAACCATCTCCGAACGACGGAGCGTAACCTGCCCTATGTAGGAGCATCTGGCACGTTTGAACGCACCCCGCCTTAACTTCAACCAAGGCTTCAGAACTGCGCAAATGTATCTTTGACTATGACACAACGTACTGTATTATGCGTTCTTTAATACAGTACTTTTAAGAAAACTCAGTTTTATGCTTGCTTAAAATCCACAAGGTATAAAAAAAAGCGTGAAACCGAAAGAAGATCTGCATAACTAGTGCTCTGTGTGAACCCAAGACAGCATGCTTAACAGCAAGTTACACGCTTCAGTGTAGTTTATTATAGGCTATAATTATTTTGGTTCTGAAAACAGTTTCCATGGTCAGTTGAACGTTCTGCGTTTATATTCTCCGCTGGTTAGATGAAATAGTATATAAATTCTGTTGTAATGTTAAGAAGCGTTATCAGATACCTAATCTCTATATACAGGGTGGGCCAAAAAAGAAGGTATGGCACTTTATCCATATCTTCGCTAAATATTGATCAATTTTCACAATTTCTTTTCACCAGTGGACTCTGTAAGAAATTTGCTACTCATGGGCATGCACACCGCACTTATTATATCACTACACTATCCTGTAAAATATAAATATCCAAAAACATACAATATTTGCAGATGAACAGGAGGCCTAATGGTAAATTTTTGAATTATTTAACTTAAGTGTTAAAATATGAGTTATAGTAAGTGTCAAAAACATTAGAGGACAGGTTAGACATTTTTCTGAACAATTTGAACGATTTTACTGCGCACCAATTTTTAATGTACATTAATGCTGGTTGATGGCTGCAATTTTGCTAAGTTAACTGCATGAGCATACAGAGCAATGTGTTTCAGTCGTGCAGCCCTACAAGTTGTGCACTATTTTTTGAAACATGAAAACTTACTCCGTATATAGCTACACGTAAACCTTTTTGACATTTATTATAAACTTTATTTAACATTTTACAAATACTTTTAAAATTTTTTGGTACTTGTCCGTTAATCCACCCGCATCTAAATTAACCGCTAAAGCTAAGGCTAGGGCTAAGGTTAGGAATAGGGATAAGGTTAGAGTTAAGATCAGGATTAAGGTTAGGGTTAAGTTTAGGGTTAGGTTTAGGGTTAAGGTCAGGGCTAGCGTTAACAATAATAATTCGGTTGCAGGTGAATTAACGGACAAGTACCAATTTACTACTTGATTTTATTACCATTTGTAGATATTGTTTTTTGGCTATCTATATTTTACAAGGTAGTGTAGCGACATAATAAGTGCGACATGCATGCCACTGAGTAGCAAATTTCTTCCAGAGTCTACTGGTAAAAACTGTGAAAATGGGTCAATATTTGGCGAAGATATGAAAAAAGTGCAATAGGTTACTTTTTTGGGCCCATCCTGTAGTGTGCATGAGCATTATACCGGTTGGTCCAAAAAGTAAGCCTTCATTTCGACTGCAGTGATTTTCAGAAAATTACATTTTTTACAAGGTAGTGTAGCGACGCAGTTAAGGTGCAGTTGAATATTCAGTTATCTCGTTATTTCAAGTTTTCTACAGCGTGTACCAGTGAAAGAAATTAGAAAATCAGTTACGGTAACATTTTGGCAAAGATAATGGATAAAAGTTTTTTTGGCCCACCCTGTATCATCGACCGGCTCTGTGGCATAACTTGTGTTTGTCACGCACGATTCATGCTAATACGTTTGATCTTGCGCCCAACAACTTGAGTTGTTATGATTCGGTTGCATGTATGCGTATTCTGAAACTTGATCTAGATGATGCGTGTAAATTTCTCCGTGCATGCAGCAAACGTGTGCGCCGTAAAAAATCGTCACGCATATCATTTGTTGCGCGACGCAAGCTCGTTTTTCGTTGTCGTTATTGCCGTTTTTATTGCGTCCGAATCGAGCCCTGTTGTGGCCTATCGTTTTATTCGTCTCGTAATTTACTGCGGGCACGCATAGCCCGTCGTCGCCTTTCCATAATAAGTTTTGTGCATGGCGCACAATGGCGCTTCGTATAGGCCTAGGCCTATGGGTCGTTAAGTCATTCACGATAACAAAGTACGACGCAGTTACAGCTAGAGTATTGTCGATGAAACATTGACGAAATATTCTGCTAAATCACAATAGTTAATGTCATTTTTCAACTGTACAGAAAGGGCTAGAAATGGCTGTAACATGTGAGCCTATCAGAGTTAGGTTCAGTGTGTGACAATCCGCTATACAGCCTATAATGCATGGGGTCAGACGGGTATACCATCTCTGTATATAACTAGCCATCCAGGTCAACTCATCCTGGCCATCCCGTCGTGGGTCTGTGCAGTGACTACCAGCGAAAGCTGAGACAGACGTAAACAGGCACATCGCGCGATGCTCTCGCCCCGTATCCGTAATCTCGCAGTGTAAGCTGGTGTCTGGCTGAGGGCTAAGGAAACGGACATCAGCTCTGCCGTGTGGCTTCGAGCAAAACGTTGCGACGCAGTTGTATTTCACTTTCGGTGCACTTCGTCAACGTCATCTAGTCGTTACGAGGTATAGCGTGGCCTAAATAACATAGGACCACGTCAGTAGTATATGTATACACAGTCAATATTATACTTATGCATAGTGCTCGGGTATACACGGTTCTGTTATTTGCTTGTCAAGCCAAGCAAAAGCATCGTTGCCAGCAAGACGTAAACACGCCGGCGAAAGCGTCGAAATTTGTACTATCCAGACTGTATATCACTTGTACATATCATATGGCATCGTGTATTATTTATCGCTATTATTCATACAATGCGTACTTGCAACAGGTTACATAATATTACGTCACAGGCGACCGATCTGTTAAACAGACCAGCTAAAAGCATCAAAACTTTTGATGTTCACTGCGTCGGAGTAGCGTGGAGAAATAATGTTCAGGGACCATAGTTATTTGGTAAAAGGCGGAATCGTTTTTCTCGCGTGTAATACCCCGTTTAAAGACATCGAGCAAACATCAAGCTGGCTCGTCCAGCTAACATGTAGCCATCTCGTCGAGCCAGCTTGATCGTGTAAATGGGGTATAAGGTGGCAGCATAAGGTAAAGGTAAAAGTAAAGGCCGGTACTGGTTATAGCGCTTCTTACACGAGACGGATTAAATACCAGACCAGAAGCGCTTTAACAATCTCGGAAGTAACAGCTGACAGTTTGGCTGCAAAATACTAACAATTTATTAATTTTAGTCAATGTCAGTGCGTCAAAACAAAAAGGGGGTCACCGGTAGCGTTTACTATTCACATTTGCAAACGTTTTTGTTTTTTATTTTATTTTTTCCTTAGCGTTTGTTACAACTGTGGGCACGCTATTACAGACATGACGAGCGCACCGAGACGATGACATATTGTTGAGATTGCTGGAGTCATTGACCGTTACAATATGTATACTCAGTCAGCCGGTCACATTGACACATATTGACACACACACACACGTGTTGCGGCCGCATGCAGTGATTTTATATAATAGCATGAATGACTGGATGAAAGTAGAGACATAACTCCCCTATGTTATATCCCCTCAAGGGGCAATGTAGGACAGAACCCCTCCCCTCTCGCACGGAACCCCTTCTTAGCCTACGTCCGACGATACGTGTTTAGCCGTTGTCGCGTTTTAATTAATTTAACAATGCACAGTTTCTTATGTTTGCCTGTGAAAAAGTGACTGATTGATTAAACACGGTGCCTCCTCCGCCCCTTCCTCCCCACTGTGGCCTGTGACGCTTGAGCCTTTACGTCTACCCCCCCTCTCTGGTTAGTTCTGGATCGGCCATTGTCTTGCAATACGCACTGCGACGGTGCCTGTCTGCGGTCTGGCGTTGCGGCCGCGTGTTGTGTGGCATAGGCTACTGGCATTGTGGAAGGGGGGGACGACTGGGGCGGCCTTTTACCGTTTCTATTCAAGTTGAAGTTCCGGCCGCGTAGGCCAATTTGTTTATTTGTTTATGCTCTGTGTAATTATCTAATTAAACAAAATGCCAAAATCACAA
>Ga0209367_1011736_pt1 | contig 11578 bp, 8 predicted proteins | sample WorMetLIZISLAND2_FD_187412 | JGI IMG/M metagenome (GOLD analysis project Ga0209367, IMG submission 187412) | Marine gutless worms symbiont microbial communities from Max Planck institute for Marine Microbiology, Germany - Olavius geniculatus... ... | reverse complement strand
CGTAAGGACATTAATAATTTAATTGTAGGGTGGGATCATGACTGCTGTGTGAGTGTGTCTGAAGTGTATGATGCCATATGTAAACTGAAACCTGGTAAATCAAATGGCAATATCGGACTTAGCTCTGATTATTTTATACTTGTAGGCACTGCGTTATCTGTACATATTTCTTTGTTATTTTCGGGTTTAATGATGCACGGTTTTGTGCCAGAAAGTATGCAGATTAGCACAGTCATTCCAATTCCTAAGGAAAAGGCTAATAGAACTGACTCAAATAATTACAGGGGATTGCATTGAGCTCCATTTTTGGTAAACTGTTTGACTTGTGATAGTTTGTGTTCTTGCGATCTTCAATTTGGATTTAAAGCTGGCAGATCAACTGATATGTGTACCATGATACTTAAAGAATCTGTTGCTTATTATGTTAATCATGATTCATCAGTGTATTGCACTTTTTTGGATGCCTCCAAAGCTTTTGACCGTATTGCTTATTGTCAGATGTTTCGGCTGTTGATCAAGCGTCGGTTATCGGCTGTTGTGATACATTTTCTGTATAATTTGTATGTTAACCAAACACGATTGATGTGGAATGGTGTTTGTTCGTCTGTGTTTAAAGTAATGAATAAAGTTAAGCAAGGCGGGATTGCCAGTCCTGTCATGTTTTGTGTCTATATTGACGAACTTTTGATTAGGCTGACAGATAATGGCGTTGGATGCTGGTTTGGTAAATGTTTTGTTGGTGCTATTGCGTATGCTAATGACATTGTACTATTGGCCCCCTAGTGCCAATGATATGAGACTGATGTTGTCTGAATGCGATGGGTTTGGGTGTCAGTATAGTGTAAAGTTTAATGCAATAAAGTCTAAAAGCATGCTGTTCATTGCAAAGAGTAAGGGCAATAGACATCAGACCGCAAGGCCAAATTTCTGCATTAATGGACAGAGTATAGAGTATGTAAATGCATACGTTCACCTTGGCCATGTTATCTCGGCTGATCTTAATGATAGAGATGATATTGAGAGATGTCGATCTGCTCTGGTTGGCCAGATAAACAATGTCATTTCCTTTTTTGGCAAGCTTGACCCAGTTGTTAAAATAAGACTTCTCATATTTTTTTATTGCTATAGTTTGTATGGTTCTGTGTTATGGAATCTGTCTAATTCTAATGTTGAGCGGATCTGCAGCACCTGGAAAGCTGGTCTCCGTAGGGTGTGGGGCTTGCCTCGGTCAACTCATAGAATGTTATTGCCATTCCTGTCTTGTCAGCCGCCACTGTCCGATGTAATTGCAAAACGTTTCGTGGTGTATGTTCAGCGATGTCTGAGTAGTAATTTTGAAATTGTAAAATGTGTTACACGCTATGGGCTATGGTTTGGTCGTATGGCTTTCCCTATGGGATGCAGCGTTTAATATTGCTGCAGTAAATACGGGTTTACTGTCGATGATATGCCAAAGGGTTCGGTAAAAGTATTGTTAAACACTATATTCATAGAGCAGATCCTGCTGTCATAGTTAGAGTACGTATGTTGTTAAAGCTAATTTTTATTCGTAATGGGTTATTTCATTTAAATATGCCGGACTTTGATATTCAGTTTTTAATTTCTCAGTTGTGTATTATGTGACATTTTTTTTCTTTTTTTTATGTGTACTTCGTGTACGATGACAAAATAAATATAAATATAACTTTGTTCGTAGTAAACGGAATTTTAGAAAATTTTTTTTGTTTAACGCATAAAGAATCCTTCTCGTCAACGCCTTTTAGATCTTGTCGCTATCTTCATCGTTTTTAGAGATATTCGCGGTCAAACACAAAAGTTGTCGTAAAACGTACTAAATTTTAGACGTTTTTTGCCCTCCCAAATTTTAAAAAAGGCGGTGCCCCCAAATTGCGTACTTGCGTTAACACCTTAACCTAGAGCCGCGTCATGAGCCAAAATTTTGTCGTGCTACACCCACTAACTCCGAAGTTATAAGCGCTACTTTATTGCATTTTAAGCCAATTTTTGACTTCCCGTTAACAAAAGCTGTAAGGGGGGCCCCCGGCCCCGGTGGGGAGTGCGCTAGTAAGACTTGGTAATTTTCTAGCGCGTGTAAAAATTTGGCGGCGCAGCACAATTTAGGGGCCAAAATATGGTTTTGAGAAAAATGCGCTTTAGGTGGGTACGATTCAACATTTAAATCTTCAAGGTCACTGGACCAAACTTTACCAGACTTGTTTCGCCAAACGCAGAAGGAATCGCGATAAACGGAATAACTATTCGATTTTGAATGTCTTTATCCGTTTTGAAAATATTTGTCGCCGAACTTTGAAATCGTCCGAAATCGAGCCAAATTTTGCATGTTTTTGGCCCCTGAATTTTTTTTGGACTTTGCGCTTTAAAATTTTGGAGCGGCATTATAAAATCTGGCCTATTACTGACCATCCTGCAAAATTTTATGTTAATCGGCCCACGCATCTCAAAGATTTCGCAAGTGAAAAAAAACACCAGAGGTGAAACTAAGGTCCGCTCCGCAAGTTATCGCTTTCGGGCGGACTAATAAACATCTGCAGAAAAAATTAAGTCCGCTTCAACAAGCTATCGCTTTCGGTCGAACTAACTAGAAATTTGGGACAAAGGCTAACGTGAGTCCGCCCGGCGCCCTAAGTCCGATTGGGGGAAATTAAGGGAGGGGGTAAAAAGAAAGGAGGGAAAAATTTCCCCTGCATCAAAGTCACGTGGACCAAACTCAAATGCATTAGTATAAGCCGAACGCGCATTGTCGACTTAAGATTGGTCAACATGAGCGCCTATAACTTTGTTCGTAGTGGACGAAATTTTACAATTTTTTTAATACAACGCCCAAAGAATCGCTTTCGTCAACGCCGTTTAGATTTTGTCGCTATCTTCATCGGTTTTAGAGATATTCGCGGTCAAACTTAAAAATTGTCGTAAAAAGTACTAAATTTTAGACGTTTTTTGCACTCCCAAATTTAAAGGGGAAGCGGTGCCCCAAAATTTTGTACTTGCGTTAACACACCAACTTAGAGACGCGTCAAGTGTTAAAGTTTCGTCGGGCTACACCCCTTAACTCCGAAGTCATAAACGCTCCTTTGTTACATTTTAAGCCAATATTTGACTCGCATTTAAAAAAAGTTGTAAGGGGGCCCCGCCAAATTTGAAAGGTGCGCTAATAAAACTTGATCATTCTCTAGCGCACGTAAAAATTTGGCTGCGCAGCACCTCCTAGGGGCTAAAATATGGCCTTCCAAAAAATTTGATTTTGGTGGGTAAACATTAGCCGCGTAATCTCTGATGTTAGTGGACTAAAGTTTACACAATTTTTTTATTCAACGCGGAATTAACTGCGTTTGATAACGCCGTTTACCGCTCGTCGATATCCCTATGCAGTTTACAGATATTTGCGCTTAAAGTCGAAAGTTGTCGTTAAACGTACTAAATTTTGCGCGTTTTTTTGCACTCCCAAATTTTAAGGGGGCGGTGGCCTTTAAAAGTTGTACCCGCGTTACCACCCCCATCTAACAACACGTCACGTGGCAAAATCTCATGAAGATAATCCCTTTGGCTCCAAAGATCCTTCGTCTAACACGCTACATTTTAAGCCAATTTTTGATTACCCTTTGAAAAAAGTTGTAAGGAGAGCCGCCGTTACCGATAAAAAATGCGCTAGTAAGACTTGTTGATTCTCTAGCGCGTGTAAAAATTTGGGGGCGCAGCACCCCCTAGGGGCCAAAATATGGTTTTCCAAAAAATGCGCTTTTGGTGGGTACGATTTTACATCTAAATCTTCAAGGTCACTAGACCAAACTTCACTGGACTTTTTTCGCCTAACGCAAGAGAAATCGCGATCGACGGAATGACTATCCGACTTTAAATACCTTTATTTGTTTCAAGAATATTCGCCGCCGAACTTTAAAGTCGTCTGAAATCAAGCTAAATTTTGCATGTTTTTAGCCTCTGAAATTTTTTCGAAGTGCGTCACCTAAAAATTTTGGACCGGCCTTATAAATCTGAACCTGGTGTTGACGACCGTGCAAAATTTCACGTCGGTCGGCCTACGCATCGCGGAGATCTCGCGTTGAAAAAATGTTGTTTATGTTTTTTGTGGCAAAACATAAACAACACTAGAAATTTGGGGCAAAGCCAAACGTGAGTTCGCCCGGCGCCTTAAGTTCGACTGGGGGAATATTAGCGGGAAAGATTTCCCCGGCATCAAAGTCACGTGGCCGAACTCAAACGCATTGGCATACGCCGAACGCGCATTGTCGACTTAGCGTAAGTCAACATGAGCGCTTATAACTTTGTTCGCACTGGACGGAATTTTACAATTTTTTTTTGTTCAACGCCCAAAGGATTTTTCGTGTCAACGCCGTTTAGACTTTGTCGCTAGATTTATAGGTTTCAAAGATATTTGCGGTCAAACTCGAAAGTTGTCGTAAAACGTACTAAATTTTGGACGTTTTTTGCCGTCCAAAATTTTAAGGAAACGCTGTCCCCAAATTTCGTACTTGCGTTAACACCCCAACCTAGAAACACGTCAAGTGCCAAAGTTTCGTCGAGCTACACTCCTAACTCCAAAGTTATAAGTGCTAATTTATTACAATTTCAGCCAATTTTTGATCCCTTTGGAAAAAAGTTGTAAAAAGGGCCCCCGTCCCCGGTGGAAAGTGCGCTAGTAAAACTTGGTGATTCTCTAGCGCGTGTAAAAATTTTAGAGCGCAGCTCCCCCTAGAAGCCGAAATATGTTTTTTTCGAAAAAAATGCGCTTTAGGTGTTCAATTCCACATTTAGATCTTCAAGTTTATTGGACCGAACTTTACCGGACTTGTTTCGCCTTACGCGGGAGGAATCGGTGTCGAACGAGCAACTCACCGATTTTGAATATTTTTATCCGTTTTAAAGAAAATAGCCGCCAAACTTTGAATTGGACCGAAATCAGGCCAAATTTTGCACGTTTTTGGCCCCTAAAGTTTTTTGGGGAGGTTTACCCAAAATTTCGGCTCGAGATTATAAAATCGAACATACTTAGGAGCACCGTGCAAAATTTCGCACCGATCGGCCGACGGAGCTCGAAGATTACGCGAAGGGAAAAAAAAACACTAAAATTTGGGGGCAAAGCCCAACGTGAGTCCGCCCGGCGTCCTAAGTCCGATTGAAAAAATTAAGGGAAAAAGTAAAGACGGAAGGGGAAAATTTTCACGGCATTAAAGTCACGTGATTCGAACACAAATGCATTGGCATACGCCGAACGCGCATTGTCGACTTAGGGTAAGTCAACATTAGCGCTTATAACTTGGTTCGTGGTAGACGGAATTTTACAAATTTTTGTTGTTCAACGCGGAAAGGATCACTCTCGTCAACGCCGTTTAGATTGTGTCGTTATCTTCATCGGTTCCAAAGATATTTGCGCTCAAACTCAAAAGCTGTCGTAAATCGCACCAATTTTTGAACGTTTTTTGCCCTCCCAAATTTTAAGGGGAACGGTGCCCTTAAAATTTGTAGTTGCGTTTTTACCCCAACATAGAGACACGTCAAGTGCCAAAGTTTCGTCGGGCTACACCCTTAAATCCAAAGTTATAAGTGCTAATTTTTTACATTTTAAGCCAATTTTTAATCCCCCTTTGAAAAAAATTGTAAAAAAGCCCCCGTCCCCGGCGGAGAGGTGCGCTAATAAGACTTGATCATTCTCTAGCGTGTGTACAAATTGGAGGTCGCAGCACCCGATAGGGGCCGAAATATGGTTTTCCGAAAAATGTGACTTAGGGTAGGTCAACATTAGAGCTTATAACTTGGTTCATAGTGGACGGAATTTTACAAAATTTTTTTGTTCAACGCCGAAAGGATCGCTCTCGTTAACGCCGTTTAAATTATGTCAATATCTTCATCGGTTCGAAAAATATTTGCGCTCAAACTCAAAAGTTATCGTAAATCGCACCAATTTTTAAACGTTTATTGTTTTTCCAAATTTTAAAGGAAACGTTGCCCCCAAAATTTGCACTTGCGTTAACACCCCAACATAGAAGCACGTCATGTGCCAAAGCTACACCTTTTAACTCTGAAGTTATAAGCGCTAATTTATTGCATTTTAAACCAATTTTTGACTCTCCTTTGAAAAAAAGTTGTAAGGAGGGCCCCCGCCCCCGGTGAAAAGTGCACTAGTAAGACTTGGTCATTCTCTAGCCCGTGTAAAAATTTGGCGGCGCAGCACCCCCTAGGGACCGAAGTATGGTCTTCCGAATATTGCTCTTTAAAAGGGTACGATTTCACATCGAGATCTCTAAGGTCACTGGACCGAACTTCACCGGACTTGTTTTGCCTAACGCAGGAGGAATCGCGATACACGGAATGACTATTTGATTTTGAATGTCTTCATCCATTTTGGAGATATTTGCTGCCAAACTTCGAAGTCGTCCGAAATCGGGCCAAATTTTGCATGTTTTTGGCCCCTGAAATTTTTTGGAAGTGTGCCACCAAAATTTTGGACCCGCATTATAAAACAAGGCCTAGTGCTGACCATCATGCAAAATTTCACGCCGGTCGGCCCACGCATCTCGAGAAAAAATCAAAAACATCTGCGGTAAAACATAAGTTCTTTTGAAAACTATCGTTTTCAGGCGGACTAAAAATAAACCACAGCAAAACTTCAGTCCGCTTTCGCAAGCTATCGCTTACGAGCGGATTAACTAGAAATTTGGGGCAAAGACTAACGTGAGTCCGCCCGGCGCCATAAGTCCGATTGGGGAAAATTAGGAGAGTAAATAGAAAAGTGGGGGGAGAAATTCCCCGGCATCAAAGTCACGTGGCCCGAACTCAAATGCATTGGCATACGCCGAACGCGTTTTGTCAATTTAGGGTAGGTCAACATTAGAGCTTATAACTTGGTTCATAGTGGACGGAATTTTACAAAATTTTTTTGTTCAACGCCGAAAGGATCGTTCTTGTCAACGCCGTTTAAATTATGTCAATATCTTCATCGGTTCGAAAAATATTTGCGCTCAAACTCAAAAGTTATCGTAAATCGCACCGATTTTTAAACGTTTTTTGTTTTTCCAAATTTTAAAGGAAGCGTTGCCCCCAAAATTTGCACTTGCGTTAACACCCCAACATAAAAGCACGTCATGTGCCAAAGCTACACCTTTTAACTCTGAAGTTATAAGCGCTAATTTATTGCATTTTAAACCAATTTTTGACTCTCCTTTGAAAAAAGTTGTAAGAAGGGCCCCCGCCCACGGTGAAAAGTGCACTAGTAAGACTTGGTCATTCTCTAGCGCGTGTAAAAATTTGGCGGCGCAGCACCCCCTAGGGACCGAAGTATGGTCTTCCGAATATTGCTTTTTAAAAGGGTACGATTTCACATCGAGATCTCCAAGGTCACTGGACCGAACTTTACCGGACTTGTTTTGCCTAACGCAGGAGGAATCGCGATACACGGAATGACTATCCGATTTTGAATGTCTTTATCCATTTTGGAGATATTTGCTGCCAAACTTCAAAGTCGTCCGAAATCGGGCCAAATTTTGCATGTTTTTGGCCCCTGAAATTTTTTTGAAGTGTGCCACCAAAATTTTGAACCCGCATTATAAAATAAGGCCTAGTGCTGACCATCATGCAAAATGTCGTTCTCTTCATCGGTTCCAGAGACATTTGCGCTCAAATTTAAAAGTTGTAGTAAATCGCACCAATTTTTGAACGTTTTTTGCCCTAATAAATTTTAATGGAGGCGGTGCCCCCAAAATTTGTACTTGCGTTAACACCCCAACTTAGAAGCACGTCAAGTGCCAAAGTTTCGTCGAACTACATTCGCTAACTCTAAAGTTATAAGCGCTAATTTCTTACATTTTAAGCCAATTTCTGACACCTTTTTGAAAAAAGTTGTAAAAAAGGCCTTCGTTCCCGTTGGGGGTGCGCTAGTAATACTTGGTCATTTTGTAGCGCGTGCAAAAAATTTTGGGGCGCAGCACTCTCTAGGGGCCGAAATATGGTTTTTCAAAAAATGCAATTTTGGTTGGTACGATTCAACATCGAGTTATTCAAGGTCACTGGACCAAAATTTACCGGATTTGTTTTGCTAAACGCAGGAGGAATCGCGATAGACGTAATAAAAATCCGAATTTAAATATTTTTATCCGTTTTGGAGATATTCGCCGCCGAACTTCGAAGTCGTCCGAAATCGGACCAAATTTTGCAAGTTTTTCGCTCTAAAAATTTTTTTGGAGTGTACCTTTTAAAATTTTGAACCGGCATTATAAAACTGGGCCTAGTACTGACCATTGTGCAAAATTTCACGAAGGTCGGCGTACGCATCTCGGAAATTTCGCGTTAAACAAAAAATTTGTAGCAAAACATAAACAACCTAAAAATTTGGGGCAAAGCCCAACCTGAATCCGCCCGGCGCCCTAAGTCCGATTAGGGAAAATTGAGGGGGTCCGGTAAAGAAGAAAAAAGAATTTTTTCGCCAAACTTTGAAGTCGTCCGAAATCAAGCCAAATTTTGCATGTTTTTTGTCTCTGAAATTTGTTTAGGCTGCGCCCCACAAAATTTTGGATAAGCATTATAAAATTGGGCCTAGTACTGACCACCGTGCAAAATTTCAGGCCGGTAGCAAAACATAAACAACCTAGAAATTTGGGGCAAAGCCCAACGTGAGTCCGCCAGGATCCCTAAGTCCGATTGGAAAAAATTAGGGGAGGTAAAAAAAAAGGTGAGAGTTTCCCCAGCATCAAAGTCACGTGGCCCGAACTCAAAGGCATTGGCATACGCCGAACGCGCATTGTCGACTTAGGGTAGGTCAACATTAGCTCTTATAACTTGGTTTGTAGTGGACGGAATTTTATAAAATTTTTCTGTTTTTCTCTCGTCAACGCCGTTTAGACTATGTCGTTATCTTCATCGGTTTCAAAGATATTTTCGCTCAAACTCAAAAGTTATCGTAAATCGCACCGATTTTTAAACGTTTTTTGTTTTCCCAAATTTTAAAGCGGGCGGTGCCCTTAAAATTTGTACTTGAGTTAACATTCCATCATAGAGACACGTCAAGTGCCAAAGTTTCGTCGGACTACACCGCTTAACTCCGAAGTTATAAGCGCTAATTTATTACATTTTCAACCAATTTTTGTCCCCACCCTCCCCTTTAAAAAAAGTTTCCGGTGGTTGGTGCACTAATAAGACTTGGTCATTTTCTAGCACGTGTAAAAACTTGGGGGCGCAGCACTCCCTAGGGGCCAAAATATTTTTTTCGAAAAATGTGTTTTAGGTGGGTACGATTTCACATTGAGATCTCAAAGGTTACATAACCAAACTTTCCGCGCCGATCGGCCCATGAATCTCGGAGATTTCGCGTTGAAAAATAATTTGTAGCAAAACATAAATAACCTAGAAATTTGGGGGAAAACCCAACGTGAGTTTGCCCGGCGCCTTAAGTTTGATTATGAGAAATTAGGTGGGGTAAAGAGGGTAAGAGGAAAATTTCCCCGGCATCAAAGTCACGTGGCTCGAACTCAAATGCATTGGCATACGCCGAACGCGCATTGTCGACTAAGGGTAGGTCAACATTAGCGCATATAACTTGGTTCGTGGTGGACCGAATTTCACAAATTTTTTTTTGTTTAACGCCGAAAGGATTGTTTGCTTTAAGCTGTTGAGATAATGTCGTAATCTTCATTGATTCCTGAGATATTTGCGCTCAAACTCGAAAGTTGTCGTAAATCGCAACGATTTTTGAACGTTTTTTGCCCTCGTAAATTTTAAGGGGGCGGTGTTCTTTAAATTTCTACTTGCGTTAACACCACAACATAGAAGCACGTCAATTGCCAAAGTTGCATCGGGCTACATCCCCTAACTCCGAAGTTATAAGCGCTAATTTATTACATTTTAAGCCAATTTTGACCCCTTTTTAAAAAAGTTGTAAGGAAGACCGCCGTTCCCGGTGGGAAGTGAGCTAGTAAGACTTGGTCATTTTCTAGCGCGTGTATTTTCTGGGGGCCGAAATATGTTTTTCCGAAATATGCGCTTTTGGTGGGTACGATTTCACATCGAAATCTAAATCTCACTAAACCAAACTTCACCGAGTTTGTTTCGCGACTCAAAAAAAATCGCGGTAAACGAAATAAAAATCCGATTTTAAATGTTTTTATTTTTTCCGAAGATATACGCCGCCAAACTTTGAAGTCGTCTGAAATTGGGATAAATTTTGCATGTTTTTGGTTCCTGAAATTTTTTGGGGTGTGCCCCTCAAAATTTTGGACAGGCATTATAAAACTCGGCCTAGTACTTACCATCGTGCAAAATTTCACGCCGGTCGGCCCACGCATCTCGAAGATCTCGCGTTAAAAAAAAAATTTGTAGCAAAACATAAACAACTTAGACTGGACCAAACTTCAAAGTACTTGTTTCGCCTAACGCAAGAGGAATCGCGATAGACGGAATGATTATTTGATTTTAAATATCTTCATCCGTTTCGTAGATTTTCGCCGCCAATTTTCGAAGTTGTCTGAAATCAAACTAAATTTTGCAGGTTTTTGGTTTCTAAAATTTTTTGGGGCGCGCCCTTCCAAAATTTTGGACCGGCATTATAAAATTGGGCTTAGTACTGACCACCGTGCAAAATTTCACGCCGGTCGGCCCACGCATCTTGGGGATCTCGCGTTGACAAAAATATTTGTAGCAAAACATAAACAACCTAAAATTTTAAGGCAAAGCCCAACGTGAGTCCGCTTAGCGCCCTAAGTCCGATTGAGGGAAAATACAGGGGGCCGGGGAAAATTTCCCTGGCATCAAAGTCACGTAGCCCAAACTCAAATGCATTGGCATACGCCGACCGCGAATTGTCGACTTAGGGTAGATCAACATTAGCGTTTATAACTTGGTTCTTAGTGGACAAAATTTCACAAGGTTTTTTTTGTTTAACGCGTTCAAACCTCGAAAGTTGTTGTAAATCGCACCGATTTTTAAACGTTTTTTGCTCTCTTAAATTTTAAGGGGGGCGGTACTCCCAAAATTTGTACTTGCGTTAACACCCCAACATAGAGACACGTCAAATGCCAAAGTTTCGTCGGGCTACACCCCCAAGCTACGAAGTTATAAACGCTAATTTATTACATTTTAAACCAATATTTGACCCCTTTTTGAAAAAAGTTGTAAGAGGGTCCGCCGTCCCCGGTGGGAAATGCACTAGTAAGACTTGGTCATTCTCTAGCGCGTGTAAAAATTTGGGGGCGCAAAACATTCTAGGGGCCGAAATATGGCCTTTCGAATAATGCGACTTAGGGTAGGTCAACATTAGCGCTTATAACTTGGTTCGTAGTAAACGGAATTTTACAATTTTTTTTCGTTCAACGCCGAAAGGATTGCTCTCGTCAACGTTGTTTAAATTCTGTCGTTATCGTCATCGGTTTTATAGATATTGCGCTAAAACTCGAAAGTTGTCGTAAATCGCACCAATTTTTGAACGTTTTTTGCCTTCCCAAATTTTAAGGGGGGGAGGGCTGTGCCGCCAAAATTTGTACATGCGTTAACACCCCAACCCAGAGCCGCGTCAAATGCCAAAGTTTCGTCGGGCTACACCCCCTAACTCCAAAGT